>Ga0207963_1000602_pt1 | contig 19247 bp, 22 predicted proteins | sample Knorr_S15_td_NAD_FD_185604 | JGI IMG/M metagenome (GOLD analysis project Ga0207963, IMG submission 185604) | Marine microbial communities from Southern Atlantic Ocean transect - Knorr_S15_td_NADW_ad_2500m_LV_A (SPAdes) (version 2) | ecosystem: Environmental > Aquatic > Marine > Oceanic | place...
AAAAATAAACTGGATTAAAGCATGTTTTTCAATGTCATAGGTGAGCGCGCGATTCGCGTAACACAGACTCTAACACGAATATAACACCCAGCTTCTCAGTCAGAGCTGACCGTCGCCAGCACATCACCGCTCACCGTTGATAGAACACGCAGGCATCGACGCCCGTGGTTGTCGTGGTCCAAGACGCCCCAAGGACAGCGCACATGGAAGCCTTGCTGGCTAAGAAACGAGGAAGCGTCACCGTCAGCACAAGAACCAGAACGACAGCACCCAGACCGAACCATGGAAGACGGGTTTTGAAACGATCCAGTTTTTGCTCCCGTTCCCAAAGCTGACGCATGGTGTCCGACCTGGCATCCTCAGCTTTCCTGAGAACCTCCTGAGTGTGGTTGGACGCCCGCAGCAGATCACCGGCCATCTGGCCAACGCGGGTCAGGGTGTCGCCGATCTTGCCGTCGATGGTCGCGCCGACAATCTCGCCATAGTGTTCCGGGTCCGTTTGCTTTTGAGCGGCGAAGGCGGCAGAACGTGCTTCCGTCGCCGTCTTGTTCACCCGGTCGAGCACCCGCGTCTGATCATCTACCCGATCCGAGATGCTGGCGACCGCCGTGGCGAGAAGATCGAGCGTCTCGCGCAGATCGTCATCTGAGAACGGGGCAGGGGAGGCGGGTGTGTCGGACATGGCGTGTGCTTTCGGGTTATCGGGCGTCTGGCGTGAACAGCCCGGCAAATTCAGGATCGGCGTAGTAGCGCAGCTTTTGCGCGATGGCGGTGGCCTGCCCCTGGACGCGGAGGAGCTGACGATCTGGCGGAAGCTGCATGATTTCATCGGGAGTCAGCAGATCGCGGCCCGTGAGGTTGTTCGAGAAACTGGGGCCATCACCGGGTTTGAAGCTGTCAGTCTGGAACCCGGCAGTTTCCTGGCCGATCATCTGGCTCAGCCACTTGGCTGTCTCGAAGTCATTCACCCCGAAGATCTGTTGCACCCCGGCATTGGCGATGAAGGTGTTAGCCCGGTCGCCGTAGAGGTCCTTGAGCTGGCTCATATCCTGCAGGATCGGCCAGAGCTGAAGCCCGTAGCCTGCCATCAGCCCCATGGCGCGCTCCACGGCCTCCAGACGGCCCAGAGCGGCGAATTCATCGAGCAGGAAGAGGGCAGGGCTGTTGAGCCGCTGAGAGGCGTTCTGAGCGCCTGTGGTGGCCGTCAGCGCTTCTGCATCCCTGGCGATGTCTTGGAGGGCCTGAGAGACCAGAAGGCGAAGCCAGCGGCTGTAGGCATCCATCCGGTTGGGCGGCAGGACCAAAAAGACAGAGGTGATCCGGTGCCGCAGATCAGAGAAGGCGAAGTCCGAGCGCGCCAGACACTTTGCAATCCGGGGCGAGTCCAGGAAATGCGTGTGGCGCTGCGCGTTCGAGAGAACCGAGGCGGCTTCCCGATCCGCCTTCCCAAGGAAGCGATTGGCGGCGCGGGCGATCAACCCGCCCGCCGCGTCGCTGTCCTGCATCAGCTCCAAAAGCGCGCGCAGCTTTTCCGGGGGCAGGGTGAGATATTCCCGGACGGTGGCAAGGGACCGGCGGTCGCGGTCCTCGTGGCAGACGCAGAACATGATCAGCCCACCGAGGATGGCCTTGGCTTCCTCGTTCCAGTGCGCTTCCGTCACCTGTCCCGGCGGGTCCATCACCAGCGCCTCGGTCAGGGAGGCGGCATCCTCGCCCAGATCGAGGCCGTCCGGCGTCAGCCGGTCGAGCGGGTTGTAGGCGGCAGAGGGATGGCCGCTGACTTCGAACGGATCGAGGACATGGACCGTGCCGAAGCGCCGCCGGGCTTCCCCGGCGATCCGGGCATTCTCGCCCTTGGGGTCAATGACCAGGACCGAGCGTTCCGCCGCCAGAAGGTTCGGGATCACGGTGCCGACGCCTTTCCCGGCCCGTGTCGGGGCGAGGGTGATCAGATGGGCTGGGCCGTCATAGTGTAGCAACCGCCCTGTGTGTGGGTTGCGCCCGATCAGGAGGCCGTCTTCCTGCTGAAGCTTCTTCAGCTCTTTCCGGTTCGCAAACCGCGCCGAGCCGTGGCTGTCACCCGTCAGTCCGAACCAGGCATCAGCCCCGGAGGCCATGCGCCAGTACTGAAACCCGAAGACAGCACCCACAAACATGAAGGGACCGAAAACCAGCCATTGCCAGGCGCTTTCGCCGGGTGTCTGGTCGAAGAAGGCGAAGATGAACGGGGTGGCCACCAGAGAGCCGAGCATCGCCCCGAACAGGACAGCGCCGATCATCCAGCCCAACAGAATGGGTGTGAAGATCAACCGACCGAAGAAGCGGAACAGCCCCCCAAAGACGAGCATCACACTCCGCATCAGGCCGCGCCGTCATCGCTTGGGGCAGGGGAGGGAGTATCCCACTCTACGAAGGCTTTGCGGTCCTGTTCACGGGAGAGGTTACGGATCAGCCGGTCGAGCATGGCGGCGGCATTGGAGTCCCGTTCGGCCAGGTCCATAAGCGCCCCGCCCAGGATCACTTTGCGCCGCGTATCCAGCTTGCGCTGTCTGGTGGCTTCCCGGTTCTTCAGAGCCTGCAGGCGGGCCTTGGCCTGGGCATAGCGTTTCTCGGCACGTTCTAGCTCTGTCTCGGCCAATTCGGGAATCCACTTCAAAGAAGGCAGGTGTAAAGGTTAGGCTTGCCACAACCAGCGATAGCGCTTACCCGTAGGCCTGTAAAGGACAAGGGCGCACTTATGCAAACTCTCAACCTGCGGTTCCGAGATTTGCGTGCGATCTCCTTGAGGCAAGGCCTCAGCCGATGGCGAACTCCGTCCGACGCGATGCGCGCCGGAATGAAAGACCCTCCTGGCCTCTCAAACTCTCCAAGGCCAACTTTGGCAGTTGGATCGCGTCCCGCAATGTCGCGCCAGCGTCTCGCCCGATGCCCCACATTGGGGGCCGGTCTGCCGCTGGCGTCTCCCTTGCGGGAGGTATCGCGCCCAGGTGCTGACGCCCCTTCGCGATACCGGGTTTGCCCCCGGCAAACCGCCAGTGATCTGTCCCCATATCCCGCCCCCCATGAGGCTGGGGATATGGGGACAGATCACTGGAAAGCCCGTTCCTTAGAGAGCCAGTGGCTCGCTTCGAACGGGCTGTCTTTTCCACTCGTGACGCGCCAGCCTGGTGCGCGATCCATCGGGGAAAAGACGGCTGACCCGGAGGCCCATGTCGGGGTATGGGCCGGGGTCAGCAGCGGCGCACTTTGTCGTCGTTCGCGTCACGGTCGAGGGTAGCACATGGCCAGCTACCACCTCTCTGTGAAGACGATCAAACGCAGCGCCGGGCGCTCTGCCACGGCAGCCGCGGCCTACCGTGTCGGTGAGCGCATCGAGTGCCAGCGTGAAGGCCGTGTCCACGATTACACCCGCAAGCAGGGCATCGAGGAGACCTTCATCCTGATCCCGAAGGACGCGCCGGACTGGGCCTCGGATCGGTCTCGCCTCTGGAACGAGGTCGAGGCTTCCGAGACCCGCCGCAACTCCGTCACCGCCCGCGAGTGGGAGCTGGCCCTGCCCTCCGAGATCAGCGCCGAGGACCGGTCGCAGATCACCCGCGACTTCGCCCAAGAGCTGGTCAGCCGCTACGGCGTGGCCGTCGATGTTGCGATCCACGCGCCGCACCGGGAAGGCGATCAGCGAAACCATCACGCCCACGTCCTGACCTCCACCCGCAAGCTGGAACCAGAAGGCTTCACCGCCAAGACCCGCGTGCTCGATTCCGCGAAGACCGGTGGTGTCGAGATCGAGCAGATGCGCGGCCTCTGGGCCGAGTTGCAGAACCGCGCGCTGGAGCGGGCAGGGGAGGTGGAGCGTGTCGATCACCGGTCGCTTGAGGCGCAGCGTGAAGCGGCGCTGGAGCGGGGCGATCAGTTCTCCGCCGAGGAACTGGACCGCGACCCTGAGCTGAAGCTGGGACCGGCGGCCAATTCTATGGAGCGGCGGGCGAAGGCGATGGCCGAGCGGGAGGGCCGTGAATACAAACCTGTCACCGAGCGCGGCGCTGTTGTCCATGCTGCCCGTCAGGCGCGCGCCGCTTTCCGCGAGATGCGCGAGCGCTTGGACATCGCGCGGGAGACCTATGGGGCCGAGCGAGATGCGGGGCAGGGACGTGTCTCTGCCGGTCTTGCGGCGCTCAGGGCAGCAACCGCGAAAGATCGCGACCGAAGCCCGGATGACTTCCGGGAGCGTCTGGCGCGCGTCGTAGGTCAGTCACGGGACCAGGACGACGCGTCGAAACCAGAAGGCCGCAATTATGCGCGGGAGCGACTGAAAGAGATCATGGAGAAAGACGCCGGGCGCGATGGCCAGTCGGCGGTTCACAAGCTTGATGGTCACAGCGAGTATGACATGGGCGAGGGCACAGGGCGCGAGGCGCGCAAGCCATCCGTCAACGAGCGTCTGAAGGACGTGCTGAACAAGCCGCGCGAAAAGCTGGAGATCGAGGACGAGCGCGATCAGGAGAAGGAGCAGGAGGTTGAGAAGGATCGTGACATCGACCGTGATCCAGGTCTCAGTCACTGACGAGGCGATGAGAGGTCGTTTCCCCGTTCTTCATAGGAATGCTCGCCTGTGCGAACCCTATGCCGACGAGGAACGAAATAACTCCAGTTGCAGTCTTGAACTCGCGCACTCTTATCGCATTCTGCGTCACGCGCGTCCTGGCAGTGACAAGAATTTTCTCCTGCCCATCGTTTCCGACCGTCCGCATGATCCATAGACCGTACCAGCTTGGTCCTTTGCGTTCAGGATCGGCTTTACACAGCACTTCGACCGTATGTCCCTCCTCGGCAAGCGCCCGAAGGCCTTGTTCGGTGGTCACGTTGAGTTCGAGTTCAGTCGTTTGGTTCATCGCATAAACTGAGAAAGGAGAGACTGTCTCAGTGTGGCGGAATTCAACAATGCGTTCAATAGTATATTATTGGAGAGGCGTGTGTTTTCAGATCAGTTGGCTTCGGGCATGTTTGCCCATGATAGCCGGAGACTGTTGCCCGCTCTTTTTGGCAAGTTGGCCCGCTTTACGAGGCGTCCCGAAACTTCAAAGTCATCGTCAATTCTCACGACGAGCAATTTACTGAAATGCCTATCGAGACGCACATTGGTCTTTTCTTTGCTGTTGATCGGCGAGATTGTTTTGATTTCAACGAAGTCGTTTCCCAATCTACCATCGGAGCCTTGGGCATGGTTCTTGTGAAGTTTGATTCCGTACATGATCGCACCGAAAAGCTCACCAATGTCGCCGTAGACGTTGAGGTGCTGTCCAGTATCGCAGAAATATGCCTCTGCTAGCGTCAGCAGGTCCTGAAAGTACGGAACCAAAGTTGGATCAGCGTTCGGGTACTTAAGGCGTAGTTCAGCCTCGCGCTCAAGCTCAGCGAGGCGGCTGTATTTGGTTTCTTCTGGGTCGATAATGCTATCCCAACCAAGCCATTCGCCGTCAATCCAAAATGCGTTGTCTGGCCCTAGTACGTCGGCTGTCATTTGAAACTCCTATCCCAGAACAATACCCTAAGACTTTGAAAAGATTATGGCTGCCCTTCACTTCGGTTCACGCCTGTAAAGCTGATAGAGTTCAGTGATCCCGGCTAGGTGCCGGTCTCGCTTTGAGTGGTAGCCAGGGCAGGGGATCGACGGACTAGCGTCCGCTCACCCCAACCCTGACAGCTTCCATATCCTGTTGATCCGCCTGCCATCCCGGCAGGTCCGAGAAAACCGGCAAGCGCCGCCGTTGGCGTCGGTTCTGGTCGAGAATTCCGGTTCCTCCCACGCGCAGGCGCGTGGTTCCCTCCCAAATTCACGACCTCCACCCGGTTGTCACGGCCCCGCCGGGCCGCAGGACGGGCGTTGCCCTTACCTGCTCTGCCGTCCGGAATGCATGGGCATTCCAGACAACAGAGAAGGAAGGCCCGCCCATCGGCGGAAAGGGGAAGAGACCCGGCCCGCGTCACGCGAAGGAGGGTCACAAATGACCGCAGAGAAGTTTGACGTTTATTCCTATGTCACAAATCAGATCATCGCGCAGATCGAGGCGGGAACGCCGCCTTGGCGCAAACCGTGGACCGGTGGCGGGGGATCGGTCAGCCTGCCGGAACGGTTCAACGGCGAGGCCTATCGGGGCATCAACATCCTGATGCTTTGGGCCACGGCGATGGCCAAGGACTACAGCTCAGCCCGCTGGATGACGTTCAATCAGGCCAAACAGCTTGGGGGCCATGTCCGCAAGGGCGAGAAATCCGCAACGGTGGTGAAATACGGCACCGTCGAGCGTGAGGACGAGAACGGCGAGGAACGCCAGATCCCCTATGCCAAGGCCTACCGCGTGTTCAACGCCGATCAGATCGAGGGTTTGCCCGCTGAGTTCTACATCTTGCCCGATCCGCCTCGCGATCTTGGCACCGTAGCGGACCCCGAGCTTGAGGCGTTCTTTGCCGCGACCGGCGCGCAGATCGACGTGACCGAGGAGCCGCGCGCCTATTACAACATTAAGACCGACCGCATCCATATGCCGCCAATTGGTACGTTCTATCGGGCGGCTGGGTATTTTGGCACTTTGGCCCATGAGACAATCCACTGGACTGGCGCGACAAAGCGGCTGGACCGTTTGGGCCGGTTCAATGACCGCAAGGTCTATGCCTTCGAGGAGCTGGTCGCTGAGATTGGCAACTGCATGTTGTGCGCGCAGATCGGGGTGGAGCCTGAGTTTGGCCAGAGCGCGGCCTATGTCGAAGGATGGCTTGAGGCGATGAAGGAAGACAGCCGCGCGATTTTCCGCGCCGCGTCCGAGGCGCAGAAGGCCGTGGATTACATCATGGACCGCATCGCGCAGGCCGACCGGATGGCCGCTGAGTAGCAGCCCGTATCACCGCAATGATCGAGGCCCCGTCAACAGGCGGGGCCTTTTGCGTTGTGGCGTGATCGAGGTGGTGGCGGTTTCAGGGTGACCTGTCGGCGGGCAGCCTGAAGGCCACCCGTCGACAGGCCTGGCGCTTCGCGCGGACGGGCGTTGATGCCCGGAGCCCGAAACTGTCGCACGCACCAGAAGTGTTCGTTTGAGGTGGTTAAAGGTAACTATCAGGGGTGGATGTCTGACGCCGGTCAGTGAAATGAAATTATACGCTGACCCCGAATAGCCAACCCACCCCGGCGGTGACGGCCATTGCAAACACGCCCCATCCAACAACGCGCAGAACGGCGGGCAGCACAGGTGCCGCGCCCGCTTTAGCGCCAAGCGCTCCAAGTGCCACTAGGGCCAGAACCGTCACGAAAAGCACGGTCGGTATGATCGCCGATGCCGGGGCCAGCCATGCGGCGGCGACGGGAACAGCAGCCGCAACCGAAAATGTCAGACCAGAGGCCAATGCCGCCTGAAGGGGGTTTGCTGCATGTATGTCAGAGAGCCCAAGTTCGTCGCGGACATGGGCGGCGAGCGCGTCTTTCTCCGTCAGTTCGCGTGCGACAACCTCTGCTGTTTCGTCGCTCAATCCGCGTTCCAGATAAATTGCTTTGAGTTCCTCGAATTCAGCCTCTGGCGTTTCCCGCAGCGCCGCCCTCTCGCGTTCGATATCAGCCCGCTCCGTATCGGATTGGGACGACACGGAGACATATTCCCCAGCGGCCATCGACATCGCCCCGGCAGCCAATCCTGCTGCACCGGCAATCAGTACAGCGCGGGGGCTTGGATCAGCCGCGGCAACGCCGACGACAAGAGAGGACACTGAGACAATCCCGTCGTTCGCCCCAAGGACAGCGGCGCGCAGCCAGTTGCTTCGCGTGATGTAGTGGGGGTCGTCCGAATGGGCGCTGATGTCTGTCATGTTGTTTCTCCGGATGCGTCTGGTGACGCGGCATTGGTGGTCTTGGCGTTGAGCGCTGCCTCCGCAGAGCCAAGGTGTTGATTGTCAGCCAGCAACTCTTCAATGAGCAGGCTGATGAACTGCGCGCGCCCGTCCGTCCCGGACTTAGAGTAGATGCTTGTGGCCTGCGCCCTGACCGTGCCCGCTGCGGTTTTGCGCACCTGTGCGATGCTGTCATTGTCCAGACCCTTCAGGATCATGATGGCGACATCGCGTTCCGCCGATGTCAGCCCCCACTCGTCAAAGAACGTTTCAATGATGTCCGCCAGATGGCCCTGAGCAATATCAAGGCCGATTTGCATGTCGGACACGCGCGAGAGCAAGCCACGCAACTCGATCATCAGGAAAATGACACCGCCAACAAGTGCTATGGCGGCAACGGACTCAAGCAGCAGGTGGGGATTATCGAGATGCCCGTCCTCGCGAAAATCCTCAATCACGTCTCCGATGAAGAACAGCGCGCAGATGGCCTGTAAGAGGATAAGGCCCGCAAGAACCGTTGCGCGCTTTTCCTTTGTCTTAGCAGGCCAAATCCGGAGCTTCATTCAACCTCTCGTCCGTAGGGAATTGTTTTTCTTCCGTTTATCATGGCGCGCACCAGATTGACACCAGATCGCCATGTATCGAACGCTACCCCGGCAACATGTAGCGCAACGGAAAACAACAACCAGCCGAAGATGACCTCGTGGGCTTCCTCGACCCAATCGACGCCAAAGAACGTAATCGTCGTCATCATGTAGCCGGTGATGCCGATGGCGATCACGCTGGCCCAGATATTATAGACCATCAGCGCTCCGAGCGGGTTGTGCGACAGGTGGATGGTCTTGTCTCCAGAGAGCATGGCGCGCAGGTGGTTAACGGCGCGGGCAGGACTGGGCGGGAACGCCGAGAAACGTGCGTGTTTGGGCCCGATCAGAGCCCAGACAAGACGCAAGCCGACCAGGCCCAGAGCGATGTAGCCGATCCATTCGTGCGTCTTGCTTTCTTCCTCGATAAACGTCCCATTGAGGAGGATTGTCAGAGCGAGTGACCAGTGGATCAGCCGCACCAGTGGATCCCAGACCGCAACCTCACGGGCGCTTACGCGCCCGCTGGTTTGCTGTGCGACGGCGGCCATCGCGTCAGCCCTTGAGTTCGAGCTTGGTGACCGCGCCGGTCTGCGGGTTCACATAGACTTCACCCATCTGGCCGTCGCGCACGAAATAGACCTCAATCTTGCCGTCTTCCATTTCCGCCTTGCGGACCTCATAGCCCATGGCGGTCAGCGAGGCTTGGACCTCTTCCATCGTTGTGCCGAGGATGCTGTCCATCGTGACATCTTCCGCAAGCGCGGGGGTGGCGAGCGCCATCATGGCGATCAGAGCGAGTTTACGCATGTGTCTGTTCCTTCCGGTTGGGCACCGAATTCGTGGTGCAAGAGGGCGGCAGCCCACTGCTGTCGCTGGTCGGCATTTGAGGCTCACGCGAAGAAAGCGCCATTGTCGCAAGGCTTATGAACCCTCAGTTAAGCGCGTGCTTAGAGCGGGTTTGTGCCGAGGATGCTGCTGGCCTCTTGGTCGAGTGTCCCGAGGAACCGGCACGTCAAAAACGGTCGTTTGTGCCGTCCTGCCCCGCCCCACGCTAGGACAACTACTTGGCAGTGACAAAAACCCCCGGCAAAATAGAAAAGGTTTTGACAGGTTTTTGGCGGGACCCGCCAAGCTACGGTCGCGCTCTTCCTATTCGGATCGACTAACCTGTGAAGCCGTCAATTTGACAGCAGAATTCTGACCCGTGCTTTGATATTTTCAAAGGTCGTGTTCAAGTGGTTCTTGGCCACATTTGTCAGGCGTCCTGTGTGGCCTACGGCATTTCTGACGGGCTTGAACCCGATAGCATCGCCCCAAAGGGATTGCGTATTCGTGGATTTGCTACCCTCCGCCGTGAATGCCAAAGCGTCCATGTCTAAGTAACTAAGATCAAGAGAGATTTGCCGGATCGGGAAGCTGATATTCGCGGCCTGCTTGGATTTCTCCTCTCGCTCCTTGAATTTGACAATCTCTTTCTGGATACCGTCGATCGGGCTGAGGTTCTTGTGACCAATGTACTTGCGGACCAAATTTTCCGACAGAAAGCAGTCCACATATGCAGAGGTGTTGAACTCGGCATCCGTCTGCATCTCAGTCAGCCATTCCTCGACAACATCCTTTGTCGGCGCGTCATCATCGGGTTGAAAGTCTTTCTTCGCCTCTGACACCAGTGCCTGCGCCTTCCTGTCACGTTTGGACTTTCGCGTGTTGTCGTCGTCGCCTTCGTCTTTGACTTCGAGGCGAAACTTGTCCCACTCATCAATGATCTTCGTGAGCAAGTCCCGCTTGAGATAATCCATCAGACTGCGGAATTTCTCGTCGTCTTCCACAATACCTTCCCGGCTGCTGGTAAAGGGATCGGTGCCTTCGCGATCGAGGGTGTCAAAGTGGATTTGCCCGTAGATATAGCTTTCCACAATCCGTTGGGACGGGATGTGCCGTATGATGTTCTTCTCGCGGAGTCTGCCATTCACAAACAGGTCGATTGTAGCGCGCTCGTCGGTTCCGGTGATTTTGAGGTTGGCCGGTTTCTTTACCGATGCGACAAATCCCTTGATATCCAACGGTGTCGTCACTTCCGACGCGGGCAGTTCGAGGTTGTTCAATCCATCAATGTAGGCGTCGGTGTAGCCGTTGACGCTCCATAGAAACTGGGTCGCGTCGGACAACGGCTTCAGATCGTCAACAGTGACGGGATCGCCGCTGACATGGATCGTAAACTCTTCGTCCAGCAGCGAGAATTTGAAGCTCAGGGCAAGAAGTTTCTTTATGTAAGCGTCGGAGTTCTTGAGCTGGTCGTTCGTGCTTTCGAAGTAGATTATCGTGCCCTTTTCGTGGCCTTCACGCAGTTCGCTGATGAGCGAGAAGTCTAGTTGTTCTAGCGGATACTCTTCAGTGCTTCTGTCACCAAGAATTGCGCCGTCCAGGCCCGCATTGTCGATAACACCGCCTACGTAGTCTGTGCCGTCTGTTTTGGAGAACACGGAAACACGCTTCGCGCATGAAAGCAGTGCCAGTTTGCCTATACCCTTGGCACCGATATAGGGCCGTCCGGTGGAGGACTTGCTGCCACCCGCCTTGCGCTTGGAATATCCGATCTTTAGGAATTTTCCCTGAAAATCTCCGCTGTCCATGCCGTCGCCATCGTCTTTTATCGAGAATGACGAATTTTCCCGGTCAATCTCGATCCAGACGTTCTTGGCGTTGGCGTCCCAGGAGTTTGAAATTGCCTCACCAAGAACCGTGACGAAGTTCCTGTAAAGGTTCCGCCCGAGATGGTTCAGGACACTCAGCGAAATCTCGAAGCGGTAGGGATCAGGTGATTTATTTGCTGCCAAACTCGTTCTCCTTAATCACTGAACCGATACATCTGCCGATCGCCTGCGCCAGCCCGACCGGTACGGCGTTGCCGATCCACCTGCCGACTTCAGACATGTTAGGAATTTCGTCATCGGGCAAAAATGAATACTGGGGGGGGAAAGACTGCAAGAGCGCCGCTTCCCTTAAGGTAATGGCCCTGTCCTGTTCAGGATGACCAAATCTACCGTTGCCATACCCATAGCATTGGGTTGTCATCGTAGGAGACGGCGCATCCCAGACCATCCGCGCATACACTCCCGAGTATGTTTTCCCGGACGATCGCTGATGACACTTTGCCCTCAGTTCGTAGGGCCAGTCCCGCCATGTTCCGCCCGGTTGTGATGCGCGGATGCGGCGTAGATTGGTCTCGGACAGGGACGCCGAGATGTGCAGTGGATCGTTCTCCGCTCTTGTTCCCGCCGCGACAGGCGGCAGGTTTGCAATCGCATCCTTCACCGTCAGGGGTGTTTGATGCGTTGGCGAGAGCTGGGGCGGATTCGCGGCCTTAGAGGCAACCACAACGAGGCGTCGTCGTTTCTGCGGCACGCCGAACAGCTCACATTTCGCGACCTGCCAACTCACATGGTATCCGGCATTCTGAAGGGTCTGGCTGAAGTTCGAGAACACGGCCCCGGCCTTGTATTTCAGAAGTGCGGGGACGTTTTCCATTGTGATGAAGTCTGGCGAGACCTTCACGGCAAGTCGCGCAAAGCTGTCAACCAAATCCCATCTCGGGTCTTCGTCATACCGTTGCTTATAGGTTGAGAAGGGTTGGCATGGAGCGCAACCTGCCAGCACGGACGGACGCTTGCCCGAGAAGTGAGCCAGTATTTCTTCCGGCTGCAACAGCGCAACATCCCTCGTATGGAAAGTCGCCTCATTGTTGGTCTCGAATGCGTGTTTGCAGCGTCTGTCGGTGTCGTAGCCTGCCCTGATATCGAAACCGGCCCGCATGAGGCCGTGGCTCAGCGAGCCGACGCCACAGAACAGATCAACAACTTCACCCAACGGCTCTGGCTCTGGCCCATCTTCCAATTTTTTATGGCTCCACGCGCCACCTGTCGGGGCTTTGGTTGATCTTTACATTCTGGACAAAACTATACGTTTCTGACCATGTCGCAAGATGATTATCGGATATGCCCGCGTCAGCACGGATGACCAGAGCCTCGATGCCCAGACCGACGCCCTAGCGGCGGCCGGAGCCAACAAGCTGTTTGCCGACCGGATCAGTGGATCGAAGCGTGAGAGGCCCGAGCTGGACAGGATGCTGGACCAGCTCCGTGACGGCGATATCGTAACCGTTACTAAATACGACCGCCTTGCCCGGTCGTTGAGGGACCTTTTGGAAATCGTGGAAACGATCCGCGAACGCGGTGCCGGCTTCCGGTCCCTTGCCGAGGACATCGACACAACGACGCCGGCCGGTCGCCTTGTGTTCCACGTATTCGCATCCATTGCACAGTTCGAACGGGAACGGATTTCCGAACGGACCAAGGAAGGCCTCGCGTCCGCGCGCAAGCGGGGCCGCATCGGGGGCAGGCCCCCTGCCCTGTCGCCTGCTCAAAAAGACGAGGTGCGCCGCATGAGGGATGACGAACACCGTGCCGTTCCGGAGATCGCACGGCTGTTCAAAGTCAGCGAAAGAACCGTGCGGCGGGCGTAGAATTCATTGAAGTAGAAAGGAAATTACCGATGAAGCAGATGCGGGACTATGCCGACGAACGGCACAAGGGATGGTGTATCCACTGCAACGCTGGCTTGGAAAATGTCGAGAGCAATCTCGATCATGTTCCCTCAAAAACCATACTTGATCGTCCCTTCCCGAATGACCTTCCGACCGTCCGCATATGTAAGCCCTGCAACACTTCGTTCTCGAATGACGAGGAATATTTCACAGCATTCCTGGGGGCGGTTCTCGCGGGGAGTGCAGACCCGGATCAGCAGGTTGTAGCGCGGTCCGAGAAGATACTGGACAGCAACCACCGCCTTCAGGATGAAATCGAGTCCCAACTTCAAATCGTCAAGGACGCGGATGGAAACGATCGGATCACCTTTGTCCCGGACATGGCGAGGATTCAGAATGTCGTTGTAAAGAATGCCCGAGGCCATGTGCTGTTCGAGCATGGACAACCTGCGGAGGGTGAACCGGCGCGCGTGGCGATCCAGCCGATCCCTACCCTGTCCCCCGATATGTTGGCGAACTTTGAATCTATCGACTACGGAACTGGATGGCCCGAGGTAGGTAGCCGCTTGATGCAGCGGCTGGTATCCGGTGACGATATGAGGCCAGATGGTTGGGTGGTCGTTCAACCAAATGTCTACCGTTTCGCGGTGATGGACCAAGGCCAATTTATCGTGCGAACGGTCATCCGCGAGTATCTCGCCACCGAAGTGACTTGGGATCATATCTGAAAATCTCCCTCATCACTCGCGCTGTTCGGCTTTAACGCAGACTTAGAACAAAATGTGAACAAATAGCATAAACGGGGTTCCCAAAGCTTCTGGGACAGATTATGACATGTTGTCAATAACAGACACAGATAAGGGGCAGGTACATGAACGCGCTTCCACGGACAGAATTTGCAGAGTTGATGGAGCGCGCCGGTCTCGACATCGACACGGCGGCGGAGCTTCTAGGCGTGAGTGACCGGACGATCCGGCGCAACATGAAGGGCGAAGGCAAGCGGATCGACCAGCTCCGGCTGGAGAAGCTGCGTCAGACGGCCGATGCGCGCTGCACGGGCGAACGGCCCGCAGGGTTTCGGTTTATCGACCTTTTCGCCGGGATCGGGGGGCTGCGCCTCCCCTTCGAGGCTATCGGCGGGCGCTGCGTGTTCACGGCCGAGTGGGACCGGTTCAGCCGGGAAACCTACAGCGCCAACTTCCCCGAGCCTGCCGACAGCGAACATGTCTTCGCGGAAGATGTACGGCCCTATGCCGTCGCACCGGACACAATCCCGGACCATGACGTGCTGCTGGCCGGTTTCCCGTGTCAGCCTTTTTCGATTGCGGGTGTCAGCAAAAAGAACGCCCTTGGCCGTCCGCATGGTTTCCTTTGCGACACGCAGGGTACGCTGTTCTACGATCTCGCCAAGATCATCGACCATCACCGTCCCCCTGCCTTCCTGCTGGAGAATGTGAAGAACCTTGAGCGCCATGACGGCGGCAAGACCTTCGCAACCATCATCCATGTGCTGGAGAAGGAGCTGGGCTACCGGGTGTTCCACAAAGTCATCAGCTCGACGCCCTGGGTGCCGCAGAAGCGCGAGCGCATCTTCATTGTCGGCTTCAAGGATCACAGCATTGAGTTCGACTTCGACCAACTCGTCGTGCCGGAAGGCGACGGCCCTACCCTCGGCTCGATCCTTGATAGAGAGGTCGATCCGAAATACACGCTGACCGAACACATGTGGAGCTACCTTCAGGGCTACAAGGAGAAGCACCGCAGCGCCGGGAACGGGTTCGGGTTTTCGCTGTTCGGCCCCGATGATGTGGCCCGCACCCTGTCCGCGCGTTACTACAAGGACGGCTCCGAAATCCTGATCGCGCAGAAGGGCGACCGGCCGCGCCGCCTTACGCCGCGCGAGTGCGCCCGTCTGATGGGGTTCGAGAAGCCCCGGCAGACCGAGTGGAAAATCCCCGTTTCCGACACACAGGCCTACCGCCAGTTCGGCAATGCGGTCGTTGTGCCCGTTGTGAACGCCGTCGCACGGCTCATGCAGACGCGGATCGCCGAGGCGATGGAGCTGGACGGCCGAAAAGTGCCGGTGAACATCCAGACGCAACTTCCACTGGACGAAAGGCGTGCCTACGCCGCCTGCGAAGTGCCAGCCGAGTATCCGGAAATCCCGGAGGCCTTGCTGGCGAACGCGTGATGCCCGCCGATACGGTTCCCACAGCCGTCCGAAGCCGGATGATGGCCGCAGTCAAAGGGAAGAATACCAAGCCGGAATTGGCGATACGGTCCGCGCTTCACAGGCGCGGATTCCGGTTCCGGCTGCACCGCAAGGACCTGCCCGGTAGGCCCGATCTCGTATTCACCGGCCGCAACGCCGTGATCTTCGTGCATGGCTGTTTCTGGCACGGTCACGACTGCCACCTGTTTCGTTGGCCCAAAAGCCGCGAGGATTTCTGGCGCGAGAAGATCGACCGGAACATCGAGCGCGACCGGAACCAACGCGAGGCACTGGCGGGCACCGGTTGGTGTGTCGGTACGGTCTGGGAGTGCGCACTGAAGGGAAAGACCCGCCTGCCCTTCGACAGCGTTGTCGATCAGTGCGCCATGTGGTTGAAATCGGATATAAAAACACTGGAGGTGAGTGGTGATAAAACGCGGGCAATTGTCTGACTATTTTGAGGGTGTCGGGGTCAAGCGCCTGTCCGCCGTGGACGCCGAGCCGAAGACATCCAACCAGCACGAGGTCGGCACGACGAAGAAGATGCGGGACGACTTTCTGGGCGAGAACCATCAGGAGAAGTTCCCCGCGATCTATATCTGGCTGGGCGGCGATCAGGAGGGCTTCACCGAGGAGAGCTGGGCCACACACTACGACGCGCGCCTCAACAAGCCCCGCGCCGCCGAATGGCGCCTCTACTACCCTTCCAACCCTGTCACGGAGGCCATGAAGGCCGGAGACACCCTGTTCCTAGCCAAGGATCAGGGTGGTGTCCTGTGGTTCATCGTGGCCCCGGAGGGGTCCACCAGCGAGCAGCAGCTTTTCTGGCTGTTCGGTCTGCGTCCCGAGGGCAAGTCCTTCGTGTCGCGCGAGTTCTCCGACGAGGAGCCGGAGCTGGACTTCGCGGCCCGCTTCATTCTGGACGAGATCGGCGTCGAGTTCGAAGAGCCGGAAGCCGACAAGCTGGACAGCATCATAGACAGGTTCGGCACCACCTTCCCGAAGACGGCCGAGTTTTCCGATCTTGCCCGCCTCACCCTGCCCGAGGTCCGCGCCGAGGATGACCCGGACGCGGCGCTCATCGCTTGGCTTGACCACGAGGAGGCCCTGTTCCGGCGGCTGGAACGCAGGGTCGTATCCTCGCGGATCGAGGCCGGATTCACGAGCGCGGACGGCACGGACGTGGACGGATTCATCAGCTTTTCCTTGAGTGTCCAGAACCGCCGCAAATCCCGCATGGGGCATTCGCTGGAAAACCACATGGCTGCTGTGCTCAGGGCGCATGACATCCGGCATGTCCGGGGTGCGGTGACAGAACACAAGCACAAGCCCGATTTTCTGTTCCCCGATCTTGAGACCTATCACGCGGCTCCGGCCGGTGGAGACGCCCGCCTGACGATGCTGGGAGCCAAATCCACCTGTAAGGATCGCTGGCGGCAGGTTCTGGCGGAAGCCGAGAAGATCAGCCGCAAGCACCTTCTGACGCTTGAGCCGGGGATTTCAGAGCCACAGACAGACCAGATGGAGGCGTCCAGCCTTCAACTCGTGGTCCCCTCCCCTGTTCAGGACAGCTACACCGCCGCGCAGCGCGGCTGGCTCTGGTCTGTCGGTGATTTCATTGAGGAGGTCAGGGCGCGGCAGGGGCAGCTATAGCAAGTTCGCAGCATTCGAGCTGAGTCCTTTATCGTTTACTCAAATGAGTTTTTGAGTGATCGAGTTGCTTATCCATCACGCGCTTTCTCGCCTATGTCTACATAACATCAGCCACGCTAAACTTGCCGCGCCTCAAATACTCATTTACACTCTTGAGTAAATACACAAATGAGGCAGGGCAATGAGTATAATTTCCGTCTTGAACCCCAAAGGTGGCAGCGGCAAAACCACGATCAGCACCAATCTGGCCAGATCGCTGCACGAGCTGGGACACTCGGTTCTGATCGTTGACAGCGATCCACAAGGCAGCGCACGTGACTGGCACGCAGCCAGCGAAGACAATCCCATAGAGCTGGTCGCGCTGGACCGGGCCAACAACGTTAAGACGCTGACCAGTATGGCAGCAAACTACGATTACGTAGTAATTGACGGTGCGGCAAAACTAGAAGACATGATCGCCGCCTGCATCAAAGTTAGCGACTTCGTTCTGATCCCCGTTCAACCATCGCCATATGACATTTGGGCCGCGTCGGACTTGGTGGATTTCATCAAGGCTCGCCAAGAGGTCACGGACGGATCGCCGCGTGCCGGGTTTGTGGTCTCCCGTGTCGTGGAAGGAACCCGGCTGGGCAGTGACGTGCGAACCGCGCTAGACGACTACGCCTTGCCGGTTTGTGAAACGACGATCACGCAGCGCCAAGTCTATCCCCAGACGGCATCTGAAGGGCTGACTGTGTTCGACGCTGACAATCCTAAAGCGAGGGCGGAAACCACAGCGCTGAGCAACGAAATACTGGCGATGCTTGTTGCCGAAACACGGGAGATCGCATGATGGCCCTTTCCGCCAAACGTCCAAGCCGTGGCGACGAGGCGCGCAAGCGCATCCTGCATGACGTCACGGAGACGGTAGAGAAGAAAAAGCGCCTCAATGCCGAGATCGAGGAGGCGCTTTATCGCAGAATCAAGATGAAAGCGGTCGAGGAGGGGCGGTCGATCTCCGACATCACCCGTGACCTTTGGTCTGAGTATTTGAGTAAATGAGCGGTTGAGTAATTATTCTACCAGCCGTTGCGACCGCGTTTCTTGAACCAGCTCTTGCAGAAACCGAGGAACGCAGCATCCGGGTTCTTCGGGGGTTCCTTCTGTCTGGCGGCGTAGCTCCGCCACTCTCCGACCAGAATCTTGATGTCCCATGTGGGAGCCAGCTCCCGCGCCCGTTCCAGTGTGTCGGGCGAGAGAGGCAGGACGTAGCCGCCGGTCAGCCTGTCCTGTTCCGGTTTGGGAGCGTAGTTCTCCAGAAACTCCGGTTTGGGTGTTACCGTGAGGATGTCCGCTTCCATTCTTAAGGCATAATCCGGCATGTGGTTGTGTTCCTCATCCGCCTTGCAGATGGCTTTGACGAGACGCCGAAACTCCTTGTCGGAAGACGTGGAGCCAGTTCGGTCTTTCAGCTTGTCCAAGCCACATTTCCACTCTGATTGCATCCCGCATTGCTTACGGGCCAGCTCATAAAGGCGACGTTCCAGGGGCTTGCGAAGCTGGAAGTAGCGGCGATTGAGCGTCAAAACGTCATCCCCGGCGATGGCGTTGAAGACCCAATCGGAAAGGGTGACTTCAAGATCAAGCATCCGGCCATCACGGGTTTCGCGAACAATGCGGTAGCGATCTATCAGGCTGAAGCCGTCAATCTGTTCCACGCCGCCCGTGGTGATATTGGTTTCGATCTGCGTCCCCTGGAGACGTTCCAGCGCAGCTTTCAGACCGCTGTATCCGGTTCCGGCCACAGGACGGTTCGTCGCGACAAGAAGGTCATAGGCTTTGAATCGGAGGGTTCTGTGAACCTGTTTGCCGTCATTCAAAGCCGCCATCACTTGGGAAATGCAGTAGATCAGAACATCACGGTCATGGACGGTTGCGAGTCCGATCATGTTGGGCCTGATCTCCACGTAGCTCTTACCATCGGTCGCCACGTAGCGCCGTTTCTTGGTATCAGGCTTAGTTGAGAGGGTGAAGATCGGGTGCGCCATCGACGCCATGTCCCCCTTAGGCGCGGCATCAAAGATGTCGCAAACGAAGAAATCCCCCTGTGCATGTCGCAAGGGAAGAAGAGGCGTCCGATCCGGTTTCGTAATTTCACCCACCATAGGGGCACTATTCGTAATTTCACCCACCGAGGCAAGGGATTCGTAGTATCACCCACCAGCAGACTTTCGTAAGATTACACACCATCTTTCGTAAGATTACACACCTCTTATCGTAATTTCACCCACCAAGGACCAAAAATAAACTGGATTAAAGCATGTTTTTCAATGTCATAGGTGAGCGCGCGATTCGCGTAACACAGACTCTAACACGAATATAACACCCAGCTTCTCAG
>Ga0207963_1000604_pt1 | contig 19198 bp, 22 predicted proteins | sample Knorr_S15_td_NAD_FD_185604 | JGI IMG/M metagenome (GOLD analysis project Ga0207963, IMG submission 185604) | Marine microbial communities from Southern Atlantic Ocean transect - Knorr_S15_td_NADW_ad_2500m_LV_A (SPAdes) (version 2) | ecosystem: Environmental > Aquatic > Marine > Oceanic | place...
GAGGTATTCAGCCCAGCTGCACTAACCCCCCGAGCATCCAATTAGATCTACAACACCAAGGCCCTTGTGGGCCTCTGTCCAATAGCGCATATCAATTCACATTCGAAGGATGAGTTGTGCACGGCCACAGCGGAGGGGTTCTACCCGGTCCCATACCGAACCCGGAAGTCAAGCCCTCCTGCGTCGACTCCTGTACTGTGGCGCGAGAGCCCACGGGAACGTTCGTCGCTGTGCCACTCTCCTTCACCCCCCGCACCAATAACGAGATTACAGGCAGAGCCATAGTCCAAGATATCCAGGTGGAACCATGTCGATTACTACTGGAGACATACTCGGCCACACCCATGTCGGAGTCTACCTGTCCGTGATCGACGACATCCTGTTCCACCCACGTTCGCTCGATGAGGCGGCTGTAGAGGAGCTGGAGTCAGCCTTCGACATGGAGATGCATCCGTTCTTCGTGGGCGGCTCGTCTCTGCTCGGCAGCCTCCTGAGGGGAAACAGCAGGGGCATCGCCGTCGCGGACATCGCCACCGAGGAGGACCTGGACGAACTGACCAGCTTCTGCGACGTCGTCGTGATGGAGAGCGGCGTCAACGCCGCTGGCAACCTAATCGAGTGCAACCGGCACGGGGCGGTGGTCAGCCCAGTCGTGCCTCAGGCGGGCGTGGATATGATCGGCGAGGTCCTGGGCGTCGATGCGATTCGCTGCAAAGTAGCAGGCCATGACACCGTGGGCAGCATGCTGGTCGCCAACGGCAAAGGAGTCCTCGCACACCCTGACATCTCGAAGGCAGAGGCCGAGGCCATCGAGGCTGCGATGAAGGTCCCGGTGATGGTCGGGACCGTGACCTTCGGCTCGCCTCACGTCGGCGCAGGCTGCGCAGCCAGCGACACGCATGCGCTCGTAGGCTCGGGCTCCACAGGCCCGGAGCTGAACCGAATCGAGGACGCCCTCGGCCTGATCTAGTAGCCGAAGAGGCCGTAGTCGATATCGGCGTCCTTGTCGATGAGGGAAGTGACTGCTGGCATTGGGTACTTCAGCCCGGTCGCGGTGTTGAACAGGACGACCGCGTCGTCCTCGCCGATCATGCCCTTCTCGAGAGCGACCTTGCAGGCAGCAGCCGTGGCAGCGCCCTCGGGGCACATCAGCAACCCGTCCTCGTGCCCAATTGCCTCCACCATGCGATGTATCTCCTCGTCGCTGACAGCGATCGCGAATCCACCGGACTCTCGGACGGCCCTCAGTATGAGGAAGTCGCCTAGGGCGGCAGGGACTCTGATTCCCGATGCGTCGGTCTCGGCGTCCTCCCAGAACTCGGCGAACTCCTCGCCCTCCTCCCAGGCCCTGACAATCGGTGCGCAGCCGGTAGACTGCACTGCGACCATTCGGGGAAGTTTGCAGTCTATCCAGCCCAACTCAGTCAGTTCCGCGAAGGCCTTCCACATCCCGATGATGCCGGTTCCACCGCCAGTCGGGTAGAATATGACATCAGGCAGTTGCCAGCCCATCTGCTCGGCGAGTTCGATTCCCATCGTCTTCTTGCCCTCTATCCTGTAAGGCTCCTTGAGGGTTGAGACGGAGAACCACCCAACCTCGTCCGAGCCCTCGGAGATGATTCGACCGCACTCCCCGATGAGGCCGTTAACGAGGTGGGTGTCACCGCCTTGGGCCTTGGTCTCCTGCGAGTTGATCTCAGGTGTGTTGTACGGGCACAGGATGGTGGTCCTGATGCCCGCCCTGCTGGCGTAGGCGGCGAGAGCGGAGCCTGCATTCCCATTGGTCGGAACGGCTAGATGGCTGATGCCGAGCTGCTTGGCCATGGAAACGGCCAGAGCCAGCCCCCGCGCCTTGAACGAGCCAGTCGGTAACCGCGACTCGTCCTTCACCAGCACCTTGCCCGGTCGGGCTCCCAGCGTGTGGGCCGAGCGCTCGAGGCTGACGAGGGGCGTGATGACCTCTCCCAATGAGATTCGGTCTGCGGGGTCGTCTACGGGCAGTAGGGGCGAGTACCTCCAGAATCCCGGCTCGTCCGAGGACTCGATGTCCTCCCTCTGCACTTCGTCTCCCAGCCTGCCGAGGTCGTACCTCACCAGGAGGGGCTTGCCAGCATCGGACACGGTGTGCAATCCATCGGCCTCGTAGCGCTGCCCGGTGTACGCGCATTCGAGATGGCTGACGTACGAAGCCATGCACTGACTGCGGAGGTTGATTTGATGAACATACCGCAGTCAGATGGCGGTGGGAGCGACGTGATCGTCGTCCTTGTCCTCGGACTTTCTGACCCTGTTCCACACCGAGGTCATCAGTTCGTCGTGATGCCCCTCGCAGTAGTGGAACCTGTGGTAGGCCTCTCTGAACGAGTAGGCCTTGCTGCCTGTGGCGACTAGGAATCCTTCGGGTGATAGGCGGCTGATCTGCACACCGTCCTCTTTGCATTCCGGATAGCCACACGTCGGCATGCAGATTCCTCCGAATCAATACTATTGAACTCTCTGAATCAGCCTTGGTTCTACTCGGGTGGCTCAATAACCACCAGCGGGACATTGGCTCCGACGCTGTCTCCCGATTCGCAGTTGACCTCCGTCACCGTTCCCGAAAGCGGCGCTTGGATCTCGTTCTGCATCTTCATGGCCTCGAGGATTATCATGACATCGCCCTCTTTGACCTCGGCTCCCACCGAGACGTGGAGCGAGATGACCTTGCCGGGTATCGTTGAGGATATGGTCCCGGAGCGCTTCTTTCCGCGCCCGCCACCAGCGGAGCGTCTGGAAGCCCCGAAAGACGGGCCCCCTTCGACCTGTATGGAGAATCTCTGCCCCCCGATCTCGACGTTCCAGACGTCTCCGTCCCTCTCGAGGTCGACCTCGAACTCCTCGCCATCGACAGTGACTCTGCGCTTTTCACCCACTGGCTCACCTCGGCGTGCTCCTGCGCGTGCGCGCGCGGAAGAGATTGCGCCTGCCTATCAACACACGCCGATGGTCTCGCGACCAGGCATCACCTCCATCCCGGGGTGCTGAAGGCCTGAGGGCCTCACCCTTGGAACTCTCAAGCAGTACCGCAGTAACAGCCGCAACCAGCAGCTTCGCATCCCTGTCAGCCTTCTTTCCCATTCTCAACCTCACAGCGGAATGTTGCCGTGCTTGCGGGCAGGGCGGATTTCCTCTTTGTCCAGCAGAGCGCCTAGAGCACGGCACAGGACGGCACGGCTCTCGTGCGGCTGAATCACGTCATCGAGGTATCCCAGGGCCGCGGCCCTGTACGGGTTGGCGAAGGTCTCTTCGTAGTCGTCAACCAGCCTCTCCCGCTCCTGCTCGGGATTGCCGGCGGTCTGGATTCTCCTGCGGTGGATGATCTGCACAGCCCCGTCAGCACCCATGACTGCAAGTTGGGCCGTTGGCCAGGCGACGTTGTAGTCGCCTCTGATGTGTTTGGAAGACATGACGTCGTAGGCCCCGCCGTAGGCCTTGCGGGTGATTACGGTGAGCTTGGGGACGGTGGCCTCGGCGTAGGCGTAGAGCAGTTTGGCGCCGTGCCTGATGATGCCGCCCCACTCCTGGCTGGCGCCGGGGAGGAATCCCGGTACGTCGACGAAGGTCAGGAGTGGCACGTTGAAGGCGTCGCAGAAGCGCACGAATCGAGCGGCCTTGACCGAGGCATCGATGTCGAGGCAGCCGGCAAGCACCTTCGGCTGGTTGGCCACGACTCCGACAGTGTGCCCCCCGAGCCTACCGAAGCCGACTACTATGTTCTTCGCGAAGTCGGCTTGGACTTCGAGGAAGGCACCATCGTCGAGCACCTCCTCGATTACGGTGATGATGTCGTACGGGTGGCTGGGGTTCTCGGGGACCAGTGTGTCCAACTCATCGCAGAGCCTGTCATGAGGGTCGAGGGTCGGTCTGACCGGAGCCTTCTCCAGATTGTTGGAAGGTAACAGCCCGACTAGTTCCCTCACTATTCCGATAGCCTCGGCGTCATCGCTCGCGGTGAAGTGAGTTACACCCGAACGAGTAGCGTGCGTCGAGGCGCCTCCGAGATCCTCGAAGGTCACCTCCTCATTGGTCACCGTCTTGATGACCTCTGGTCCGGTGATGAACATGTGAGCAGTCTGGTCGACCATCACCACGAAGTCGGTTATAGCAGGAGAGTAGACCGCTCCGCCGGCACAAGGCCCCATGATCATGGAGATCTGTGGGATGACGCCGCTGGCTCGCACGTTCCTGAAGAAGATCTCAGCATAAGAGCCCAGACTTGCCACGCCCTCCTGTATGCGGGCCCCGCCGCTGTCATTCAGGCCAATGACAGGGGCACCGGTCTTCAGCGCCATGTCGAGTATCTTGCAGATCTTGAGTCCGTGCATCTCCCCCAGAGAGCCGCCGTAGACCGTGAAGTCCTGGGCGAAGCAGTACACCGTCCTCCCGTCAATCGTGCCGTGACCGCAGACCACGCCGTCCCCCGGAATCACATTTCTGTCCATGTCGAAATCCCGGCATCTGTGCTCGACCAGAGCGTCGACCTCCATGAACGAGCCATCGTCGAGGAGTCGATCTATCCTCTCTCTCGCTGTCATCTTCCCCTTGGCATGCTGCGCAGAGACCCGAGCTTGGCCCCCACCAGTCTCCGCTTGGGCCTTCCTCCGCCGAAGGTCCTCGATACGGTTGTCCCTGCCTGCCATAGTACAACACGCGATTGCAAAACCACGCCAATGAGCATTCCCATGCGAATGCAGATTCTTTTCACGCCACATCGGTTGCTTGAAGGGTCCCCGCTAACTCGACTGGATTGATGGGAATGCGCATCGTAATCGCCAAGCCCGGCTTGGACGGGCACGACAGAGGCGCCAAGGTCATCGCTAGGGCACTCAGGGACGGCGGGCACGAAGTCGTCTACACCGGGCTGCGCAAGACACCCGACGAAATCGTCAGGATCGTGATGGACGAAGATGCCGTAGCACTCGGACTCTCCACGCTCTCAGGGGCCCATGACGTGCTCCTGCCGGCCATCTGTGAGGGGCTCAGGCAGGGGGGCCTTGTCGAAGTCATCGTCTTCGCAGGTGGGATCATCCCCCGGGAGGATCACAAATCGTTGCATGACGACGGAGTCAGGGCGATCTTCGGCCCAGGGACCCGAACCTCGGAGATTCTGGACTTCCTCGAGGTCGCCACGCAACGAATCGAGGGCGGCGAGCCCGTGGGCGTGGGCGAGAACTCGGGATGGCGATGGGGGTGAACTCTGCTGAACTCCTGGACTCCGCTCTATCTGGAAATCGCAGGGACCTTGCTAGGATGCTGACTGCGATCGAGAACGGAGAGGTGTTCGACATTCCAGAGCAGTCCCCCTGGACTCTCGGTGTCACAGGTCCTCCAGGGGTCGGTAAGTCGACCCTGATAGGCAGGCTGATATCTCATTGGACCGATAGGGGTGAGAGCGTTGCAGTCCTAGCCGTCGATCCGTCTTCCCCGCGCAGCGGCGGCGCGCTGCTAGCCGATAGGATGAGGATGAGTACCGCCGACTCCAACGATTCTGTCTTCGTACGCTCCCTAGCGACCAGGAACCATCCTGGGGGGTTGGTCTCGTGCCTCTCGCCCATGATTGACGCCCTAGCGGCATGCCGCTGGAGCAGGATCGTCATCGAGACGGTCGGGGCGGGTCAGGCGGAGATTCGAGTTGTGGCGTTCGCTGACCGTATCCTGCTCGTCGATGGCCCCGACAGGGGGGACATCGTCCAAGCTGAGAAGGCTGGTATCATGGAGTTAGCAGACATTGTGGCTATCAACAAGTCAGACCTGCCCAATTCCCGGCAGGCTGCGGACTCGGTCCGCACGGCGCTGGAGGTAGGCGGCGATTCCGGCGTCGCTGTCCACTTGGTCTCGGCCCACGACGGGAGCGGAATCGAAGAGTTGCTCGACGCCATCGAGTCATGTTCGGCCTCAGGCGCCAGAGATCACCTGAGGGTTCGTGAGCGCCTCCTCTCAGCCTGGGATTCCCGCTTGCTGGGGCACTCCCGTCTAAACGAGGTCATCGACGCCCTCGAAACCGGAAGTATAACGCTCGACAAGGCCGTCGAAATCTTTGGATTAGGCGAGGATTAGGAGCAGTTGAGCGCATGGATGACCCAGAGACCCAGTTCGACATCGATCACGTCGAGCACTCGGTGGGTGGCTTCGGAGGGCATGCTTTCAGGCGCCTCACCCATGTATCGATGTCGCTGGTTCCGGTACTCTACTACACCCGGGGGGAGGACATCGCCGGTTTCTTCTCTCTCACCTTGCCCGAGCTCGTCAGCTACGTCTTCTTCGCAGTCTTGGCGATAGAGGTCGTCAGGCTGAGGTTCGGCATCGTGATCGTGGGACAGAGGGAGTACGAGTCCAAGCAGATATCCGCCTTCGCATGGGGCGCCTTCGCCGTCTGCCTCGCACTCCTGGTGACCGGGATGGAGCCCTTCGCTTCGGGCACCGGGATCAAGGCCGGCATGTACGGCTTCCCGCTGATTTTCGGACTGACCTTCGTCGACCCGATAATGGGTGAGATCAAGCGTATCAAGCACGACCTGAAAATGGCCATTGTCGTGGGGATGGCGACTTCCTACATCGTCTGGGTGGGTTGCAGCTTTTGGCTGGGGACTCCGCTGTGGGTCTGCATCCTCCTAGCACCACTGACCGTCCTAGGCGAGCTACCTCCGGTGAGGTACATCGATGACAACGCTACGATGATCATGTTCCCTCTGGCCGGGCTTCTGCTGCTGAGTCCGTTCCTCTGAGGAAGGCCCCCCGTCATCTTTACAATCCGGCTTCATCTGGGCGGGCCGATAACATGGCTGATGAGGACATTTCCAGCGACATAGTGGATTCCCCTCTGTCGCAGAACGTCTACATCCTGATCTGGGGCATCGCCTCACTGGTGTCCTTCGTGATATTCGTGGTTTACTTCTGACCGCCCTCTCCATCAGGATAATGGGCAGGTGGTTTCACGCTCCTCCGTGTGCGGAATAGCAGGTATGCTCGGACATGCCGACCAGACGATGGCATCATCGATGGCATCGTGTCTGAGCCATCGCGGTCCCGACGGCTCGGGTGTCTTCTCAGAGCAACTCGAGAGCGGCGGCGTGGCGTTCGGGAACGCTAGGCTGTCTATCGTCGACATCGCAGGCTCGTCGCAGCCGATTGGCTCCGACCACGGAGCGGTCCTCATACAGAACGGTGAGATCTACAATCATGTACGACTCCGCGCGCAGAGCACTGGTTACCCTTGGAGGACCTCTGGCGATAGCGAGGCCATACTCGCCATGCACCGCCCCGCTTCACAATCTACTCGCGGTTCGCCCGGCAATCCCGCCGAGGCCCACGTCGAGTGGGTTTCGAGACTGGATGGAATCTGGGCCTTCGCTCTGTGGGACCCCTCATGCCGTGAGTTGGTACTCAGCAGGGATTCGATGGGAGTCAAGCCCCTAGTGCGCACCTTACTGCCCGATGGTACCCTCCTCTTCGCCTCAGAGGTCAAGGCGTTCCGCGCCCATCCTGACTTCCGGGCCGAGCCTGATGTGGACGCCCTCGCGGTTAGACTGGCATATGAGTACCCACTCGACAGGACGACGCTGTTCAAGGGCGTCGTGCAAGTGGGCCAGGGTACCATCGAGACATGGTCTCTGGATGCACAGGGCCGCGCGCTGCTCACTGGCGTTGCACGATACTCGAGGGACATCGTGGCGCCGCAGGGAGAGTGGGACCCATCGACTCAGGCTTCGATACTGCTGGACAGCTTCCGCTCTGGGCTCGAGGACCGTCTGATGTCGGACGTTCCAGTGGGAATCGTCCTCTCCGGAGGGCTCGATTCCAGCATGGTCGCGGCTCTGGCTCACCAGGCGGCCGAGAGCACCGGGAAGCCGGTTCCGGAATGCTGGACGGTGGCCGACAGCGAGGACAATCCCGATTTCAGGGCCGCAGAGCTAGTCGCTCAGCATCACGAGCTCAAGCACCATACCAAGATAATGGGCGAGGACGCCTTCTGGAGGGGCCTACCCCGCTTCACGTGGTCCGGAGAGGACCTCGATATCACAGTGCTCTTCTGGCAGTCCCTATTCAAGGAGATGTCCGGGCACGTTACAGTGGGGCTCTGCGGACAGGGAGCCGACGAGCTCCACGCCGGCTACACTCGCTACCGTGATTTGACCCGTCACGCCAGATTGATCTCGAAAAGGCTCTCATTGGCCCAGGGGCTGGATCACTCAAGCCTGGAGCACGGACCGGGTCAGCCTTGGGAGGACACCACGATAGCTCCAGACTCACATTTCACGGACCTGACATCCGCCTTGCAGTTCGAGATTGACCGGGGACAGCTCTCGAACTTCCAACTCAGGCTTGCAGACAGGCACAGCATGGCATACGGGCTCGAGGTGAGGGTGCCTTTCCTCAGTTCTCAGCACAGGGCTGAGGCCAACAGGCTGCCCATGGGCTGGAAACTCTCTGCGGATTCGGAGAAGATGGCACTGCGCGAGGCCGCTGCGCTCACCGAGCTGCCCGAACAGATAGTCCGACGCCCCAAACTGCCTGCAGGGACCGCGACAACACCATCGCTCCTAGGCGCGCTGATGGATGAGCTGACTCCTCATGCGCTTGAGTGGGCGAAGGGCTACGGCAGGCTCTCCGACCAGCTCAGAGACCAGCCCGACATGGCGATAGGAATGAGGCTGTTCCACTCCATCCATTTCACCGACGACCCGCAGTCGAGGGCGAGTAAGCCTCTGATGGACCTTCTCGAGGACGTCGGGGACTGGCCTGTTTGACTATCTGACCAGGCGCTGCTCGGAGTCGAAATGGTGGCCCTCATGACCAAGCAGCCACATCTTGCTGGACCTGCCCTCGCAGCCGCTGTAGTTACCCACTCTGCCATCGCTGCGCACAACCCTGTGGCAGGGCACCAGCAGAGCCCATGGGTTGCTTGCCATCACCGAGCCGACCGCTCTGCTGGCACCTCTCGAGCCAGTGGCAGAGGCCAAGCCGCCGTAGGAGACCACCTCACCGAACGGAGCGACTTCGGACAGGGTTCCGAGCACCGAGTCCTGGAAGTGGGTGAGCCCTGAGCGATCCAGTTCCGGGAGTGGGGCAGCACGGCGCTCGAAGAACGCCCTTACCCACTCTCTGGCGACTTCGATGTGACCCTCTCCGACCGTCGAGCCGTTCTCATTCTCATCACTCCATCCAAGACTGGTCAGCCCAGTCTCGCTTGCTACTGCCACCATCCTTCCGAGGGGGGTTTCGATTGCTCTCACGCCGTCCTGCTGCATATTCACCGCTTCTCTTCCTGGTCCATGGCGGGTTCCTGAGGCGGGCTTTCCGTAACCTCCTCGATCTCCTCCATGCCGACTATCTCGTAGTTCGAAGGGAACAGGGCGATGATCACGCCTGCGACGATGCAGGCGAGGCCGAGGTAGAACGACTGCTGGACGACCATCAACTCGAGTCCGATGACGAAGAGCACGAGGCCCCCTATGTTCGACACCCATACCAGGGTCTTGAATGTCGAAAGCGACACTCCGCTGGAACTCGCGGTCCTCTTCGGGCCGAACTCGGCACCGAATCTGATGGGGTCCTCCTCGCCCATGGTCCCGCCTACCTGTCAATCATGATTATCGCATCGGTGGGGCACCCTAGGGCGCATAGCTTGCAACCGGTGCACTCGTCACGGAGTATCTTCGCTTTCCTGTTGACATCCACATCCATGATGGGACTCGCCATCGGTGTGTCATAGAGCTCGATGGCGTCGTCATCGCACACAATGGTGCATTGGTCACAGCCTATGCACAACTCCTTCTTGACCCATGCCACAGCCTCTTCTCCCCCCTTGATCATCGCTTCCTCCTCGGCGCGCATCGAATTGAGGATCATCCTGATGCGGCTCTGCTCAGCCGCACGCCGCGCAAGCAGGTCGGGTATCTCCGTCACAACCCCTACCAAGGCGTACCTATTCTCAATGTATGCTTCCTGCCGCCACTTTGATGCAGGAGACTCCGCGGCTACGCGTTCGCGTAACTACTTCCTTGAGTTCACCTGGCGGGCGAGGAAGCTCACCACGTCTAGGATCTCGAAATCGTGCCGGGGGTCGCCCTCGAACTTCAGGCACTCGAAGTGCGCCACGCACTTCGGGCAGGTCGTCAGCATGATGTCCGCGCCCGTAGCATTGACCTCGTCGAAGCGCTGCAGGCGCAGAGCCCTGCTGTTCTCGTTGCAGGCCATCATGCTGGAGACCCCGCAGCACATCGCGTCCTCGCCATAGTGCTCCATCTCGACCAGGTTGACTCCGTCGACAGCCCGCACTAGGTCGCGAGGCTTGTCGTAGAGGTTCATCTGTCGGCCGAGCCTGCAGGGGTCGTGGTAGGTCACGGTGACTTCGTCATCGACAGCTAGGTCCATGTCGAAACCCTTCTCGATCAGGTACTCGGTGGTGTGCATGACCTTCATGCCGTCCAGCTCGTAGTCCATCGCGAAGGTACGGAAGCACTCGGCGCAAGAGGTCAGGAGCGTGTCGATGCCGCTGTCTCTGAGTTTCTTCGTGTTGTATGCCTTGAGCTTCTCGAATACTTCGGACAGTCCCTGCCACTTCTGGTCATGGCCACAGCACTTCAGGAAGTCGCGACCGAGGTAGGTTACCTCCTGCCCCATCTCCTCGAACAGGGTGAAGGCCGCGGTCGTGGTCTCGCCGAGGTCCATCGTGCCCTCATTGACGTGGCTGAAGATCATCTCCTGGTCGATGTAGTCGACACAGCCCGGGTAGTACCCGACATTGGAGTCAAGGGGGTAGTCCTCTACTGAGACGAACGCCTCATCAGCGTCTTCCTCCGCCTCAGCCGCGAGCACAGCCTGGAGCAGAGTGTGGGGTATCTCCGCGGCGGGCGGTCCGCCGACGATCAGGCTGCGGCGGATGTCCACGTACGAGTCGTAGTCGACCAACTGCGGGCAGGCGTTGGTGCAGGCGGTGCAGGTCAGGCAGGAGTACAGCGGGACCCCGTCATCCTCGTTGTTCCAGGTGTTGTAGATGATGTTCAACTTGTCTCCCGCGTTGAACAGGCGAACCGGACAGGCGTCGTCGCACAGGTCGCAGCCGTAGCACTTGTTCATCTCCCACTCGTACCCGCGAGCCATGCTCCGCATGACTAGGAAGACGATCGCGCCTACCCCCAAGCACGGGATGAACAGGCTGTAGATGAGCTTGGCATCCAACGCCTTTGGGTTCTTGTGGTAAGTGGGATTCTCGAGCGAGAGGGTGGCGAGCTCTTCCAGACTCAGGGATGATTCTGAGCGAACCACCGCAGTACCGTCATCATCGATAAGCAGGGGCTGGTATGCAACGGCGGAGAAGTCGGCAATCATCGACACGGACTCGTTCACGCCTTCGGAAGTCGATGAGAAGCTCACGGTGTAACTCGAGCCCGAGGGGAGGTATAGCGTGGTGGACTGGCATGAGCCACCCTCGTTCTGCCACAGGACCCTGCCGGACTCGTCGGTCAGGGAGACGCTCTGCGATTGAGTCCCCGCACCGCGCACACTCGTCCTGAAGTTGCAGCCGACATCCGCAGGCACGCTGGCGACGCCAAGGTCCTCGACCTCGAATGTCCTGCTCTCGGTGATTACCACCGAAGATCCATCCGTGTTGCCAACGTACGTGATGTCCATGCCCCCCGCATTCCTGCCGATTTCGGAGTCAGCATGCCCGTTGTCACCCGCGAAGTCGATCAGGGTGGTTCGCGTAGGCTGGTAGATCTTCCAATTGACCCAATGCGCAGCAGCTATGACACACCAGTCGTCGGAATCGTCGTCCTCGCTCAAGTCATCCCACACTGCGAGGCCCAGGGTCTCGGAGTAGGGCAGGCAATCGTCCTCCCATTCTGCCCATGCATTGCCCTTGCCGGGGTGCACGAGGGTATCCGATGGCTGCCCCCTCATGGTGTCCAGTTCCTCCACTTCATCCATCGCGCCGAGGCCGCCGTAGTCCCAGAAGCCGTCATCGTAGATCGGCCATGTCACGACGGAGATCAGGACCGTTGCGACCAGGGAGCCTATCGCAATCTGCCTGCCCATCTTCGGATTGAGCCTAGCGCCAATCGAATTGAGTGTGAACCATCTCACTCCGAAGTAGACGATGGCGAAGACGAAGATGCCGGTCAGCACCCAAGGTACTGCGTTGAACACATCGGCCGTCCATGGGGCTTGCCTCCCGCATAACAGGGCGCTATGGGAATTGGCCCAGCAGTGGTTGCTCAGGTCCTTCGAGTACAGGTCGAGGAAGATGTTGATCGAGAACACCGAGATGAACCAGACGTGAGCGATGTAGACGGCACCGGCGGTTGCGAACCAAGGGTCTTCGACACCACGCTTCTCCCTCCCGCCGAGGAACGGTGGCAGAGCGAGCAAGCCCACTGGGACGCCGGTCAGGAAGGCGCCCCACCAACCGGCGTTCCATGCTATCACGGGTGTGCCGAAGAACGCCCCTATGGGCCCGGCTGGAATCACGTACTGCGGCAGGTACTCGCCCCACCTCAGGTATCCGTAGGAGAACAGCACGTACCAGTCGGGGAACACGAAGCCGGCTTGGGCGAACGGATCGGCCGCGCTGTGGAGTGGAGGGGGGATTATCCACGAGTAGAACGCGATGACAGCCATCATAGAAGCCAGTATGATGCTGTCACGCAGCACCTCGGTAGGCCAGAAGGGGTGTCCGACGAACACCCTGCGCCTCTCTTCTTCGGCTTCGAGCAGCTGGTCTCTCTCGCTGATGTAGGTGTCAGCGATCCTCCCGAACCTGTCGATCATGCTCATCCGATAACCCCCTCAATGCGGCTCCGCTATCCCCTGGACCCAGACTATGAACAGATGAGCGAGAATAAGCGCGGTAACGATCACGGGCAGGATGAACACATGAAGGAAGTACATTCGGATGACGGTCTGCGCCGACAGGGTCGTGCCGGCGAACAAGGCATTGGCAACCCAGCTTCCGATCAACGGAGTGGAGTTGGCCATGTTGATGCCGATGGTAGCCGCACCGAAGGCGAGGCTGTCCCAGGGCAGCAGGTAGCCCGAATATCCGAAGAAGATTGTGAAGAACATCAAAGAGACGCCGATTAGCCAGTTCAGCTCCCGGGGGTTGCGGTAGGCTCCCGTGAAGTACACCCTACACATGTGCAGGAACACCGATGCCACCATGAAGTGGGTGCCCCAATGGTGAATCGACCTGATGATGTAGCCGAACGGCAACTCAACCATGATGAACTCCATGCTGAGGTAGGCCGGGGACGGGGTGCCTTCGCCTCCCGGAACGTAGTAGAGGCCAAGAATCGTGCCCGAGATGATCAGGATGACGAATGCGAGGAAAGAGATCCCGCCGAGACAGTACAGCGGGTACCAGTACCAGATGATCCGGAGCTTGTACTTCTCCGCGTGAGTCAGTGGCATCTGTCGGTGCATGTGGTGGTAGGCGTCCCTGCTCATCCCCCAGTAGTCCTGGATCCTGAACCGCGTGTCGAGCCATGAGAAGGCCCAGAGAAAGGCCTTCTCAGCGAGGCCCATGCTGCCAGCACTGCTCTCGACAGCGCGCAGGATGTCGGTCCTAGGCATGTCGTCCCTCTCCTTGCGGAGCGTGAATGCGACCAGGACGACCACTATCGCGATGAAGAGCCACAAGAACCAGAACTGAATCATTTTCCCACCTACTCGCAATACGTGTACCAGTCCTTGAAGTCATCCAGAGCCTCGATGATATCCCCATTCACAACGAAGGGAATCAGGGGCATCCCGACTGGGGCGGGACCTCCGGTGCGCTTGATTCCTATATAGTCGAACTCAGTCCCGTCCAATCTGTTCCGGTTCCGATTCTTCTCGATCACGGTAGGGTCGTACCGGCTCGAGTGGCAGATGCAGAACAGCTTGTTGCCACCGGCATCGACCCCTCCGGGATTCCACTGGTCACTGGTGAAGTCGTTGAGCACCAACTGCCATCCCGGGATGCAGCACAGGTGGGGACACCGGCCGAATGTGACGATCATGTTATCGTGAATCGAAAGTAGCTCGTAAGCTGGGTCCTCCTCCACCTCGTAGCCCGAGCCGACGTAGGCCCCGCTCTCGTTGTACCCGTCCATGAACTGGAAGCGTGGCTTGTTCTCGACCAAGGCGGCCTGTGCGTTCTCAGTGTGTGGCACGTACAGGACATTCACGGGCAGCCCGGACCATACTCCCGATGCCCCTGACATCCCTGTCGTAGAGGAGGCAGCGGCGTCGACGAAGGACTGGTATGACATCGGCTCAAGGTGCCGGTCGCCGTACCATACCGAGTCCTCAGCACCGCTTGGCACGTAAAAACGGAGGGCTGAGTCTCCCCCGTCGGCTTCGGATTGGCCCATCAGCAGGGAGGCGAATCCCACAGCTCCCAGGCTGGCCATGGTGATTACTCCAGCAGCGGTGTTGAACGAGTGCCGCATGAATTCCCTGCGATCGATTAACTTGGGCGATTCGCCAACTTCCTCGCCAGCACCCGGAACAGCACGCAGTCTGAATCTCCTCGCCATGTTCACACCTCGTAATCCTTCCATCCCTCAGGGTCGTTCAGAGTGATGTATTTGTTGCCCCTGTGCTTGACGATCACGACATCGGGCAAGACGAACTTGAGGTAGACTATTCCCATGATGATGATAGTCAGCAGGGTCATCCCCATATTGAATGACAGGAGTTGCTGGTCCCATCCCTTGAACAGCCCGTAAGACAGTGCGCCAGCCCAGAAGAGGGTCCATAGGACCCCCCACAAGGCGAGCAGCACCACCAGCATCGACTCGCCGGAGGGCGAAATAGTAGCGCGGACGATCGTACCCGACTGGGGGTAGTTGAAGACCCCGTGGTCCAAGGCCGCGTTGTATGCGTCCTCTGAGAGGCTGACGTCCTCGAGGGCAGCACGAGCGTCATCCAGGCTGACCTCACCAGACTTGACCTGCTTGAGCAGCCTCATCACGATGTCGTCCTTCACAGTTGATCACCTCTGCGGAGATGCTTGATGCGGAGGCGCAGCAGGTTGCTGCGTCCGGCGTAGTGCCGAGAGAAGCCGTAGCGCAGGAAGAGACCGCAGAACAGCAGTACGATTATGACTGCAGCGAAACCAAGCAGCCCCAGCCAATGGGCCCAGAGCCCTGCTCCCATGAGGTGGATGTCTACTCCATGGCTGACGGGGGCTGGAGGCTCGATGCCCCCGTCTCCCGAGAACACCGTCCTTGTCCGACCGTCGTCCTCACCACCGTCAACCGATGCGGCGAGTCTGTTCCACCTGTCGAGGCCTGAGTTTGCCAAGTCACCGTTGACGGAGTTCCCAGCAAGCCAGAAGGTCACCACCCCCTCGTCCGTGGATGGGGCGGTCCAGACGATGAGCCACGACCTGTCTTCGGTCTTCGAGCCAGCATCGGTATGAGTCAGAGTCGCCGAGTCATCCTCCCAATTCTGGACCATGCTCTCAAAGCCATCCCCGGCGCCAAGCGTGCCGGCGCTGACGCGCATCGAGAACCCACCGGTATGAGAGGCCGTATCGATATCGGGGCCTCCGATGAGTTGGACCCTCAGTGTGTATACAACCCCCGCCTCGTAGTGGTAGGGAAGCCCATCGATGAGTACCGTGACCGAATTGTCGGGCTCTCCACTGTGGCAGGTGCACCCTGCCAGAGGAACTTCTCCATCGCCATTGGCATCGCCTCCTACGCCGCCGGGCCTACCCTGCGTGCCGCCTGCTGCTAGCAGGACGATTACGCCCAACACGAGCAGTCTGTTCGAGTATGCACTTGACCTGCTCACACTAAGACCTCAAGGGACGCGTCTACCCACTTTGAATAGGGATATTAACGTTCCAGTTTGGCCCCTTCGTGGGGTCTCGGAACGACCCCCCTAATGAGTATTCATTAGAATTTCGCGAAACCTCAAACGGGACCGTGCTCAGGCATAATCGTGGCAGGTCCTGAATGGCGCAATGTATACCGGCTCTCGGACGAGCAACTGGGACAGCTCGAACAGGCCGAGCAGTGCATGGAGATGATAGACATAAACAAGGCAGAATCGATACTGATGTCAATGCTGGAGGAGGACGCTGATTGCGTTCCGGTGCTGAACAATCTGGGACACATGTACGGTCGCTACCTCTCCGATTTCGAGAAGGCGGTCGAGTACTACGACAGGGTGTTGGAGCTCGAGCCCGACAACGCCTGGGCTCGTGACGAGAGGCGTCGATATCAGCGATATCTCACTTATGACTGAAGCACATTCTAAACGGCCACCGCTGCGAGAGGTGCCCCATGGACGAGGGGTCCATACTGATAGTAGGTGTCGGCGGCGTCGGTTGCATCTGGGCAGAGAGGGCCCATTCAAAGTGCCGAGAGCTCGCAGACCTGCTTCTCATCGACGCCGATGAGGATTCGTTCGCCGGAGTCCCCGCAGCCCATTGCCTCCATCTCGACGCGGGCGGTGACGGCAGGGGTACCGCCGCTCTGCCCGCACTGGCTGCTCATCGCCTGAGGGACGGTTTCAACTCGATCAGCCCGCTTCTAGAGCAGGCCGAACTCGTCATCATCATGACTGGGCTGGGCGGCGGAATGGGCTCGGGCGCATCATCCGAGCTCGCCACTCTGGCAAAGGAGGCCGACTGTCTTGTCCTCAGCATCGCCGGGCTGCCCTTCGCAGAGCAGCCCCTGAGGTCCTCGATTGCAGAAGCTGCCCTGCCGGCTCTCGAGTATAACTCCCACGTGTGCATCAGGGTGAGTATGGAGAGGCTGGCTTGGCAGGCCCGCCACAGGCAGACTGACTGGAGGGCCGGCTCCGGTTGGATAGAGGAACTCGTCGAGGGGTTGGTGACGACCCTTGCTAGGGTAGGCAAGATCAACCTCGACCTGATGGATTTGAAGGCGGTCATCAACAGGCCCGGCAATGCCACACTGATTGTCGGGACTGGGACTACGGAGAAGCCCGAGCAGGTGGTCAGCAAGGCGAGGAGATCGCCCCTGTCGGAACTCAGCGTGGATGGTGCCAAGGGCTGCATGATTCAAGTCGAAGGCGGGCCTGACATGACGCTGGCGCATCTGAATGACGTGACCGAGGCCTTCGTCTCGACTCTCGACCCCGACTGCCAGGTGATTCTAGGTGCGAGGGCGAGTGACGAGATGGTGGGCAGAATCAGGCTGGTTGCCGTGGTCAGTGGATTGTGACAAGCCAACTCGATTAAGGGAAACCCCCTCCTGAGGGCGTGCCGAGACTGAACAAGGCGGCTAGGGGCAAGCGCCGTTGGGTGGGGATTTCGCTCGTCTCAGGGACTGCGTCACGCAGTGATTGCGAGACTATTCTAGGGGAGTTACTGGGAAGCCTCGACTGGAAGCTGTATGACCACGTTCCCGGGACCGCCGACCCAACCAGGGCAATCGTCAGAATCGGTTTGGCAGATTGCGGGGAGGCCATCAGCAGGCTCAATTCGCAAGAGTTCTGCGAGACTGTCACAACTTCGGGGAAAATCAGACTCGTCCGCGAGCGCCTCGGGATCTCGCGTCCCTCGCGCCCAAGGTGACTAGGCCCCCCATCTCAGCAACCCCACTCTGTCTACCGTCTCCAACCCGATTTCGGAATGGAGCATCAGGTTGCCGTCCTCAGTGAGGCCGATGGGCCGGACTGACGAGCCCGACCTTGTGACCGGAGTCCCAGTGGACAGCGACTCCGACAGCCCACGCCACGAGATTCGCAGTAACTCCTCGCGGCCGACGCGAGGGATGAGGACGTGCTCCTCGAAGAGCGAGGCCATAGCGGTATCCACCATCCCGAAGACCTCCAAGGCCCGCGAAGCCCCGACGGTGTCCTCCCAACCGGCGATGGCCATGCCGTCCACTGAGCCGCCCTTCCTGTTCAGGCCAATTCCGACCTTGACTCGGGGGCCTCCGGACCCTCCTTCCAGCAGAACGCCCCCGAGTTTCGTACCATCCTCGGTCACGATGTCATTGGGCCACTTCACATTGCATCGGATGGCATCGGACACAACGGCCCCGATTGCAGTCTGGATGAGCCCCGGTGAGCATTCTTCGACCATGCTGGATGGGATAAGCCAAGTGCACGCCATATCGCCACTCTTGGATTGCCATGACCTCCCCCTCCTGCCCCTACCCGATTTCTGAGAGGGCGAAAACACCCTCTGCCAACCTGGCTCCGAGGAGATCTCCTCGGCCTCGTCCATGGTCGACTCGCACTCTTCGAGCACGGTAGGTGGAATCCCAGAACCAGCCCTCCAGTAGCACAGAACTTCGAGCCTCTCGTCCGCGAGCCTCAAACTCCCGAGGCATCTCGAGGACCAACCCCTGGACTTCCATCTCTCAGGGCCGCTCGGGCTGCGCGGATCGGTTCTGTGGAGCATCAACACAAGGCAGTCATCTCTCAACCCATCGGAAGACTCCAGTTCCTGCAGCAGCCGATCTGACCAACCGCCATCAGTGAGGTCGCTCATTGATGCCTCCTCGATGGCTTCGAGCACTGCTTCGCCCTCCCCGGGCGGGCTCAAGTAAGGCAGGTTCCAGACTATCAGGTCAGAGGCTTCTGGAATTGACCAGTCATCCTCTCCTAGTCCGCCTTCTCTGACGGTCACGACATCAGCCAATCCAGCCTTCCTGGCATTACCCCTGGTCGCGGCTACTGCAAAAGGGTTGATGTCACAGGACTCGACCTTCCACCCCAGTGCGGCTAGTAGGATGGAGATGGCCCCAGACCCACAGCCGATCTCCGTGGCCAGGCCATCGTGTCGTGAGAGCTTGAGCAGAGCTCCAGCGAGAAGATAGGTGTCCTCGCGAGGAGGGTAGACAGTGTTGGGAACGTCCAGCTCCCATGAGCCAACGCCCTCGACCCCGAACTTGGTGACGTCCGAATCTGAGCCGACCCTTTCCAAACGCTCACCCCTTTCCCGCGTCATCTGTCATCACACTCCATCGGGATTCTGAAAACCTTTATTCGTGAACACCCGGGGTGAGTGGCTTGTCTCCCCGGCCCCCTGGGGGGATACAGGCCCAGCGTAGCCGAGGCGTTGACTTGACCGAAACGTTTTTCAACACACCCCCGGTCCGCCAAGAGCCCAGCATGTGCCATGGGCCTGTAGCTTAGTCAGGTAGAGCGCCGGGCTTTTAACCCGGTGGCCGTGGGTTCGAATCCCATC
>Ga0207963_1000613_pt1 | contig 19115 bp, 18 predicted proteins | sample Knorr_S15_td_NAD_FD_185604 | JGI IMG/M metagenome (GOLD analysis project Ga0207963, IMG submission 185604) | Marine microbial communities from Southern Atlantic Ocean transect - Knorr_S15_td_NADW_ad_2500m_LV_A (SPAdes) (version 2) | ecosystem: Environmental > Aquatic > Marine > Oceanic | place...
CCGCGAGTGGCTAGAGAGGATTCCCGACGAGCACCTGATATTCCTCGGGATGGACAAGGACTCCAGCCGTCCCGAGTGGGTAATCATGAAGGTTCTTCCTGTACCTCCAATCACGGTCCGCCCCTCGATCACCCTCGACAGCGGTGACCGCTCCGAGGATGACCTCACCCACAAGCTGGTGGACGTCCTCAGAATCAACCAGCGGCTGCGCGAGAACCGCGACGCCGGTGCTCCCCAACTCATCGTGGAGGATCTGTGGGAGTTGCTGCAGTACCACTGCACCACCTACTTCGACAACCAGACCAGTGGGATCCCGCCGGCCCGACACCGCTCCGGCCGACCCCTCAAGACCCTCGCCCAGCGCCTGAAGGGCAAGGAGGGCAGGTTCCGAAGCAACCTCTCCGGAAAGCGCGTCAACTTCTGCGCACGCACAGTGATCAGCCCCGATCCCAACCTCGGCATCAACGAGGTCGGCGTGCCCGAAAAGACGGCGAAGGAGCTCACCGTGCCGATCAGGGTGACCAGTCGCAACCGCGAGCAGCTGCGACAGATGGTCCTGCGTGGGCCCGATGTGCACCCGGGTGTCAATTACATCGTGCGCGGGGACCACTTCAGAGTCCGGATCACAGACCGCACCAAGTACATCTGGGCGGGCTTCCGCTGCCTGAACCCAGAGTGCCTCCCTGGCCTCGCTGACAGCGAGGATGAGCCCTACACCGGCTACAGGCCCGACCTCAACGAGGTCCTGCCCGCCCCGAACTTCCTACCCGGCTTGACGCTCAAGCGTCAGATGCGCAGGAACTCGATCGGCGAGCTCGAGGAGGAGTGGGCAGTCGACCTGGAGGTGACGATTTCAAATCTCAAGGGAGAGGACGAGCGCGGCGAACCGCTGCCCGAGAAAGACCACATGGGGATTATCCACAACAGATGGAAGTGGGAGCATTCCAACCCGGGTGAGTACTTCCCAGAGCATCTGGAGGTCATCTGCCCACACTGCGGCAGCCCCGAGATCGAGGACGAGTACGGCAATGCTTACTCCACCGAGATCGAGGACAGGCTGAGCACCCTCGACAGGGACGGCAACCCGCAGCCAGGCGTCATCGTGGAGAGGCACTTGATCGACGGCGACGTCGCCATATTCAACCGACAGCCGTCACTTCACAGGATGTCCATGCTGGTCCACGAAATCCGAGTAATGCAGGGCAAGACATTCAGATTCAACCTGGCCGACTGCACTCCGTACAACGCCGACTTCGACGGCGACGAGATGAACCTGCACATCATCCAGAGCGAGGAGGCACGCGCAGAGGCCAAGATACTCATGCGCGTGCAGGAGCACATCATCACTCCCCGCTACGGAGGCTGCGTGATTGGGGGCATCCACGACCACATCTCAGGAGCCTATCTGCTCACACACGGTGGCAGGATCCTGCCCAAGAACCTCGTCTTCGAGGTCCTCGGTGCTATCGGCTGGGACGGTGACCTCCCTGAGGAGGTCCAGGAGGACGGGGTCGTGGGATACCGCGGAACCGACATACTGAGCCTGATCGTCCCATCGGGATTCAAACTGCAATACACCAGCCGCTCGGGTGATGAGGTCATTGTCTCCGGAGGGCAGGTCAGCGGCACCATAGACAAGCGCGGCATCGGCGCCGAGGACGGACGCCTGCTCGACGCAGTGGTCCAGACTCACGGCTCCGACATCGGAGCCGAGTTTCTGAACAGGATGACCAAGATGACGATCGCCATATGCACCTCCATGGGATTCACCACAGGCATCGACGACGAGGACCTGCCCCCCGAGGCCAAGGCCGAGATCGCCGAGATCAACCGCAGGGCCAGCGACGAGGTCGACGCCGAGCTGGCGAAGTTCGGCAAGGATGGCCGCCGTTACGAGGCCCGACCCGGAAGGACCCCCCTCGAGACGCTCGAGGAGAATATCCTCCAAATCCTCGACCAAGGCAAGGCTGAGTCCGGAGAGGTGGCCAAGGCCCACCTGCCTGATGACAACCCGGCCGTTCTGATGGCCGTCTCCGGCGCTCGCGGCTCGATGGACAACCTCGCGATGATGGCCGGCTCCATCGGCCAGCCCAAGGTCCGTGGCAAGCGCCTCGAGCGCGGCTACCAGGATCGCGTGCTAGCCCACTTCCCACGGGGGGTCAAGGGCGCCAAGGAGAAGGGATTCGTCTCCTCCTCGTTCAAGCGTGGCCTCGAGCCGACCGAGTTCTTCATGCTCTCCGTGTCCGGCCGCGAGTCCCTCGTTGACACCGCAGTCAGAACCAGTAAGTCCGGCTACATGCAGCGCCGCCTGATTAACGCGATGGATGACCTCAAGGTCTCCGACGACGGGATGAATTCGGTGCGCAACACGGCGGGCCGCATCATCCAGTTCGAGTACGGCGAGGACGGCATAGACCCCGCCCGCAGCCGCAAGGGCTCCCCCTTTGATGTCGTACAGGTCCTCGATGCCGCTCTTGGAGGTGAGGACTGATGGTAGTCAAGAGCGCCACTAAGAAGAAACTCATGGATCTCGGCATAGCCGAGGAGTACTCTCACAAGCTCGCCGATGATCGCAAGTGGGATGATGTGAAGATCCTCACTTCGGGACAGATCGCGCAGATCTGCGGAATCGATTCGGGTTCGGCTCAAGAGATCCACAGAGTGATGGAGACCTCAACCAAGCCGTCTAGGGCCGCAACTCAGGCCGAGAAGACCATCGTGCGACGCAGGGCCGTCTCCAGGCGCCGCAAGAAGAAGTCCCTGCCATTGCAGGACTACGACCCAGATGCCAAGAAGAAGCAGATTCTTCGCGACGTGGACACCGACGACGAGATCTATCAGCAGCTCCGCGAGCTCTCGATCGGGATGAACATCAATCTGACTCCGCGCATCATCGGTGACTTGGTCGATGGCGTCCGCGCCAGAGGTACCAAGAAACTAACCACCCAGAAGGCGAGGAAGGTGATTGAGTCCACTTGGTCAGCCCTAGCCAGCGCCAGGGCCGACCCGCACGAGGCCGTCGGCATCACCACAGCCCAGTCCATAGGGGAGCCGGGTACTCAGATGACGATGCGAACCTTCCACTATGCAGGAGTCGCCACCGTGAACGTGACCCAGGGACTGCCAAGACTCATCGAGATAGTGGACGCACGCAAGGTCCCCAAGACCCCGACCATGCTGATATATCTCGAAGAGCTCGATTCGAAGGGCAAGCCGCTGAGCACCAATGAGAAGGCGGTCCGGAAAATCGCTGCTGGAGTCGAGATGACCACTACGCTCGATATCGCCAAGATCGACGTCGAGATCACGCAACGCCACATCAGCTTGCAACTCATCGTTTCCAATCTCAGGCTCAAGGGTATGACTGGGGCCGAAGTCAGGGACAAGCTGTCCCGGGCTCTCCGACTCCACATCCAGGCTGACAACGAGGACCGCCCAAAGGTCCTGAAGATTATCCCGGGAGTCACCAAGGAGGAGGATCTCGCCAGTCTGGCCAACGATCCGCCGACCTACACCGCGCTCCTACAGCTCGAAGATAAGATCAAGAAACTGCGTCTGAAGGGACTGCCTGACGTCATCCGTGCCAATGTGCAGGGCCCCAGCAGGGAGACCGGGGAGTACTACATCTCTACCATCGGCTCCAATCTGGCCAAGGTCAGCGAGTTCGCCGGGGTCGACAGGTCGAGGACCTACACCAACAACATTACCGAGATCAATGCGTGTCTCGGTATCGAGGCTGCCAGGCAAGCGATAATCAACGAGATGTCGGACACGCTCGAGGGAGCCGGACTCGAGGTCGACATCCGCCATCTTCTGACCGTGTCGGATGTAATGACCAGCGAAGGCGCGGTCCGAGCGATAGGCAGGCACGGCGTCAGCGGCACCAAGCACAGCATCCTCGCACGCTCCGCCTTCGAGGTCACGGTCACCCACCTGCTCCAGGCTGGGGTCATCGGAGAGCGAGACGAGCTCAGGGGGGTGACCGAGAACATCATCGTCGGACAACCCGTGGCACTGGGCACTGGAAGCGTCGAGCTGTTCTACATTCCCGAGAACGTTTGACCGAGGGCTGACTATGGATATAGCACGGCAACTCAAGCGGGGGGTGAAAACGGGCAGCGTCCTGTTTGGCCAGAGGCAGACCATGAGCGCATGCGCCAATGGCGAAGCCAGATTGGTGCTGGTCGCCGCGAACTGCCCCGAAGGCTACATCTCTGACCTGACCGAGCGTCACCCTGACATCACTGTCCACAGGGTCGAGCTGGTCAATCGCCAACTGGGAGCGGCATGCGCAAAGCCGTTTCCGGTGAGCGCACTGTGCATTTTGGAACCCGGGGAGAGCGACCTACTCTCTCTGACCACCAACGTCTGACGTGCCACGGCCTCCGGGCTAATCCGCTTCCGGATCGCTTCCGAGGCGTTCGTTTCAAGGCCTCTCCTCTGTCGCTCGCGCTGTGGATGAGGCAGTACGTGACCTACTCGCAATGCGCGCCGTACAACTTCACTTCGCGGACAACGTGCCGAAGGTCCATGGATTCAGGTGTATGGGCGTTGCTGAGAGGGTGCCGGAACTAGGCGAGGGGCGGGGCTCCTCGGTTCACGTGTGGCATGTCCCCCCAGATCTCCTTCCTATCTCGCCGACGGAGATCGAGAGGTGGAGCGTCGACGCTCCAGGAGGCAGGCATTGGATACTCAGCGAGCGCCCCTTCCCGGATGGGATACTGGATTCCATCGACTCTGCAGTGGATGTAGTCATATGGGGGCCTGAGCGAATGGGGCGATGGATCGGTGAGGCCGTGCTCTCCGGCGACCTCGTTGCGCACTCTCCATACTCGCAGTCCGGGTTGGACGCTGAACACGGTGCCCATGCCCCCCCTGCCAGAGAACCTCTCGGTCAGCGCAGGACTCTGAGGCCGCTCGTGGATCTGGACTCCTGGTTGGTCCAACGCGGATGGGAGGGAGTCAATACCACTCCTGTCCTGCTGTCTGCGAAACTATGGCTCGTCTCAGGCTCGCTCGTAGGCCCCGATGACGAGAGGGATTGGGGAGCGTGGCAGGTGCTGGAGGACCCCTGGTCTTCCAGCCTTGCGATCTACGATTCGGACGAGGAACTCAGTTATCCGCCCAGACTCAGGGCGGTGGGCCCCTCGGAGGGGAGTTGGATGGATATGTGGGACTTCCCCTCAGAACTCCTCAAACTTCTGGATTCGCGTAAGCAGGGCGAGCCGGATTCCGATGAAGGTCCGGTGAGGAGCGTGATGCTGGAGTGGTGGAGGTTCGACTCGGAAACGGCAGAGCTCAGTGAGTCCCCTGTGACAATACCGGGCTGGATCATAGACGTAGAGGGTGTACCAACCCAGATTCTGCACGGCCGCAATGGAAGGCGGTACGAGTACGAGTGACGATCAGTATCGCCTGAGGGCCATCAATTCATCGGTCGACAGCGTCTCTCCGGCCATCAGTTTGGACATCAGGTCGGCGACCTCCAGCCTCTCGGTGTCGGGTGACTCCTCTTCCCTCTTCTCTCGCGAATCCATCGCCTTCATCATGTCCCGGATAGAGTGTATGCATCGCAGTGAGACGATGTACCGGCCGTGCATGGTATCTGCCTCCCGCTTTGAGCGAGTCAGACTCGAGTGGGCGGAGTTAGCTTTCTCCCTTAGGCGGTCTACCTCCTCGGACAACTCTACCATCAGGTCGTGGGCCTCTTGGGCACTCCCCACCGCCCTCTCGACCGACTTGTGTGCCTCCTCCTGGAGGCGCTCAGCATCCCTGACCGAGTCCTTGAGCTCGCGCATCGTTCCGGGGCCCTCTCTCTTGGAAGCCTCCTTCAGAGCCTCAGAGAGCTGCTTCGCCTTCTTGTGGTAATCTCGTTCCTTCTCGCCGAGGAACTGCCCTGTATTGTACCTCTTCTCGAGCCTTTCCATATCGGTCCTGATCTTACCTGCGGAGGGACGCTTGTCCCGCTTGCTCTCCTGGGTCCCCTGCTCCTCCTGCGCAGTCAGTTCCGCTCGAAGTTTCGTCCTGATGTCCTTCAGGTGGTCGGAATGCTCGACCCTGACCTCCTTGAGCCCCCTGACCCTGAGGTTGAGCTCGTCGCGAATGGCCTTTTGGGTTTGGACTTCGTTGATGAGATCCTTGACTTGCCGGTTCATCTCGTTCCTCTTGTCGAGGTACTTCCTGACTTTGCCATTCCACTCATCACGATTGTCGCGGTGGACGGATGACTTCCCATCAAGTGATTCGCACAGGGGCCGGAGGACACCACGAACTTCGCTGAATTCCACTGCCATCTAACAGCCTCTGCGCATTTTCGGAACTTGGACCCTCATTTAGGAGTGGCGGAAGCCAAAGAATCTGCTCAGCCGTCATTCTCCCTGCGAGCAGCCATAGTTCCCTTCCTCGAGCCGCCTCTGGTCACACCCAGCCTCATGCGCTTCTTCTTGCCACCTTGTCGGGTCTTCGGCTTGGACTCCTTGCCCGGCTCCGAACCGGTCAATTCGGACAGTGCTCCCGAATTCAGCAGGACCTCAAGCTCACTCGCATCGAGCGAGCCTCCGCTCTGGGCCCGGTCCTTGACATCGGACAGGCGAATCTGCCGACCGCCTCGCATAGTGACTTTCTGATAGGCCTTGATTCGTCCCAGGCTCTTGCGCAGGGACTTGCGCTCGGAACTGAGCACATCGAGTTTCTTGTCTATCTTGTCGATTCCCCGACTAGTCTTTCGAACTTCCGAGCGAGAGATTTTTCCGGGCTCTATGTCCGACTTCGCCGACGCGTTCTCCGCACTGTCCTTCTTGGCCTTGCGAGTGGCGTCTAGCCTCGAGGTTATCGCCCTCATGTCCTGGACATGCTTCACGTATTTCTTGTGCGCGACCTCGGACTTCCTCTTCCTGACGATGGCGGCCTGAAGCTCGAAGAAGCGACTGAAGGTATCGAGTTCTCGGGCAATGGTCGGCACGCAGGTCAGGTCGTTGTCGATGGTAATCAGTCGACGATGGGTCTCTGCCAGCCACTCGGACAGGACATCAGCGGGAGGGGGGATGCAGCTGTTGACGGAGTCCCTCTGCTTGCGAGCCTCGTCGGCGGACTTCCTGGTAGCGTGGAATTTCTTGAGAAGACCCTTCCTCTCTCCGTCGGCGGACTCGATCTCCCCTACAGCAGATCTCATCGAGCGGACGATGTCGACTTGGTTTCGCCTCTCGTCCCTCAGTTCCCTGTGCTGCTGATCGACGGATCTCAGGTCTCTCTCCAGATCTCCCCTGAGTTCCTCGATGTCCTTGTGATCCATCGCCTCCAGATCCTCGAAGAGGCCTGAGTCCTTGCCTTCGCTCATTCTTCCTCATTCCTATTTGAAGCGCCTTTGGATCTAGCCTTGGACTTGCGAGCGAACGAGGAGCGACCGCCTTCGGAGACCCTGCGGTTCGCAGCCAACAGATCGGGAAAGCCCCCCCCGAGTCCATCGAATCCGTCAGAGATCCTCCTCTCCCAGTGAGCAATCGCCGAGTCAGACTGTGCAAACAGCTCCTTGGCTCGATCCAACTGCCTGCGGAGCTCACGCAGTTCGGCCCCCATGACCAGCTTCTTCTCATGCAGCGGCTGAGCCTTCTCAACCATCACCAGCATCTCTCGGTGGGCCTTGTCCGCCTCTCTGTAGAGGGAACTCATCTCCCCTCGGGTGTCGATGTAGTTCGCCATCTCGGGATTGGCATCGCGCCTGGACTTCAGCCATCTCTCATTGGCTTCGAGCAACCTCTTGCGACGGTCGAGCATCTTCCTCTCCGCACGATGGTCGAGGGCCGAGGTCTGAATCACATCCTCGATCTCCTGCAGTTCCTCGAACAGCTTCTCCTTTTTCCAGTTGGGATCGAGGTTGACCATCCCCTCGCTATCGGCTAGGCTGTCACGGGCCTGCTTGACATCGCTCAGGGTCGCTCCGGCCCTCTTCTGAGCCGCGTTGCGCCGCTCCTTGACCTGGGCTACCTTGTCATTGGCCGCACGGTGGGAATTGACTGCCCTCTGCACTCGCGGCTGCAATGAGTCCTCCTCAGCCTCGAGGTTGCGGATGACGTTAGGCAACTGCTCCTTCAGAACCTGCCTCCTCACCAGCAGCGCTTGCGCCAACTCCTCTGGCGTCACTGCCAGCAGTGCCTTGGTATCCATGGTTCCGGGGCACGAGAGAGCCCGCATTAAAGGTCACTATGTGACCTTGCTAGGCGTTTGATTCATACGGGCACCTATTCCGAGGGATTGCCAATGGGCCTAGGCGCTGCTGTGGCAGTAATGCGAAAAATCGCGGTTATCCTGCTTGCATCGGCCCTTCTGTCCCCGGCAGCCTTCGCCGAGGACAATGAGAAGATGTTCACTTCCGCAGGCGCGGCTGATGTGGCGGTAGTCGGGGAGCCTGTGCATGTCGGTGACGAAATCACAGCGTCTATCCTGGTTCACAACCAAGGTTCGGAGACCGGCTCGGTAAGATTGGTACTTACCGATTCTGAGGGAACCAATCTCTCTATCGGCGACGACGTGGCTATCACCCCCGGCTCGAGCCGTGAGGTCTCAGCCTCACTGACTCCCAGCTCGGCCGGCGTTCTGAACATGAGTTGGGAGGTCGGGAGCGACGATGGAGGAGTCTCTTCGCTGCTTCAAGGCTCTCTGGAAATCCATGTCTACGAGGCTCAGTCTCTGGACCTGAGTTTCGACGAGGTCGATTGGACCTTGGCGGATGGCCTGGATTCGCAGATCTCAGTGGCGCTGTCCGAAGGAGAGTCCAGAGACGTCAACATCTCCATCGCCTTGGGTTACCAAGGAGTCGAGCATGTGGTGCAGGGGTTCTCAGTCACTCTCGAGCCTGGCCTCAGGACATTGTCACTTGACTTGGGGGAACCGGAAGCAGATTACCTCTCTGTGACCCTTGAGCCACGAGGATGGACGACCAGCAACTCGGCCTCCAACTTGACTTGGCAGGTCGACTTGGATGCTCCTTCGATATCCCCCTCCGTCGAACTCGGCCCGCACTTACCTAACAAACCAAGTCCCGGTGACTCAGTGAGCCTGCCATACTGGCTGAACAACTCCGGGGATGCCGTTACACTATCGGGGGAACTCAGGGTTGTCCGAACCTCTGACGGCATGCTGCTGGCTGAGAGGATCGTGTCTTCCGTCTCCTCGGGGGGGACGTCGTCGGGCACTATGGAGATCAGCCCGTGGCCGGATTCGCAGATCGTCGAGCTCGAGGTCACTTGGTTCATGGAAGGCGCCGCAGTCTCAGAGTTCCTGTCGGTCGAGTCCACCAATTCAGGGGGGGGGACTGAACTCCCATTCGATCTCATGGCGGCTTTCTACGGCACCCTGTCGGGCTTCGCGGTAGTGCTGGTCGGCATCATCGCTTGGCGGACCGTCTCGGAGAGGACACCCGGCACCGAGGAAGGTAGGGGAAAGATGCTCAGGGACTCCAGAATCACTCGCAGGTTCGAGAAGGCGCCCGCGAAGCGAGAGATACAGTGCCCGAACTGCGAGCAGCGTCTGAACATTCCCTCCGAGCACACCGGGACGGTCCGCTGCCCTGCCTGCATGTCACAATTCTCCGCCGAGCCCGCTCAGGAGGAACCGGCAGTCCAGTTCCCTACTGAGCCCCGTCCGCAGGGTCCAGGGTCTTCTGAGGGGGGCACAGCGGAGCCCGAGCCTGCTCCTTCGTGGCCAGTAGCAAGATCCAATGAGGAGATTCTATCTTGCCCGGAGTGCGACCAGAGGCTGCGGGTTCCGCTGGAGCGCAGACCCGTCCGCTCCAGATGCCCGGCATGCAGGACCGAATTCATGGCCGAGGTGGGGTGACGAGGTGAATTATGGCTGAGTTGAGTGAGTTCGAGGAGATGTACCTCAAGCGCCTCTTCGAGGCACATGTCGACAAGCCTGACGCCATTGTCAAGACGACCCAGCTCGCTGAGATGATGGATGTGAGCCCCGCATCCACCTCAGAGATGATCCAGCGACTGGCGGGCCGCGACCTAGTCACCCACATCCCGTACAAGGGATGCCGCCTGACGCCGGAGGGATTCCAGCGAGCTGCTAGGATAAAACGCCGGGAGGGGCTGATAGAGATACTACTCACCGAGGTCATAGGGTTCACCGGCGACGTCTCTGAGGCCGCATGCAGGTTGGAGCACGGCATAGACGATGAGCTCGAGGCAGCGCTCGATAGGATGCTCGGCTATCCCGAGAAGACCCCCAGTGGTGAGAGGATCCCGCTGATAGAGAGGAGGGTAGAGCCTGTCAGGAGCGGATTCCTCCTGCCTATCTCGGCATTGCCATCGGGCTCCTCGGCAACTGTCGAGTTGATTGTCATGGACGCCACCGATGCGCGCACGCTGGAGGTAGCCGGTCTCGGCCTCGGCACCAAGGTGCAATCCACTGAGGACGGGTTATTCTGTGGCGGCTATCGATTGCAGATGTCCAAACCACTGTCACTGCGCATACTGGCCAGGACCGAGGAGGTGTGACCATGGTGAATGACGACGGCGATGCTAACGATTTGGACAGCCTCGCCGATGCTTTGGATGAATCAGTCCCGCCCGCTCCCGATATGCCGCCTTCTCCGATCTCCCAAGCGACTCAGTCGAGGGAGACAGGCGAGAGGATTGAGAGGCTCAGGGGCCAGGAGCTCACGCTGATCAGGGTTGACAGGCTCCTGATAAGCGACGGTGCTAGACTGGTGTTGTACTTGCCGTTGCTGGTAATCGTGCTTTACGGACTGGCGCAGTCTTTCAGCAACTCGAACCCGCAGTGGTGGGCCGATCACGTCGAGGGTGCCGCAGGCGGCCTGCCGATGTCGACGGGAATCTACGTCATGGCGCTGCTCATGCTTGTCGCTGACATCACCTTGCTGCTCATCCTGCTGAGGCTGATGATGGTCACTAAGACGATTTTCCGGCTCGAGGCAGAGGCGCTGACCACTGTGGGCCTGACTTTCAACAGCGCTCACGGTTACACCGAGATGAGGGCTACCATGGACGGTGCCACGCGGCAACTCGTGATCACGATTACCCTGATGGCTCTCGCGGCCGCCCTGCTTGCAAGCAGCCTGTGGTTCTCCGAGAAGGTCGCAGACGCGCCCTTCCTCTTCGCCTTCTCCACCGGTGCACTGCTGTCCGGCCACGGAGTCCACATGGTCTCCGAGCGCTCGCGCTTCAACACCGCTGAGCCCTGGGGCATGCTGGAGGCCTTCTCCCCCCCAATCCACCCAGCTCTGCTGAGCCGGCCCTTCACTGATGTGATTCGCGCTCACATAGACCCCCTTCTCGCTGTCAGGATATCCGAGTACCTTCGCTCCGTCGAGTCCAAGATCCACCGGGGCAGCAGCAGTCGCGAGCTCCAGGAGATGCTGCTGCACCTGCTGTATCTCAGACGCTCTTCTCTGATTGACGAGGACGAGTTCAGAGCGGCGCTGGAGCCGATGGTCGATTCGGCGACAGTCGAGGGGCTGTTCCGCCATCCCGAGTTGGGCGAGGAGACTTGGGACAGGCTACTCTCTCGCGCGCGCACCAAGTGCGCTCCTTTCTTCAGGCTCCACGACAGGATGCGCATGCGCGGGCAGTCCGGGCGCACTGGCGACGGTGTATGGTTCGATGTGGGCATGGAAAATCTGGTAGTAGGTCAGGCCAACCTGTTCGCCTTCGTGCTCAACGAGGGCCATGAGTCGAAGAATCTGGTCCTGAGGGTACAGACGCCCGACTTCAGGCCTCAGGAATGCGTCTACCGCCTGAAGGTGGATCCCTACTCCCCGGAATCGGACTCACTCATGCCAATCCCACTCAGCGCGTCCCTGCCTAACGCGCTGTCTGCTACGAGGATAGTCTGGCAGAGCCTCCTGCCTTCGACCATGGGCGAGGCGACGGTCACCGTTAGGCTTGAGGACAAGGCTGGAAACCTGATTTCCGGGAGGGTCCTCACAGTCCAAGTAAGGTCGGACCTGTTCACCCGAATCAGGATGATATTGGGGGCCCTGTTCATGGTTGGGGCGGCGATAATGGTACTATCCCCCATGGTACCATTCATGCTCACACTGCTGGGTCTGTAACGACTCAGGTCTATTGAAAGGGGGGGCCAGTGTGGTTGTGCCGTGCTACGAGATACAGACAAGCCTGAGGATGACCTCAGGACCCGACTCCATGCGATGGAGACTCGACTCAGGAGGATGCGGGAGCAGAGGAACGGGCACAACGAGAACAGCCGACGCGCAGCCGATTCCCGTAATTCAGTCCAAGAGCAGGCGCGTGAGTTGAGGGAGCGAATCAAGGAGCGCATGGAGGATCAGAAGGAGGTCAGGAACAGGGCCAGGGTGCATCAGGCGAAGCGAGACGAGATCCAGTCTCAGATGCGCGAACTGATTACCCATCGGCGTGGAAAGAGGGGCGAGGGTGGTACGAAATCCGTCGTCATCCAACTATCTGAGACGATAGGGGAGATCGACCGCATCGAGAACCGTATAATGACTGACGGTTCCCTGTCGCTCAGCAAGGAGAACGCCATGCTCAAGCGCCTCAAGGCGCTCATAGCCAAGCGCGAGGAGCTCATGCCGATAGCAGAGGAGTTTCAGGTCATCGAAATAGACCTCGGCGATATGGAAGGCTCAATCCAGCTCCTGAAGGCCGAGGCCGACGCCCAGCACAAGGCCATGTTGGAAGCCAATGTGGAGGCGGATGGGATATGGGAGGAGGTCAAGCCCATGCTGGAGGAGAGGGACTTCCTCCGAGCCGAGGGCGACAGGCTCCACAACGCCTTCGTGGCCTCCCGAGAGGCTGCGGACAAGGTTCACTCGGACATGAAGGGCCTGCTCGATCAGGTCAATGAGATCCGCAACGAGATCAAGGCTCAGCACGAGGAGCGGGAACGTATCATCAGGGAGCACAACCAGTCGGTCAGAGACGCCCTGAAGACTCCTGACGAGGACGAGGAGCTCGCAAACTCGCTGGCCGACCAGTTCCTTGAGCGGGGCTCGATTACTCTCGGCGGCGCTAGGAAGGAGGACAGGTCCCCCTCTCGACGCCCGAGCAAGGCGAAGAAGAAGTCACGGCGACTCGGGACGACTAGGGGCAACAAGAGCTAGGCTACCAGCCGCGCTCTTCCATGCGGACGTCCAGCTTGTCGAGCTCGAGCCCATCCATCGCCTTTCCAGCCATCATGGAGCTGGCCTCCATCACCCGCTCCGGGTCGTTGAAGTGGTGAGTCGCCATCACTATGGCGGAGGCGGTTGTCGCCGGATGCTCCGACTTGAAGATCCCAGAGCCGACGAAGACCCCGTCCATCCCGTGTCTCATCAGCAGGGCCGCATCGGCCGGTGTCGCGATTCCTCCAGCGGAGAAAGTAACGACCGGAAGCCTGCTCATCTCCCGCACCTCGCCCATGATTTCCACTATCGAGTCATGGCAGGCGTCCATGCTTCCGAACGGGGTGTTCTGAACCACCAAGTTGTGCTCGGAAGCCGATTCGATGCGACGCCACCCATCCGAGATGGTACGGGCGATGACCTCGAACTCGGCATCATTCGAGCTCTGTAGAAGCCTGATCTCCTCAGCCACCAAGCGCGCGTGCTGCACAGCGGCGACCACGTTGCCTGTCCCCGCTTCGCCCTTGGTCCGAATCATCGCCGCGCCCTCCATGATGCGCCGGCACGCCTCTCCGAGGCTGATGCATCCGCATACGAAGGGGATGGTGAAGTCGTTCTTCGCGATATGGTAGAATGGGTCAGCAGGTGTTAGGACCTCGCTTTCATCGATCATATCGACTCCAAGCGCCTGCAGCACCCGGGCCTCCTCGTCGTGCCCTATCCGCGCCTTGGCCATCACTGGGATGCTGGTCGTGTCGATGATGCCGCGTATCAGGTCAGGATGGCTCATCCTGGCCACTCCTCCATCTGATCGAATGTCTGCGGGTACCCTCTCTAGGGCCATCACCGCAGTCGCTGCGGCGTCCTCGGCTATGTGCGCCTGCTCGGGCGTCACGACATCCATGATGACGCCGCCTTCCTGCATCTTGGCGAGGCCGCGTTTGAGCAGCTCCGTCCCGTGACGCATCTTCTCGAGGTCCAGCCGAGACATGTCCCAGCCTCCCGGCATGTCCTCATGAACCTATGTCCAGCCCGAGAAACGGGTCCCAGACCGCTCACGAATCGGCGAGGACAGGCGAGTCACCCTCGGCGAGGGGCAGGTCGACAGCCTCGATTTCGTTGCGCTCCAGCCACTCCATCTCCTCGTCGGGCAGGTCGGTATCGGCGTAGATCGCGCCCACCGGACATTCGGGTATGCAGGCCGCACAGTCGATGCACTCGTCGGGGTCGATGACGAGGTACTCGTCGGCCTCCCTGAAGCACTCTACAGGGCAGACTGCGACGCAATCCTGATACTTACATCGCACGCATGCGCTGGTGACTACATGAGTCATGCCGGTCCTCGTCATGGGCGATGTGAATCCGAGTAATAAACTTGCTCAGAAACGAAGCGCTACGACCCTACTCGACACTCAGGAGGGAGCGTATCGTATCGTTCATGACATCGGCCGGATCGCTCCCAGGATAGGCCTCGATCTTGAACTGGCCCTTGGCTGTAGCCCCGCTGTGTCCATCGGGCGAGAGCCTGACTTCCCCCTGAACCAACTTAGCCAAGTCGACTCTGACGTGCATCACCTTGTCTTCGTCAATGCGCTTGGCGAGCCCCTCTTCGACAAGACTCGCCAACGCAGCCCCGCCCAGCCTCGCCAGTGACTCCCTAGCAGCCTTCTTCCGACTGACTCGGGCCTGTATGATGGTCTGCGGTGAGCCATGCCACGACTTCCCCCTCTCCGTGGTCAGCTCGCAACCGTCCCCGGCCAGCCACCTGAGGCTGCCCTCGAGCAGCCCGAGATCGTCCACAGCGCTGGCATGGACCCTCCAGGTCGCGCTGTGCAGTCCCATGCCACCGGCACGGGAGACTCATCCTTGAATACGACGATTGCGACATCGTCAAAGTCCCCCCACGTGGGCTTTGATTCAAATACTCGGGGTAGGTCGCACGGTCGCGAACGGGGTAGCCCCCGATAGACGAGGTCGTTGCCATGGCGAAGGGAGCAGCAGCACGGGCGGCGGCACGCAAGCAGCGGGACAAGTGGAAGTCCAAGCGCTGGTACACAATCCGGGCACCCCGCAACCCCTGGTTCTTCAAAGTGATCGGCGAGACGATGGCCGAGGAGGAGTCGGTGCTGATCGGCAGGCACTACGAGATGCTGCAGTACGAGCTCGACGGCGATTTCTCGAAGATGCACGTGAAGGTACAGTTCCGAATCACCAGTGTAGTCGGCGACGATGCTCTGACCGAGTTCATCGGACACGAGATGCTGAAGGACCACATCCGCCGACAGGTCCGACGCGACAGGGGCAAGATCGACGATACGGTCGATGTCGTCACCGACGATGGCTTTTACGTGCGAATCAAGCCACTAATGATATCGAGGAACCGCATCAAGGGCAGCCAGAAGCAGGAGATGCGCGCACTGGCGCGGGACGTGATACTCAAGATTGGTGCTACCAGCACTTGGATAGACCTGCAGAAGGTATCTCTGGACGGCACTTTGGAGAGCAAGATCAAGGAAGCGGTCTCCAAGATTCAGCCGGTGAGGGGCGTGATGATCCGACGCACCCAACTGATTCAGTCCGGCGTCGTAACCCAGGATGGCCCGACGCTCGATGAGATTCGCGAGCAGGAGAGGGCCGAGAGCGAGGCCTCGACTGTTTTCGAGGCCGAGGACTCGGAGTTCGACGAGGAAGCGGATGAGCCGAGCGAGGAGGAAGAGGAGCCAGAGAGCGAAGCCGGCCGGGAGGCTGCCGAGGAGCCCGAGGCGGCCGACGATGCTCCCGACTACCCATCGATGACCGTGGTACAACTGAAGGACCTCCTGAGGGAGGCCGGCAAGCCCGTATCCGGCAACAAGGCCGAACTCATCGAGCGCTTGAAGGAGTGAGTACTGTGGCCCGCATCGCGGTGCTCTGTGGTACTGGAATGAGTGCGTTCACATCCGAACTCGCTTCGATGCAAGGTGCAACCTCGGATGCACTCCGTATAGACTCAAACTGGGGCCAGGTGCCTGCCACTCTGGTCGGGCTCCCAGAGGGGGAGCTGCTGCTGATCGACCGCCACCACTCCGACGACGGCAGCAGGACTCCGCCTCACATGATCGAGCATCGTGCCAACGTGCACGCAGCCGCGAGCTGTCAGCCAAACCTGGTGGTGAGCATCAACTCGGTTGGCACCATGCGCGAGGACATGCCGCCTGGGACCATTGCAGTCGCGGGTGACGTACTCGACCTCGCTGAGAGGCCTTGGACGTTCCATGACGATGATGCGTCACATGCCGACAGGACATCACCCTTTGACTCAGCCGCCTCCGAAGCTTGTGTGAGGGCCATTGAGGTAAGTCAAGGAATAGCGCCGAGCGGGATAGTTGTGGCGCAGTGCATCGGTCCACAGTTCGAGTCACCTTCGGAGATCGACGCCCTCGAGCGGCTCGGTGCGGACGTGGTCGGCATGACTCTCGGCCCCGAATCGCGATTAATGTCCGAACGTGGAATTCCTCATGTCGCACTCTCGTGTTGCTCCAACTGGGCCGCTGGAAGAAACCCGGGCTCTCCTGGTGCTGCCATCGACCATGAAGCGGTCGATGCTGTGGCGGCCACCATGAGTGAGCGCCTCGGCGATTGCATGATGGCGCTTCTAGCCGAGTTGGGTGATTAGTTGGACAAGGATCTAAAGATCGGCTTCGTCCTGATTGGGTGCGCCTTGCTCCTGTTCCCTATGACGATGGATCTGATGCAGGAGCACGACGACGCGGTCAGGGAGCACCAGCGCGAGTGTGACATGGGGTACAGGCTACTTGTCCTAAATACCGTTCAGTCTCCCGATCCAGTGTTGTGCGGGGAGTTGGAGGGGGAAAAAGCGCGCAAGACGACGAACTTTCTAGGGTCACTGGGCTTGTTCGTGGTAACCGGAGTAGGCGGACTGGTCATGGTGCTGCCATATGAGACCAGGGATCCCAAGCAGCCGCCACCGGGCAGGGAACTACGTTGATGGGGCGCCTCGCGCAGCATGATTCATGGAACGACCCGTTACCGTGGACGACTGGATTGGGATCGAGGCACAGGATAGCCCTGACGGGTCTTGGATGACGATGATGTCCCGAGTGTCGGCGTTCCACCACAAGCACGCCTTCGCCGACCCCGAGAACAACGGTCACGACATGGGCTACCGCATTGCGCTCACCGTCGAGGAACTGGGGGAGTTCGCAGCGGCTATTACCAAGGGCAAACCACTCGAGGAGGCTGCCGAGGAGTTGGCCGATCTGCTGATTCTGCTTATGGGCCACTCACTCGCGATGAAGGTAGACCTCGAGTCTGAGTTCCACCGCAAGATGGACCGGATAATGCAGAGGAAGGCGCGTAGGGGGAATCTCGGAATTCGAGTCACTGAGTATACCGACCAGTGAATCGATGGGTAGCGAATGAGTCGCCCCTCAGTCAATCGGTATGAATGAGTCATATCCGAGTCATAGGGTTCCTCAGCGGAACCCAATGAAACATTGTCTATCGCATAGGGTTGCACTCATGCACCCTATGAGTCACGGGCGAGTCAATGGAAGACGGGTAGAATCATCTCTACAAAACAACAAAACCCTTACCTGACCTCGGATTATTCGGGTTGGATTGAGCGCATGGAATTTACAAGCCCGAAATCACTCATCACGATTGCAATAATAATGATAGTTGGCGGCTCTCTTGCTGCGGTTTTGTCGGAAGGCTCCTCAGATTATTACAATGAAAATTGTACCTCACTATTAGGTGCCGTAGTCAATTCAGATGATTGCCAAACCGCCTGGGACGAAACCGAAATATTCTCCACGCTCTCGATGTGCTGCTGTGGTGGAGGCATTTTGCTTCTACTTGTTGGTACAGTTCAATGGAGGAAGGCCAGAACAGATCTCACGACTTCCCTTGAAACCAAGGTAGATGAACTTGAAACCAAGGTAGATGAACTCCAATCGTAGTTAGCATCCCCCCAATGACTCGTATGTGACTCAATGGGTTACCCCCTTACCCCTATGAGTCGCCCGCGTTGCAATGGGTACCCTATGCTACGCCCGTGAGTCAATGGGTTAGGGAGGTACCCCTCTGACTCTCCACTGAAGCATAGGGTGAGTCCTGCCCCTATGATTCGTATCTAAGTCACACTGACTTTGAAGCTAATGTCCACAATGTCTGATGTTTCCTCATCGTCACAAGAATTGGGGTGGTCGAATATTACGTAGTAAGTTGTCTCGAATCCATCAGCGTCGAGGTAGGTCCTTTCCAACTCTCCACTGAGGGAGGAACTCATCGAGTCCATCTCACTAAGATCTCCAAAATAGAAGAAATGATCATCATGAAGATGGGTTGATTCTTCGTGTGAAACCCCCTCTTTACAATTAACCCATTGATCGTACTCACTCGAATGGATCGTGAATATATGGACGGGCGAATCCCCGGTGTTGGTCATTTCAATATTGAGAGTCGCCGAATCCGCGAGGATTTCGAATTCACATTCAAAAAATCCGTATTGCGTCAGTACGACTCCATCCTCACACATGATTTCTTCCTGTTCTCCAAAGCAACCGGGAACAGATAGGGAGGCACATAGCATCATTACAGTCAACAATAGGGCTCTCATAGGGACGACAGCCCCCCGGCGTGAGATAAACAATTTCCCGGCATTGAACCCATTGAAATCCCATTGACTCCCCCGTGAGTCACAGGGTGCATGAGTGCAACCCTATGCAATGGACGGTGTTTCATTGGGTTCTGCTGAGGAACGCTATGACTCGGATATGACTCATTCATACCGACTGACTGGGGGATGACTCATTCCCTAGCGTATGACTCGGCCCACTGCGCCCCCATTGAATCGCTTTTCATGAGTCAGAGGGCCTCTGCTCGGAGCCTATGATTCACGGACATGGGGTAGCCTGTGTTTGGGAAATGTCAGAACAAGAATGGTCCTGCAATCAACCAAATCCCAAACGCCGTCCCGGCTATTACGTGTAACATGAATATGGATTGA
>Ga0207963_1000624_pt1 | contig 18918 bp, 19 predicted proteins | sample Knorr_S15_td_NAD_FD_185604 | JGI IMG/M metagenome (GOLD analysis project Ga0207963, IMG submission 185604) | Marine microbial communities from Southern Atlantic Ocean transect - Knorr_S15_td_NADW_ad_2500m_LV_A (SPAdes) (version 2) | ecosystem: Environmental > Aquatic > Marine > Oceanic | place...
AAGGCGCATCTAGCATACATTCTCCTTGCCGACACCATTCGAAACATGCTTGATGAAGGCGTCAATGTCATCATCCTACTCGCAGACTGGCACGCATGGGTCAACGACAAGTTCGACCGCGACATGGACAAGATCACGCTCGCGGGCGAGTACATGACAGAGGTCTTCCGAGCCCTTCTCGGGAATCCGGAGGAAGGCGAGGGCTCGGGCCAGTTGAGGTTCCTCAGTGCATCCGAGTTGATGGACTCCGGCAAGTACTGGGAGAGGGTCCTGCACTGCTCGAAGAACATGAGCCTCTCAAGGGTGAGGAGGACATTCAGCATCATGGGTCGCGACGAGGACTCCTCGAACCACGACCTCGCCGCGTTCTACTACCCGGCCATGCAGGCCGCTGACATCTTCGAGCTCGAGGTCGACATCGCATTCGGAGGCATGGACCAGCGCAAGGCGCACATGTACATGCGCGATGTCGCTGACAAGTACGGCTGGACCAAGGCAACCTGCATCCACACCCCCATGCTCTCGGGGCTCAAGGGCACTGGTGGTAGGATGGACTCATTCGACCACAAGATGTCGAAGTCGCACCCGGGCAACGCCATCCTCCTGCACGACTCGCCCGAGTCACTGCGCGAGAAGATGGGCGAGGCCTTCCTCGAGGTCGGCAATCCCGACTCCCCGGTGTTCGAGATTGCACGGCACATCGTGTTGCCGAAAAGCGGCTCCATCCAGGTCAATCCCAATCCCGAGTACGGTGAGCCTTCAATCTGGGGTGATCTGCAATCGTTCATCGACGCGGTCGCAGATGGATCGGTACACCCTCTCGATGCGAAGATGGCCGTCGCAAACGGCCTCGCAGAGGCTCTGGCACCGGTTGCAGAGCACTTCGCCGATAAGCCCGAATTACTTTCTGAAATGAATCAGCTAACCAACTCTCAGTAAGGCGTTTGAGTTGATATTTCCATTGGATGTGTAGGGCGAGCCCTCATAACCTGAACCATACCGGGCCGGACCAGAGGGTGAGCGCGTGGCTTCAGTGGGCATCGATGACATCGCGATTCACTTCCCTCGCCTCTACTTCGACATGGAGGACTTCGCCAAGCTGCGAGGCGCCGATTTCGGCAAGCTGAATCGCGGCCTCGGGCTGGCCGCCATGGCGATTCCAGACGTCCACGAGGACACCGCTACCATGGGGGCCAATGCCGTTCGCAGGCTCATCGACCGCAATGGTCTGGACCCGGCCTCGATCGGGAGGATCTACCTTGGCACTGAGTCGGCCCTTGATGGGTCCAAGCCCACGGCTACGTACATCATGGACATGCTGGAGCAGCGCTACACGCCCATCCACGGGGAGGAGTGCTTCCGCAACTGCGACGTCGTCGACCTGGTATTCGCCTGCATCGGCGCTGTGGACGCCATGCACAACACGCTCGACTGGGTCGCCCGGGGCGGCGAGGAGAAGAACCGAGTCGGCATCGTCGTCTTCGCTGACAACGCGAAGTATGACATGGGCTCCTCCGGTGAGTACACGCAGGGCGCCGGCGGCGGCGCCATCCTGATTCGCCACAACCCGCGACTGCTGGAGATCCCCGACATATGGGGCGTCTCCACTATGCCGGTTCACGACTTCTTCAAGCCTCGACGCGAGATCGATACCAGAACCATCGTCGAGAACGTGCTCGACCTCGCCAGAGAGAGCGGCGAGACGGTCAAGGAAGGTCTCGCCGAGCGCATCCTCAAGTATCTCCCGAGGTCTTCGAAGAAGGACGATGTGATGTTTGAGAACTCCAAGCTGCAGATTCACAAGGACACCCCGGTGTTCGACGGCCAGTACTCGAATCGCTGCTACTCCGAGGCGGTCAAACAGGCCTTCATCAACTTCCGCGCCAAGGCGATCCGCGAAGGCAGGTACGACCCCGAGACAGACGAGATACTGACCAACCAGTGGAGTCGTATTATCGTCCACCTACCCTATGCCTTCCAGGGCAAGAGGATGTTCCCCGACGTCTTCCGCCACGACCGCAGACACCTGCCGATATGGGAGGCCATCGTGTCGAAGATTGGCCCCGAACCGTTTCCAGATGACTTCCTCGACACCCCCGATGGGATTGAGGCGTTCGAGAAGGCCAACGACTCCTACCGCCGGCTGATATCAAAGACTGACGAGTTCAAGCAGTTCGTCGACGAGCGCATCGAGAAGACTACGAGGGCATCTAGCCTCATTGGGAACCAATACACCGGCTCCATCTTCCTCGCACTAATGTCAACGATGGAGTCCGACTACATCGAGAACGTAGAGATGGCCGGAGAGAAGGTCGGACTGTGCGGCTACGGCTCAGGTGCCAAGGCCAAGGTGTTCGAGGGCGAGGTACAGCCACAGTGGCGCGAGATCGTCTCGCGATTCCACCTTTTCGAGCGCCTTTCCACCCGTCATCCGATTAACAAGACGGTGTACGAGGCGCTGCACCGCGGCTCGCGCAAGCGCTCGGTCGTCAAGCCCAGCGAGGAGTTCGCCCTCGTCGGCATCGGCGGCGAGGGGCAGCTCGAGGGGCAGCGCGAGTACCGCTGGGTCGAGTAGCGCTCTCAACACGAGAGTATGTCTTCCAACTCATGGAGGAAACTCTCGACTTCATCCATCGTGTTGTAGTGCAGCACGCCGACTCGCAGCACGCCATCGGGCTCGAGGTCGAGCGCCTCGGTGAGTTCTAGGGCGTAGAAGTTCCCTGCCCAAACGAAGATCCCGCGGTCCGCCAATTCGTCAGCAATCTGGCGCGGGCTCATCGAGTCGTGGGTGAAAGAGACCGTAGGCGCCCTCTCGGCATTGCGTCCTGAGTCGGTGATTCCCCATATCCTGATGCCATCGATGGCTCGCAGTCCATCGATGATCCTCCAGCACAGAGTTCGTTCGTACTCCTCGATGGCATCGAAGGCGCAGCGCAGCGCGTCCCTCCTACCCAAACCAGCTCCTGCGACGCTGCGTCCTATCCAGGCGATGTGCTCGATAGCGGCGATGGTGCCGGCCATCGCCTCGTGGTTCTGGGTGCCGGTCATCCATCGGAACGGAATCTCCTCTGAGGCGACCCGGAGCTTGGCCACCGGCAATTCGGCGAGCCTGTTCGCCCGGCCCCACAGCACCCCCTGGTGGGTCCCGAAGAACTTGTACGAGGAGCAGGCGAGGTAATCACAGCCCATCGCCCCTACGTCGATGAGGCAGTGAGGCGCGAAGTGAACTGCGTCGACGAAGACCTCAGCGCCCACGGCGTGAACCTTCTCGGCGATTACGGATACGTCGTTGATGGTACCAGACAGGTTCGAGGCCGCACCGATGGCGACGAGGACGGTGTTCTCGTTGATCGAGTCCTCGAGTGAGGCTTGGTCGTGCGTGCAGTCGTCCGGGTTTATGTCGACTCGACGCAGGGTAGCGCCCGACCACTCTGCAGCCAGCATCCACGGGCGCACGTTTGCATCGTGGTCGAGTCTGGTGACCACGACTTCGTCGCCCGGACCCCAGATTCTGCTCAGGGCGCCCGCCAGCTGTATGGTGAGACTGGTCATGTTATGGCCGAACACTATCTCCCTGTGGTCATCGCAACCGACGAAGTCGGCGCAGGCCCGCAACGCGTCGTCGATCAGGCGGTCCGTCTCCACGGAGGTCGCGAACGACATACCGACGTTCGCGTTCTGGTGCATCAGGTAGTGCCTGACGGCATCGCCGACCGAATCGGGCGCCTGACTGCCTCCCGGTCCGTCGAAGAAGATTGCCTGACGACCATCGACCATGCGTTGCAGGCCCGGGAACCTCGAGCGCACCTCGTCGATCGGGAAAGCGGCCATGGAACACCTCATTCTGGTGCTATGGAGCGGTTGATGACGATTCTCTGAACCTCTTGAGTGCCCTCGTAGATCTGGGTGATCTTGGCGTCGCGGAAGAAGCGCTCGACTGGGAAGTCCGTGGTGTATCCGTAACCGCCCAGCACCTGCACGGCCCTCTCTGAGACCCACATCGCCGTGTCCCCGGCGAACAGTTTGGCCATGCTCGCCTCCTTGGTGTGTCTCGCAGCCCCCTCCTCGTAGTGCCTCTGCTTGGCCCAGGCGGCCTTGTATACCATCATCCGAGCAGCCTCGGTGCGGGTGGCCATGTCGGCGAGGTAGTTGCCCACACTCTGATGGTGGGCGATGGGCTTGCCGAAGGCGACCCTCTCGTGAGCGTAGTTCAGCGCTGCCTCGAAGGCGCCCTGGGCGATGCCCAGCGCCTGAGCCGCGATGCCGATTCTGGAGTTGTCGAGGGCGTTCATAGCGATGGGAAAGCCCTCGCCCGGCGCTTTGAGGACGTTCTCCACCGGGACCTTGCAGTTCTCCAGCAGCAGCGAGCAGGTGTCGCTGGAGCGGATGCCCAGTTTGTCCTCCTTCTTGCCGACCGAGAAACCCTCGAACGACTTCTCGATGATGAAAGCGGTGGTCCCCCCGTGCTTCTTCTCGCCGTAGTCAGGGTGGTCGACATCCTTGGCGAACAGCACGTAGATGTCCGCGCTGTCGCCGTTGGTCACCCACATCTTCTCGCCGTTGAGCAAGTAGTGGCTGCCGTCGTCACTCAATTTAGCCCTGCAACTCAGGGCAGCCGCATCTGTGCCGGCGCCGGCTTCGGACAGCGAGTAGGCGCCGATCTCACTTCCAGCAAGCCGCGGCAGGTACTCCTTCTTCTGCTGCTCGTTGCCGTGCAGGGCGATGGTCTTCGAGCACAGTCCGACGTGAACGCAGAACATCACTGAGAACGATGGATCGACCCGTGCGAGTTCCTCGACGATGATGGCCTCGGAGACGTCGTCGACCGGGCTGCCGCCGTAATCCTCGGGGATCGTGATCCCCTGCAGGCCGTAGCCGCAGAACACACTCCACTCGTCCAAGGGGGCTGCCTGCGCCCTGTCTCTCTCGAGGCATGTCGGTGCCAGAACTTCCTCGGCGAAGTCCCGCACCATAGCGCGAATCATGCCCTGTTCCTCGGTCTCGCGGAAGTCCATCTCTCTCCCCGCTCGACCGAGGCGGGTTCTGTTGTTAATCCCTCTTGGTCGTCCCTAGGGGACGCATGCCCAATCGAATAGTTCAAATTGGATATCTGAGCCGCCGATGCGGAATCAACATGGCAGACGGCGATTATTTCGAGTTCAGCGTCGCTCATGACCGTAAGTACACGCTGGAGCATCTGTGGCTCCAGACGTTGGATGACAAGGAGGGGACGGTCAAGGTCGGCATCAGCGAATTCGTGCGTGCCGAATACGGTGACATCGTCCGAGTGGTGCTGACTCGTCCCGAGGACGATAGCGAGTTCGAGACCGAATCAGATTCAGATTCGGAGATCCAAGACGATGACTCCCCGGGCATGATGGGCAGTGGTGACGAGGTAGGGGTGGAGGACCTGCTGATCACTGTCTTAGCCAACCTCGACGGGGATGTGGAGACCCTTCTAATCAACTCCCCGTTCCCGTGTAAGATCCTAGAACTGAACGGCGAGGTCGAGGACAGCCCCGATCTGGTCAACGACGATGCTTACGGCGACGGTTGGTGCATGATAGTCAAGCCGCATGATTTCGACGAGGACCAGTTCCTCGACCAGGCAGAGTACATCGAGATGCTCAACGAGCTGCCTTAGGGCCAAGACAGGGCCGGCCACTCCTCGTGCTCCGAATCGACCCAGTCCAGTTCCTCAAGCAAGGAGAGCACATCATCGCTAGACGAGAGGTCGCGCTCGACCTGCATCCTGTGCAACCAGCCCTTGAGCCTCCCCATTCGCTGACCCGGCCCGAGCCCGGTCGCCTCCATCAGCATCTTACCGTCGACCAGAGGGCTGTTCCCGGCCTTGAGCGACTCCAGCGAGGCCCACGCGCCTCTGAACTCGCCGACATCGCGCCCCAATCCCTCGGAATAGGACATGAAGAGCTCCTGCCAGGTCTCTGGTAGGGCTGCCCTGAAGCGCCTCAGGCTGCCGATTTCGACTGATAGTGAGGCGCCTCTCCTGTCATGCAGGAAGGAGATTGCCCGCAGGGGCTCCTTCGCCAAGACCAACGAGGCACGTAACTTCTCAGCGAGCGCACCGCCGTCATCGGCCTCGGCGCTGCACAGCAGAGCGAGGTTGATGATACAGTTCCCGCCGAATGCAGGCTCAGTGGTCGTGCCGATTCCCGGCAGGACTCTCTCCAGCACCCCATCACCACTCATCTGCGAGAGTATACTTCGGAGACTCCCGCCGGAGAGAATCCGTTCCATCTCCGCCCCAATTCTCTCTCTGGAGACCATATCCAGCATCTCCGAGTTCTCGCTGACCGCAGCTCTGAGTCCAGGGTCCATCTGACGCATGCCACTCTCGGAGTCGAGAAACCGGAAGGCGCGCATGATGCGCAGACCGTCTTCCCCGAGCCTCTCACTGGCGTCTCCGACGGAGCGCAGAATCCCAACTTGGAGGTCAGCGACCCCGCTGTAGGGGTCGATCAGCGAGCCCTTAGCATCGATTGCCATCGCGTTGATAGTGAAGTCACGGCGAGCCAAGTCATCCTCGATGTTGTTCCCGAACTCGACCTCGTCAGGCCTCCTGCCGTCGCCGTAGTTCCCTTCGCTGCGCAGGGTGGTGACCTCCCAGATTGGCTCACTGGCACTCCCCTCGTCCAGCCTCACTATCACGGTCCCGTACTTCTCGCCCACCATCAGCGAGCGTGGGAACAGCTCCTTGACCTCGGCGGGGTGAAGGCTGGTAGCGATATCGAGGTCATCTGCCCGATCCCCGGCGACAGCTTCTCTGACCCAGCCGCCGACTATCCACGCCTCGCCTGCGGAGCGTAGCCTAGCGAGGACCTGACAATCGGCTTCGCTGAGGTGTCTGAGGGCGCGCTCCATGGTGCGCCGACGGACTATCGGACATGATTGCTTCGGGCGTTAGGCATATTGGCTGACGGCCTGTCCCACCGCTGTGAAGGTAGAACTGGTGCCTATCGAGGTCCTGCGGCCGCACGAGCAGGTCATGCCGGACAAAGTGGACCAGTTGGAGAGGATGACCCTGCGCTGGAAGGCTTACACAAAACCCATCCTGATTGACCGGAAGACGGGCACCATCCTAGATGGCCACCATCGCACCGAGGTGGCACTGCGACTGGAATTGAAGTGCTTGCCTTGCGTATTGGTCGACTATCTCGATGACGACGGCATCATCCTCGCTATATGGCCCAAGAGTGGCAGGGAGTCCCTGGAGAAATCAGAAGTCATCGAAGCCGCACTCTCAGGCGAGTTATTCCCCCCTAAGACCTCCAGGCACTTGCTCTCCGACCACCTGCCGCCGATATCCGTCCCGCTGTCCCGCCTGGTAGAGGCGGTAACTGGGGATACCGAGGTGAATTAGCCCCTTTCGACTTCGATGGCAGGGTCACGGGACGAGGTCCTCGTGCCCACCGGCCATTCCCGGCTCCTCGTCGTCCGGAGAGCCCGGATTGGCCAACTCGATCGGCAGGTACTCGCCGAAGAGCGGCCACATGGGGCCGAGCCACTCCATCTCCATCAGAAGCAACTCCATCACAGGGTGCTCGAGGATCTCGTCCTCAGTCGAGTCTTCGTCGAGCGGGGGCAGGTCGGGAGGCAGTTCCCTGAGAGAGGTGATGAGGCCTTCGAGGCGATTGAGCGCTTCATCCTCGATATCGATGACCTCGGACATCAGCCCCAGTATGTCCTCAAGGTGGTCGGCGAGCGAGTGTGGGTCCAGTGGGGAGCGCTCGGACTCGTTGAGGTCCATCGGCCCGAAAACCACGCCCCCGAGGTCGGTGTCGAACCACTCGTCCCCCTGCTTCTCGCGCTTGAGCAGCCTCTGGTGCACCGGCCCCCCGAAGGGACCGAGAACGAATCCGCCCTCCTCGACCATAGCTTCGATCTCGGGGGGAAGCATTCGCACGGCCCCGGTCACCAGGACCCTGTCGACACGCCTGTTCAACCCGTCCCAGCCTTCCAGTGCCTCGGGAGGGAGGACTCTCAGGAGCCCCATCGAGTCGTGCATCTCCAGCCTCTCGGTGGTATGCAGCAGGACCTCGTCATGCGGCTCGATGATGGTCACCGCGCCGTCAGGGCCTAGCATACGGTCCAGCAGGGCAGCGAGGTAGCCTCCCTTGGAGCCCAACAGCAGGACGTGCTGGCCCTCTCTCACTTCGAGGTGGTGCAGCAGCGTGACCACCATGTGCGGGGCCGAGATAGTCTTGGCGGCACCGCCCTCAGTCACTAGGAACGGGACGGGGCTGTCCCTCAAGAACGGCTCCAGATGGTGGTCGGTGAAGCATCCCGGGTCCACAGAGACCATCGCCTCCTCGATGCTCTCATCGAGGGGGACACCTGCGGCCTTCAGCCGCCCAATCAAGTCCGAAATCTCCCTCATCCGCACTCCCCTGTGCCAACCGTTCGGCCGCAGAGGATTTGAACACAACGCTTGTCCGCTCTCCTAGGGTCCGTGGTCTAGGGGTTATGACGTCGCTCTTACAAAGCGAAGATCGCAGGTTCAATTCCTGCCGGACCCACCAATCCACGATATCCGGCCCAAAGCAGCATTTCGCCATGCTCGGGGCCGATTGGTAGCAATATGGCGACTGAAACTCTCAAGAGTGTCGGCTATGGCCGGTGAACGTGGTCGAAGAGACTGCGGGACTGGCCTCCCGAGTGACCCGCCGCCTGCGCAAGCGCGGATGGACCGTCTCTACGGCCGAGTCCTGCACCGGCGGACTGCTCGCTTCGCTGATCACCGACATTTCCGGGGCCTCTGAGTGGTTCAAGCAGGGGTGGGTGGTGTACTGCAACGAGTCCAAGATGCGCGAACTCGGAGTCGAGAAGACCGCCTTCGATGAGGGCGAGGCCGGTGCGGTCTCCCACGAGGTCGCGGTTCAGATGGCCAGAGGAGCTCGCTACCAGTCGGACTCCGACATGGCTATCTCCATCACGGGGATAGCCGGGCCTGGAGGGGCCACACCCGAGAAGGAGGTCGGCAGGGTCCACGTAGCGGTGGTGACCGGAGATTACTTCTTGGTCCGCCGGATGGACTTCGGGGAGAACGACCGACTCGACAACAAGCGCTCTTTCGTGGCCTTCGCGTTCCGACTCGTCCTCGAGGCCCTAGACAGGGTGGCGGAAACCGAGGCAAAGGCTTCCAAGGCCTCTAGCAGCGAGGCGGAGCCGTCCTCCATAGACACTTCCGAGCTCGACCCCTCAGACAAGGAGTGGGAGGGTAGCATGAGCTGGCAGGGCTCGAAGAAGACGGTCGCAGAGGAGATCTCCAAGGTCGACCTCGCTTCGCTCACAGACTGGGACGAGTGAAACGGTGCCTACGGCACCGGTGGCCTGTTTCAGGCGATATCATCATGAGCGTGCCGCGCACTGCTCAGACGGATGGCTGGCGAGGATTGGGCAGAACGGCAGCGTGTGCTCGCTGCCGCTGGACTGCTGGTGATCGGCAGGGCCGCCCAGGATAAGGTCCAGAGCCTGCAGGACCTAGCGCCGCTGATCGAGGCGGCTCAGAGTTCCAACGTCGTGATGCTCAGCGAGAGGGCAATCGACGAGATGCTGACACTGGTTCCGACCGAGCAGACCATCGAGGCTCCGCCAGTTGCCATCAGAACCGCACAGGCCACTTTGGCCGACCCAGAGAGCCACTATCCCATCGGCCGCACACTGGCTCCGGTGGCCACTCCTGACTATACCCCCGCACCACGCAGACACGGGTTGGCGCAGTACAGCCTCGACGACTTCCCGATGGAAGCTAGGGACGTCGACGCCGAGATCGAGATCCACTTCGACATCACCGGGCACTCGACTACAGAGGGGAAGATGCACGATATGCAGTCTTACTTCTCCGATCGCTTGCGCCAGATTCGCCAGATGATGATCGCCGGTCGAGCCCTGCCGCGCCGTCCTATTAGCAACTCCGAGGCGTGGCGCAACAGGCAGCGCTACTCCAGCAGCGAGTACGAGGTCACTTTGGTAGGCCTCGTGAGCGAGTCGAGATGGTCCAGGGCCGGCAACCTCAACTTCGTCATCGAGGACGAGACGATGCAGATCCGCTGCTCTCTCAAGGCCCCGTCCGGAGCCTCGAACCTCCATCCTGCTTTGGACGGCTTGATGAACGACGACACAGTCGGAGTCAGCGGGCACTTCCTGATTGGGGAGAGGAGCCCGCTGTTCTGGATCAGCGACATTCACATGCCTCCCTTGGGCCGGCACTCCAAGGCCACTGCCAGCGAGGACGAGGCGGTCTCGGCGGCCTTCCTGTCCGATGTCCACGTCGGTAGCAAGACCTTCCTAGCTCCGCAATGGGAGAAGATGATCGAGTGGTTCAGGACCGACCCCCTGGCTCGGACGGTGAAGTACTTCGTACTGAGTGGCGACGGCGTTGACGGGGTGGGGATATATCCCGGGCAGGAACGCCATCTGGCCATCACCGACCTGTTCAACCAGTATGGGGAATTAGCTAGGCTGCTCGAGGGCCTTCCCGATTGGGTCGACCTGATGATTCTGCCTGGCAACCACGACGCAGTCCGTCCAGCGGAGCCCCAGCCGGCATTGGACCCCGAGGTCCAGCAGGACTACTCGAACGCCTTGTTCGTAGGAAACCCCTGCGACTTCAGCCTGCACGGCGTCCGCATCCTATCGTACCACGGCAAGAGCATTGACGACTTCGTCGCTGGGCTGCGCTCTGTTACCTACTCGACCCCCGAACTGGCAATGAGGTCTATGCTGGAGCGCAGGCACCTCGCACCCTCGTGGGGAGGCAAGACCCCACTGTCCCCCGAGCCTGAGGACCGGATGGTCATCTCGACCGTGCCCGACATATTCGTCACTGGCCACGTCCACGGTCACTACGCTGGCAACTACAAGGGCACGACGATGGTACACAGTTCTACCTGGCAGGACCAGACCGACTACCAGCGCATGCTGGGCTTCCAGCCCAAGCCCTGCATCCTGACTATAGTCAACCTGCACACTCACGCGACGGCTTCAATCCCCTTCGCCTGAGTCGGGAAACTGCTCACCGTCGAAGATATGCGGCCAGAGTGCACGCAGGTCCCCCTCTCGGACGATGGGGACTCCCGCTGCCTCGAACGCATCGACCGCCCTCTGTCTGGCCGGGTTGAAGCCGATGAAGGCCGAGCCGGGAATCATCATCGAGAGGTCGGTGCTGGAATCACCGACTGAGACGATGCTCTCGGGATCCAGCTTCCTGATCCTCGCCAGCTTCTCGACCATCAGCCCCTTCTCATGGGAGTTGACCCGCGTAGGCGCAGGCCCACGCAACCAGCCCTCTTCGTCCCAGTCGAATCCGTTGGCGGCCCAGTCGTCTACTTTGAGCATGCCCGCAATGGCACCCACGAAAACGTCCACACCAGCGGACACGATTGTCACGAAGACTCCTCTGGACTGCAACTCGTGGACCAACTCGCGGGCCCCGGGCATCAGCGTGATACCAGAGTAGCAGCGTATGATGTCGTTTCGGTGGATCTTGGGCTGGACCTCGGTCCACAGACGGATGTCGTCAGCCATGAACTCGTCATCGCTGATCTCGTGATTGAGAAAGCGCTCGAGGGTCTCTAGGTTCTCGGTACCGAAGTGTTCGTGGATGTTCTGCCACGAGGAGCCGTTGTCGGTGAGGACCCCGTCGCAGTCTAAGATGACCGCCTTGACCTCGCTCATGCAACCTCGCCGCGGCGTGTACGAGGTATAGTCCCTGCGAGGGAGATGGGTTAATGGCTGCCAGGGAACTCCCCGCAGCATGGTCGGCCAAGGCAAGGCTGTGAAGGTCAGGATGCTGTTCTTCGGGCCCTTGGCCGAGAGGCTGGGCGAGCGTGAGATCGAGGTAGCGCTGGAGCACGGGACCACAGGCAATCAGCTGATCGAGCGCTTCGACCTGTCCGCGCTTCTCGATTCGGGGCTCAGGGTTGCGATTGACGGGCAGATCGGAGCTCCTCTCGACGCCCCTCTGAGGGATTCGTCCGAAGTTGCCTTCCTCCCCCCGATTTCAGGTGGATGAGAGTCGATTCGGCCGAAGCATTTGAACGAGAACGCTCTCACCTAGTGCCGATAACATGGCCTTGGGCACTGTAGAGTTAGTAATCCTCGTCGGAATAGCGATCTTCCTGTTCGGGGCGAAGAAGATACCCGAACTGGCTCGCGGCGCGGGCCGCGCAAAGGGCGAGTTCCAGCAGGGCCTGCAAGAGGGCATGGCGCCATCTGCTGCTGAGCAGGACCTGGATCGCGGCGGGATGACAGAGGAAGTCACCAACGAGATGGAGTGAGTCACTCCCTGCCGCGCCTGAGTCTCAGCGGAGTTCCGCAATCCGGGCAGCTCCCTAGTCCTCCTCGCCTAGCCTGAGGTGCGTCTGGAGGGGGCTGAACTGCTCCACAGCCGGGACAGCGCAACTCCCATGTCCACAGGGCCCGAATTCCCTCCATGGTGACCGAGAGCCATCGGATGCCTCCCAACTCACACAGGTTCTGCAGCCTGTAGTCGTCCGTCACGAGGGTCGCGCTCCTCTCGAGCGAGAGCGCGAGTAACTCGAGGTCGACAGGCGACAGGCCAGCCATGTCCCCCGTCCGGGTCGCTAGTTCGCTGGCCCGTGCGAGTGCAGCACCTCCAGGAGTCGCCCATTCGAGGCCGATGGAATCAAGCAGCATCTCCCTGTCGGGCGAGATGCGCCCCAACTCCGCTCGCTGGGAGGGCACGACGAGACTGCCCCGCATCCTCTCCATCGGCCACGCGATGAGCGCAGCGGTGTCGAGGATCTCACCCGCAGCCATGCCAATCCGTAGGCCCGCTGCGCTATCAGGGGGCGGGTCGGCGCTCGCGCGCTGTCCGGGGGAAGCAACGTTCATCCCGAAATGGAGGGACGAAGGTACGTGTTCGAGGGCATCACCGACTCGATTATCGGGTGGGCCGAGGGCTTCGGCCTGCTCGGTCTGGCGGTGGTGGCAGCAATCGAGGCTGCTCTGCCGTTCGTCCCACCAGACCTACTCGTGCTGCCCCTTGTCCTGGGGGCACAGGGATTTCTGGCAATACTGGCAATAGTTCTCACTGCGACCATCTCGAGCGTATTCGGATCGATGTTGGGATACGCCTTCGGCGCGCACGCGGGCAGACCGGCCTTCGAGCGAATAGTCAGCGGCACCACCGTCTCCAGACTGGAGTCAATGACTCTCAGATATGGATCGGCAGGTGTGTTCCTCGCAGCTATCTCACCAATCCCCTATGTGGCCATGGCGTGGACTGCCGGTGCCGGAAGGATGGACCTCAGGCTGTTCGTCGCGGCAGGTCTCGTGGGCCGTGGATTCAGATTCGGCATGGAAGGCCTAGTGCTGGGGATATGGGGTGAGGAGTTCCTGGGTCTTCTGGGGAACCCCTGGGCATGGCTGACCGGGGGACTGCTCGCCCTGGTGCTCTTCATCCCGCTCAACCGTTGGTGGTCCGGACTGATTCCAGGGGAGGACTCAGGTCCGACAAATACGACGACCCACGACCCTTAACCCATCCAAGCGTCTCCGATATCGCATGGAGAGGGCGCCAGCGCATGCGCGACACGCTGCCTCACTGTGCCTTACGCTGGCGATTCTGGTCATCATGGCGGCCCCCTCTGTAGCGGCCGACCAGGAGGCGACCTGGGTGCGCACCTCGCCCGGAGTCTGGATGCTCGAGGACGCCCAGGGACTGCTGCACGAGCCCCAGCCCGAGCCCGGCCTGTTCCTTAGCCCGATGGAGGGCCGCGCTGTGGGTGTCGAACTGAACGACGTTCTGTCGGGAATGTGGTCCATATCGGATATGTGGTTCGTGGCCGAATCAGAGGGGCAGTCCCCTGCTGATCTCGGACAGCAGACTGAAGACTCCCAATTCGCCCTCTCTCTGCCCGCGATGTCCTTCGCTTCTACCTTCATCGCTGTGACTTTCCTCGCACTTGCTCTGGTTTCAGCCGGCGATGAGCCGACGAGGGCCAAGATCTCCCGGTCGATGGGCCGCTTCTCGCAACTTCGGGTTACTGAGGGCACAGGCACACTCGCAGGGACCTACCAGCGCGGCCGACTCGAGGGTTTCCTCACTGCTCACCCGGGCTGCCACCTGTCTGGCATCATCCGCGCTCTGGATTTGGGTAACCACCAGGCCGTGCACCACCTGAGGATCCTCGAGCACGAGGGGCGCGTCTGGTGCAGGCGCGACGGGCGTCTGCTGCGCTACTATACCTCAGCCGTCGACCGTGCGGCTGAACTCTCCAATCTACCTCGCCCGGTCGATGCCAATCAACTCAGCGACGTGGCCCTGATGGTGCTGCGGTCGGTAGTCGAGCAGGAGGAGGGCCAGCCCTCTCCGACGCAAAGGGAGTTGGCATTCCGATTGGATACGAGCCAGCAGTTGGTAAGCCACCATCTGAAGCGTCTCGAGTCCCAGGGCCTGATCACCCGGAGAAGGAGCGGACTGCGAACCAATCGAGTGCTCACTGAGGAAGGCAGGAGACTGTGGGCGGCTCTCGTCGAACCCGTCTCTTCGAAGCCTTGACAAATCCAATGACCCACTTTCCTTTAAGGTGGTAAAGGACGCCCTACGGCCAATGACCGAGATGACTTACGACAGAATCGCCCGACGCCGAATCCATACCGGACTCCTCCTAGTGGCCCTGATGCTGGGTTCGGGATGCCTCGGAGCGACGGACGAGATAGTCGAGCAGCCCGAGCCCTCGGTGGTCACAGCTGATGTCCAACTCGAGGGCTCGCCGACCACAGCCAACGACCTGATTGTCGCCAACGCCGTGATCGAGGAGGGCACAGGCCCATACATCGTGAACTGGCGCCTCGACGGCGTACTGGTTCAGACCTCGCCCAGCCTCGTCTATGACGCTGGTTTCCTCTCCGTCGGCACGCACACCATCGAGGCCGAGATAACAGACTCGATGGGCGTGACAGGGGTGTCTGCGGTTATCTTCACTCTGCTGGAGCCCAACCGAGCTCCGACGGTCTCCCTAGAGCTTCCCGACGAGGGGATTGCAGGCGTCCCCGTGGCTTGGTCGGTAGATGCCTCGGACCCTGACGGCGATGACCTGGTCGTCGAAGTCGACTTCTCCGATGGCACCACGCAGAGGGACCTCTCCGGGCAGCACATCTGGGGCGAGCCCGGTACCTATGCCGTTCGCGTCTCGGCCACTGACACCTCGGGATTCTTGGCCAACGCCCAGGGGGCAATCAGAATCGAGCACGCCGACGCGCCCTCGCTCACAGTATCCACCAACCCCTCGCCTCAGGGCCGCATACACCTCAATCTAGCCGGGCAGCTGACCATCACCACCAGCACCGAGGACCCACTCGGTCCCGTCTCGGTCAGCATCGAATGGGGCGACGGTTCAATGGTCGACCCGGCGTTCACCGAGGAATCCCACCAGTACACTGAGGAGGACGTGTTCGTGGTTCGCGTGACCGCGACCGGCCCGACCAGTATCACCACTGAACGCGTCTTCCACGTCGAGGTGGTCTCCGTGGCCGACGACCTCGAGGCAGCACAGCTTCAGGAGGAGCTTGAGGCCGAGGCCGAGGAGCAGCTCGAGACCGAGGTCGAGGAGCAGCTCGACCCGGACGGGGACGGCACGGTCGATGAGGTCACTGAGGCCCAGCAGGAGCCGGATTACGACTGGCAGTCCGACTTCGATCCGGACGGGGACGGCTACTATGACGACGACGAGGAGGTCGACGACTGGGTCGCCACCGACGAGCAGTCGGTGCGCGATGAGGTCGGCGACGACGAGGAGACCGACCAGATGCCGCAGAATTCGCTTCTGCACGAGGATTCAGTAGTCGAGTCCGATGAGGGCCCCTCCGAGAGTGAGCTCGAGCCCCTCCCCCCCGCCAATGCAGCTGACGCGGAGGTTGTCAACCCGATTTTCGACGACGCGTGGGGCGATGTCAGCGATGACTCGCTGGACCAGCAGACCTACAGTCGCTCCATCTCACAGGTCACAGCCACATGGTGGAACGACTCCTTCTGGGAGGACTGGGACGGCGACGGCGTCGCCGAGACCCTCTGTCATCGCTCAGTGGGAGTCTTCTGGTTCGACTCGGACGGCATCCCCGGACCAGAGCGAATCATCCTGATTCGCACCTTACATTGCTCCCAAGACCGCGACGGGGACGGCCACGACGATTTCTTCTTCACACGCTTCAGGGGGCTCGACCTCGTCGATCAGAACTCTGATGGAATTCCCGAGCGCCACGATGTGCTCACCAGAACCGTCTGGACCTGGGACAACGGCACCTACGAGGACGTCAACATCCACCTCTTCGTGCACGCCCGCACAGACGCCGACCAAGACGGCAACCTAGAGCGCCGAGTGGTCTTGAACCGCCAACAGCGGATGGTCGACCAAGGCATAGGCGCGGTGCTCACCGCGTACTTCTCGCACACTCGGCTGATACTAAGGATTGACGCCAATGACGACGGTACCCCCGAGCGCTGGATGGCCCTAGACCACACCTCTTGGGTCTGGGACCCCACCGAGGACGGCAACGTCGACCGCCACCGCGACAACCTGCGCGCGGTCGTTAGAAAGGACACCAACCAAGACGGCAGCGTTGATGTGATCCGGGCCCTTCACCAGAACACCGTTCAGTTCGACAACGACTCGAACGGCGTCATAGAGCTGCAGTGGACTTGGCGGGCTGGGGTCCTGAAGGTCGACACTGACCACGACGGCGACCTCGACTACACTGCTCGGATGCGCGGCTGGGACCAGCATTGGGACTGGGGCATGGTCGAGTACCACATCCACCGCTACGCCCTGACTAGAACGGTCGACGATGACGCCGACGGCATCCCTGAGTGGAAGCAGCGCATCATCCACATGGCCAACGCGACCGACTGGGACTTCGACCCATTTCTCGAGCAGCACGAGTCATACACCGCCACCTTGACTTGGTCCGATGCCGACGAGGACGGTCATGAGGAGCACATCTTCAGGAGGGTCACTGAGGTCACTCAACTTGACCAGCACGCCCACGGATGGTCACATCATTCCGTGTCCACGCATTCGCTGGAGATCTGGCGCGACTCGAACCACGACCTGCACGCCATGCGCGTGGTCGTCATCGGCCTGAGTTCATGGGACAACAACTCAGACGGCAGCCAGGACACCTACGACTACCTGAGCAGATCCTGGCTGGCGGCCGACTACAACCACGACGGCTTCCTCGAGCGCAGGGTGTTCCACCGTCACTACATGGCGGCGAGGGACGACAACGCGGACGGCAATGTGACCTTCGCGGTCAACTCCAACATCTGGCACGCGAGGAACCTCTCCCTGTCGTCCAGCGGCAACATCGAGGTGCTGCAGGAGGCCTACCTCTCGCACAGAGTATTCGAGTGGAACATCAACCCACAGGGCCACGCCTACCACACCAACAACACCTGGATCGCCTTCCACGTCGACTACGTCACCAACACCGTGCAGGGGCTCATCGTGACCGTGATCACCATCGATTCCGACCAGGACGGCACCCCCGAGTCGGTGACCATCACCACTGGGAGTACGGGCAACCCGCCGTGACGAATCGTTATTGGGGGGGCCGGCTGTCGTCAGCCCAGCGCTTGTGTGGTGTAGTTCGGTCCATCATGCCGCCCTTTCGAGGCGGCGACCCGGGTTCAAATCCCGGCACGAGCACCTTTCTTCCGGAAGTTGCCGTATATGGTGAAGAGAGCGAAACCGAGGGACTGCGGGCGACCTGCTGAATCCTCGAGAATACTTTCCCATAGAGGTGAACATAATGGTGAGTTCCTCGAAGTCTAAACACCCCCGATTTCTTCTCATCGGACACATGGCCGCAAGATACGGAGTCGAGCCTTCGAACACCTGCCGGATCTGCACTCGGGCGATCCCGGACTCCGAGATGCACCACCTCATCAGCCAAGCCAAGATCGACAGGCTCGAGAGGGATGACCTCGAGTGGCTCGCTGTCGGGATCGACGGGTCGGTTCAGATCGAGAACCTCGATGATGACCGCCTCCGCCGACTCGTCGCTTCGAAGATCCCCGGGAACATCGCGGAGGTCTGCCCGAGGTGTCACGAGCTGACAGACTCGCACCTGTTCCGCCGATGGATCATGTCGCGGGGAGCGAAGACCGCCAAGCGCACCCGGGTGACATGGAAGCAGAAGCGGGAGAGGTTGCTGAAGAAGTGGGGGCCGGGGCAGAAGAAGCGTTGCGAGGGCTTCACCAAACGGAGGAAGGGCCGAGCGGGGAGATGCCACGCTTCGAAGCTTGGTGGAACCGACTACTGCGGGGCGCACCGACAGCAGAAGTACGAGTGCGGGCGATGTGGGAAGCCGGGACATAAATGGACCGACTGTGAGGGGGACTGAGCGATGGCTGGAAGGGCGAGGAAGATTTTCGAATGGTTCTTTCAAATTGAGGATTTGGGGGAGGGACCCGTCGGCACCAGCTACTGGCCCGTCATCATCCTCATCATAGTCGGAGTCTGCGTGTATCTCGTGTTGGGGGACTGAGTGATGCCGAGGGAGAAGGGGGCCGAGATGGGATTCTGGGAACGGTACCACCGTGGTATCGGCTCTGAGGAGAAGGGATGGTGGGAGGCAGAGGGCAGCCCCGTGGTCATCCCGCTCGAGCCCGAGGACAGCCCCGAGGGGATGGTGTTGAGTTGGATGGCCCATTTGGTCATATTCGCACTGTTCTTGGTTGTGATGGCGTTTTTTTAGCAGTAGCATCATGCGACCGCCTCCTGAACGAGGCGTTGACTCCCGTGAGTCCGGAAGCTCAGAGGTTTAGATCCACGAGGGTCCAAACCGAATCAGAGGGTACCCTTTGAAACGCACCAATTAACCCGTTCGATATACTTCAACGTAGCCACAATTTTGGCAATTATATTCATCAGA
>Ga0207963_1000625_pt1 | contig 18913 bp, 16 predicted proteins | sample Knorr_S15_td_NAD_FD_185604 | JGI IMG/M metagenome (GOLD analysis project Ga0207963, IMG submission 185604) | Marine microbial communities from Southern Atlantic Ocean transect - Knorr_S15_td_NADW_ad_2500m_LV_A (SPAdes) (version 2) | ecosystem: Environmental > Aquatic > Marine > Oceanic | place...
CCCTAGACCTGCAATGCAGCGATGTGGTGGGCCGGTTCCAGGCGACGGCCGCAAAATTGGCCGCGTCGGTCGTTCCCCATGACCCGATCCGGGGACTCCGCGCACGGGTGATGCAGGCTGTCTCGCCGGAGGAACCTCCCGCACCGCCCGCACCGGAGCCCCAGTTGGTCCCTTCAATCGGCGACCGGCTGATCGGTAGTTGATTGTTCCGGATGTTGGTTCATACCGCCGCTTCGGTTGCCATGGTATTGGTTGTGATCGCGGTGACGATGAACGTCCGCGTGGCCAATAGAGTAGACGAGCTTAAGCAGGAGAACGCCTCCCTCCAAGCAAGCCTCAACTCCAACGTCGCCACCAAGACGGCACAGACCAGCCAGGCGGCGGCCAACGAGTCTCAGGTCATGGACACGGTTCTCAGGCTCCAACAGGCCAGCTATGAGTTGGCCCAGCCAGACAACATCTCTCTGGCGGTACGCTCGCCCTATGCCGGGAGCAGCTCCCAGGTCATCTTGCTGGTGAGCAGCGACGGCAGCCGCGGGGTAATCATGGTTGCCGGCATGGACCCGCTTATCCCATCCATTGACTATCACGTTTGGTTGATGCGCGGCCGGGACAAAGTGTGGGTTGGCCGGCTTGGCGTGGACGTCGGCGGCTGGGGCACGGTGCCACTGCAGTTGCCCGAGTCCATCATTGGCTTTGAGAAAGTGGAGTTGACCGCCGGTAACATCCGAAGTACTTCCGACCCGCAGAAAGACATGGTTTTGGAAGGCAGTCTTGTATCGATGACCACCCCAAGAATGGTCACCTACGCTACGCTACGGTAACGGATTTAACGGCCCTAACACACCAGACCTAATCTTCTGACAAAAAGTCCCGCCGCCGTTCTTGGCCGCCTGATTGGGCGGCGGGTATACTCACCGGAATCGCTTTGTGGTTAGTGTGGTGCGTGTGTTTTTCCTAAGAGCCATCTTCAATAATTCCTACAACGATTCCTACGACCTGACCTGTGAGATATGCGGCTGCTCAATGATTGAGCAGAAGTGTAAGATCAAGTGCCCCAACTGCGGTTTCACCCGCGATTGTTCAGACCCTTAATGCCCGTGTCCATCCTGGTCTTATACGACCGCAAGAACTCGGCGATCGAGAACCTCGCGCGGGCCGCTGCGTCGGGCGTGGAGTTGTCCGGGGCGGATGTAACCCTCAAGCAGACCACCGAGGCCACAACCGCGGACCTGCTCGCCGCCGACGGCCTTCTGCTTGGTTCCCCAAACTGGAGCGGCATCACCGGCTCACTAAAATCGTGGCTGGACGACCAGGGCGACCTCTGGGAAGACGGCTCATTGGCCGGAAAACCTGCGGCCGCATTCACTTCCGGCTCAGGCCAACACTCCGGTCTAGAGATGACACTCCTACAGATGATTCACTGGCTGCTGGCCTGCGGCATGGTGGTAGTTGGACTTCCCTGGGGAGAGCTAATGCGGGTTTCAGGTTCGTATTACGGGGCAACAGCCGTAGGCGATATGACAACTGAAGACATGGCCCAAGCCCGTGAGCTGGGCGCTCGCCTCGCTTCGGTTGCCACCAAACTAGCCCGGACTTAATCGCTGACTAATCCCCTAGCGGGTGCGGCCACCAGTCCGGATAATTCCGCAGCTTTAGGTTTCGGAAGAACTGAGGTTGGACACCCACCGCCAAGCGCATCGCCTCCAACATCGGCTCCCGGATTGAGAAATGGGCTTCTTCCGAGGTCCGCATCTTGAAGAGATGGTAACTCTCCCGTAGGTTGAACTTGGTTACTACCCGCCGGTTATGGGCGTGGGTCACCAGGTATTGGGCCGCCAAGGGCGACACTTCCCGAACCTTCCAGTAGACATCTTCAGCCGGGCGCACCGTCTGTTCAAACTCGGATTCCAACCCAGCTTGCACCACAACCGGCGGTATTTTATAGCCGTGGGCCACGGTCAGCGGCTGAGGCAGATAGGACATCATACGGTGCCGTTTGAACTCCCGGTAGGCGCCGTAGTCCAGAGTGAATTCAAAGGTGTAGTCCACAATCTCGAACTCCCGAGTTGGAGCGTCGTGTGCTCCCAGCCCAGCGGTACTCTCGTCAATGATCGCCTGACGCGAGTCCGGTCCCAGATCTAACACCCGCTCCCAAACGTCGTCGTAGGACAGATTGGAGTGTCGATAGAGCAGCGCCGCAGCCAATTTCTCTTCGCCCTTCCGGTCCCAATGCACCAATTTAACTTCCGGGGCGCTCGCACCGGACACCGCATCGGCAGCCGGCTCCTCGTCAGGAAACCCGTACCTGCGGGCCTGATCCAATTGGATCGCTGAGGCCCCGGCAAGATAATCGACTCTGTCTGCGTATTTGATCAGCGTCGGGGTGATCAAACGGCCCTGTTCCCTCACGGCGCCGCCCAGAAATTGTTCTTCGATCAATCCCGAGGACACCAGTTTGGCGATGGCGTGTTCCAAGGTGCGGGCGTTGGCTGTGACCCCCACGTTAGTCAATGTGGCCGCCGGCAGCACCGCGCGACAGTGATCGGTGGCCACCCGGCTCAGCCGCATCCGGTAGGCGCCATCTCTCTCAGAGGCGATACGCGGCGTGGTTTCCCGCAGGTAGTCCATGCAGCCGTCGATCAGCTTCCGGTACCCCTGAAACAGTCTCTGGCAAGCAGCAACATACTCTTTCTTGAGAGCCCGATGCTGGGACAGCTCTTCGGGAACATAAAAGTAGTCCTCGGGCATCACCTGGTAGCGGGTGGATTTTTCCGTGTAGGACGCCAGCCGGTTGTCCTCAAGGGTGTCAACGGCCAGCCGGGACACGTTCTCCACCGCCAGGTGAACCACCGCATGCTCGGCGACCGAGGCGTGGCCGTAGCCCAGGACCCACCGCTCGTGGAAATCGGCCGCCTTTTCTTTGCTGACCTGCTCCGCGATCTCGTCGAAGGCTTCGGGGCGGCGGGAGGTCATGGCGAAGGCCACCGCGATCTGTTCTTCGGTTAGATCATGGGCGTCCAGTGGATAGACGCGCCTGGAATAAAGCTGATCGGATGCCCCAGGTTCTTTGGTCGGGTCGGTCATAGGGCGGTAAAAACTCCTGGGGAATATCGCGGTATTTGCCTAAGCTATTTGCCTGGATTCAACCGTGGGTCGTCAAGGACGCCACGCCCCGACTTTATGTCAATTGTGGCCGCCCGATAAGGATTAGACAAGGGGTAGAGGGCAGTCCATTAAGGGACCGGACACGTAGGGGCAGGTTTCTAACCTGCCCTGATTCAGGAAGGCCCAGTCCTTGATCGGCACAACACTTGCCCAGAGACGACGTTTGGCTACCACGATCGTCCGTAGGGGCGGGTTTCTAACCCGCCCGGCTACGCCATATGCCTGCGTCCGTCCCCCGTCACTCGATGGCTGGAATCCGGGATGCGCTTGGCCTCCGGCCTAGGTCAGCGCGCCGAACCCGTCTGGAGTCTGGACCTCTACTAGGTAGGTCTTGCCAGAGGTGATGGCGTTCTCGAGGGCTTTGCCCAGTTGTTTGACGTCGGTCACCTTGGTGCCTTCGAACCCGTAGGACTCGAAGATCTTCACGAAGTCTGGATTCACCAAATCGCTTCCGAACCGGCGGGCTTCACCAAACCGGTCGCCCTGGAAGCCCTTCAGGACTCCCCAGGCGTTGTCATTGAACATCAGCACCACCGGGTGGATGCCGTACTGAGCGCAGGTGGCCAATTCCTGAAAGTTGTACTGGAACCCGCCGTCGCCGGTTACGCAGACCACTGGGTTATCGGGCTTCCCGACCTTTGCGCCGACTGCCGCGGGGAACGCGAACCCTAGACCGAGCCAGCCATGGGGGTGCATGTAGGTCCTTGGTTCAAAAATCTCCAGGCAGCGTGTGGCCCGGCTGGCTCCTACGGTCGGGTCAAGGGAGAAGATGGTGTTCCGGGGGGTAACCGACCTTATGGTCTCGAAAACCCGGAGCTCGTTGCCCCAGGTTTCTTCCAGCGTCTGGCGTATGTTGCCCCGGATGGTTGTGATGTCATCCTGGAAAGCGCTGCCTTTGTGGACGTTCTGGCCACCGATGACTCCCAGCCATTGCTGGACCACGGCCTGGGAGTTGGCGACTATAGGCACGGTTGCGTCGTAGTTCTTGCCGATTGCCTCGCCATCCAACAACACGTGGACTATGTCTTTGGGCAATTTTAGCCCGATGCCGGCGGTGGACCGCTGGGGCATTATGGACCCCAAAACAACCACTAAGTCACAGGTGCCCAGCCATTCCTGGACCGGGTTCTTGCCCCAGATTCGATTGCCCATAATCTGGCCCAATGACTGGGCGTGGTCCTCTGGGAACGCCCCTTTGGCGCCATCGGCGGTGACCACGGCCGCGCCAATTTTCTCAGCAAGCTCAACAATCTGCTGGGTGCCGCCCAACTGCTGGACTTCCTCACCTACTAGGATTGCCGGGCGTTTGGCCTTGAGCAGCATCTGCAACGCCTGCTCGACCTTGCTGGGGTCGCCTTGGGGAATATCCGGCTGCCGGGCAGTCAGCATCTCCACGTCGGCTACCGCCCCCAAAAGGTCAGTGGGTATCTCCAACTCAATTGGCCTTGGCCTCCGGGTTTGGAACCGGTCAAACGCCTCGGTGATGTTATCGGGAATTGACTCAACCTCGGGAATAGATGCGTTCCAGTCGGTAACGGCCTTGAACATGCCCAGTTGGTCCTTGGTCTCGTGGGTCGCTAGCTTGCCGCTGCCGATGAATTCCTGTTCCACGTTGGTGGTGATCTCTAGGATAGGCGACCCGGAGAAATAGGCCTCGCCCATGGCGCCCATAGAGTCCGCCGCTCCAGGACCGGTGCTGGTGAAAAGCACTCCCGGCTTGCCGGTGGCCCGGGCGTAACCGTCGGCCATGAACCCGCACCCCAGCTCCAGGCGGCCTCCCACGAAACGCAGAGTGTCCTGGCTGCCAAATAAGGAGTCAAAAAGGTCCAGATTATGGATGGATATGATGCCGAAAACCGTGTCTACGCCCTGGGCCTTGAGGGATTCTATGACGGTCTGACCACCGGATAATTTAGGCAATTTTATCTCCTGATTTGTAGCTGACAGCTATTGAATTACTAAACTGATTGGGTTCTGGAGGAGCTTCTTGATCTCCACCAAGAATTGGGCGGCCTCCGCTCCGTCGGCCACCCGGTGGTCGGTGGAGAGGGTCGCTTTCATAATCTGGGCGATGGCCAGTTCGCCGTCTCGCACCACAGGCTGTTCCTTCACAGTACCCACAGCCAGTATGGCCGCGTGGGGCGGGAAGATGATGGCAGTGAAGCTTTCGATATCGAATGCCCCAAGGTTGCTCACACTGAAAGTGGTGCCACTGTATTCGTCATTGCGCAGTGTGCCGCTGTTTGCCCGGGACACCAGGTCCCGGCTGGCCGCGGCGATCTCCACCAGGCTCTTTCTCTCACAACCGTTTATGCCTGGCACGATCAGACCAGATTCCAGGGCGATGGCGATCCCCACGTTGATCGCCGCGTTCATCTGAAGGTGGTCGTCCCGGAAGAATGAGTTGAACTTTGGGTGACGTCCGATGGCGATGGCCGATGCTTTGACGATCAGGTCGTTGACCGATACCCGGTTCTCGGCGTCCAACTCGTCATTCAGGTCGCGCCGGAAAGACATTGCCTTGGTCATGTCGACGTCTACAGAGACGTAGAAGTGGGGCGCGTCTCGTTTGCTATCAGAGGTAACACGGGCGATGGCCTGGCGCATCCGTGACAACTCGACATTCTCAGAGACGAGTGTTGCCGGTGCGGCGGATCCTGCGGCGGCTGGGACTGCATGCTCCGGGACATCGGCCTCGATGACTCGGCCGCCAGGGCCGGTGCCCGTCAACGTAGCCAGATCGATACCCCGTTCGCGCGCCAGGCGCTTCGCCAGGGGCGACGCTTTGATATATCCGTTAGAAGATGCCAAAGCGGCAGGCGCGGCTGCAGCGCCCTGTTCGGGGATATCAGCCTCAGTTATTCGGCCGCCGGGACCGGTACCAGTGATGGTGGCGAGATCGAATCCCCGCTCCTTGGCCAGCCGGCGGGCCAAAGGCGAAGCCCGGACTTCTTCGGTGTCCGCGGGAGCGGCCGCTGCCGGGATTGGCGCTTCCGGAGCTTCAACGGCGGCAGCCGCTGGGGCTGGGGAGTCGGCTGCCGAGGCAATAGCTGCGTCCGTGAGGATGTCTTCGGGGATGGCCTCGCCGGGAGCCGTCATCACGGCGATGAGTCCGCCCACCGGGATAGCGACCCCTTCTTCAGCCACGATCTTGGCCATTACGCCGCCGGTATAAGCCTCGTATTCAACGGTCGCCTTATCGGTTTCGATCTCGGCGATGACCTCCCCGCGCGTCACCTCTTCGCCCTCTTTCTTGAGCCAGCGGACCACCTTCCCCTCATGCATGTCATAGCCCATCTGGGGCATCACGATCGATGTGGCCAACTCTGCCTCCTGGGGAACCGGGGTCTATCCGCCCTAGGTCCGCGCTGGATAGATATTAATGCACGGCAAGGAGCGGGGCAACCGGTAATAAAAAGGGAGCGGACGATGTCCGCTCCCTTTTGGGATTCCAGATATGGCCCGGTGTATCTAAACCAGCCCGGTCTACATCATTCGGTCGATGATCTTCTGCGCATCGTCTTTGTCCAGTTCCAGAGGCCGGGTGGCCAAAGGACCGCCCTTGCTCAAGACCGGTTCCACATCTTCCAATGAAGGCCGGTCTCCCTGGAAGAACAGCCCAGTGTAGATCGTGTCGCCGAACAGCATCGCCTTTTCGCAGGCGGTCTTCCAGTCACTGGGGTCGTGGTTTTCATCCTCCAACTTTTTGACCCTTTCCTTGAAGAAATCGTGGGTGTTGGTGAGATTGAATGTCACGCAGGGGCTGAACACGTCAATAATCGAGAATCCCTTGTGACGGATACCCTGTTGAAACAGGTCGGCCATGTGCCTGACATCGCCGCTGTAGGCGCGAGCCACGAAAGTAGCGCCATTCATGATTGCCGATGTTATCGGGTTGATCGGCTGTTCCACGTTGCCGAAGGGTGTGCTTTTGGTGTTCATCCCGATGCTGCTGGTGGGAGAAACCTGACCTGTGGTCAGACCATAGATCTGGTTGTTCATCACTATGTAGGTCAGATCGGTGTTTCGCCGAGCGGTATGGGTGAAGTGATTGCCACCGATGCCGTATCCGTCGCCGTCGCCACCGGTGACAATCACGTTCATCTCGTGATTGGCCATCTTTACGCCGGTGGCCATGGCCAGAGACCGGCCATGAAGAGTGTGCATGCCGTAGGTATTGATATAGCCCGGTAGGTTGGACGAACAGCCGATGCCGCTGACGGTCATGATGTCATGGGGACGAAAACCCATTTCCGCGACGGCGCGCTGTATGGCGTTCAAGACCCCAAAGTCACCGCAACCGGCACACCAGTCAGGGTTTGACTTGCCCTTGAAGTCTCTCGGCGTAAGGTTTATTGCTGTGGTTGCCATGGTCTCACCTCGATCTAAACACCGGCTAGACACCGGTAATAATAGCGTTATCGGTTAAACGGTTATCTCTTGATATGGAACGTATCTATCAGTCTCTCCGCCAATCTGGGCTTTCACGCCGTCAACGATGTGGTGCGGCATAAACGGTTCTCCGTCGTATTTGCGGATGTGCCCGTCAGCAGCGAATCCGGTCTCGCTCCGCATATACCGGGCGAACTGGCCGGAGTAATTGTTCTCTACGATGATGGTCCGTTTGGCCTTGGATAAGATGTCCATGATCTGTTCGCCGTGGAATGGGACCATCCATCTGATCTGCAGGTGGTTGGTTGAGACGCCTTCGGCGTTCAATGCGTCAACCGCTTCAGCAATGATTCCCTGAGTAGAACCCCAACCGATCAGGGTAACATCGGCATCGGCGGAGCCTTGCAGAACCGGAGCCGTGATATCGCTGAGGATGTTATCGAACTTCCTGGCCCGTTTCTCCACCATCTGCCGTCGTTTGTGAGGGTTGGTGAACTCGTCACTAAGCAAGGTTGAGTCCTCGTCGTGCTCGTCGGTGGCGACCAGGTGGACGTAGCCTTCAAGCCCTGCCAAGGGCCTGGGGGATATTCCGCTCTCGGTGTCCTTGTAGCGAAGATATCCGTCGGTATCCGAAGGCTCGGTTATAAGCGCTCCGCGGTCAATCTCCGGGTGCATGTTTATCAGGTCGGGATCGACACTGTACCTCCCCTCAGAGATGTAGAGGTCCGAGATAACAATAGCCGGGCATTGATATTTGTCTGTTAAGTTAAAAATCTCGGCCATGGTGCTGAAGGCGTCCAATGCATCGGTGGGCGAAACGATGATTCGCTCGAAGTCGCCCTGGCTGGCTCCTAATACCTGCCAGAGGTCGCCCTGCTCGGTCTTGGTGGGGACGCCGGTGGACGGGCCGGCCCGCATGACATTTATGAAGACAACAGGTATCTCCATCATGGCCGCCGCGCCGATCGCTTCGGTCATCAAGGCGAACCCGCCTCCGGAGGTGGCGCATAAAGAGCGGGTCCCCGCTTGCGCCGCGCCCACGACCATATTCGCGACGCCAATCTCATCCTCTACTTGCCGGACCATGATTCCTAGGTTCCGGGCGTTGTTGGCCATCCAATGGAGAACACCTGTGGCCGGGCTCATTGGGTATGCGGCATAGAACTTAACTCCGGCAGCGGCGCCGCCCATGGCCAACGCGTCGTTTCCAGACCAAACAGCCAGGGGTTTCTCGCCAACCGGTGGAGACTGATCGAAGAGCTTGAAATGTTCTTGGGAGTAGTCGTAACCGGCCCTGGCGACCTTTACATTCTCATCCACCATCTCTTGGCCGCGCCGTTGGAACCGCAGAGTCAAGCTCTCCTCCAGAACAGAGAAATCGAGGCCCATCAGAGAAGCGATCGCACCCATCCCCACGGTGTTCTGGATCAACCGGTTCCTGCTACCATCAGTCAGATCGCCGACAGGCAGGCCGCAGAGGTCCGCGCCTTTGTCTTCAATTCCAGGGTTGATGGTATCGCTGTTATAGACGATGCGGGTGCCTGGGCCCATCAAACGTTGGTGCCGGTCCATGGTGTCTTGATTCAGGCACATGAGCAGGTCCAGCTTATCTCCGTGGTTCTGGACTTTGGCATCGCTCATACGCATTGTTAAAAAGATGTGCCCGCCCCGGACGATGGACTGATAGGCGTTATAAGTAACCAGGTGCAATCCGCGGCGCACGATGATCCGCGCCAAAATGTCTCCGGGCGTGGCTATCCCCTGTCCAGCCTCACCGCCTATCGCCAATGCGAAATCGTAAGTTCCCAACCCCATTTGGTCCGCTCCTTGTCTGATCGCCCTCCCAGTTTTGAGGGGATTGCCAGTTATTCTCGAATCCGTTTAATCCGCCGGTCCAACGGGTCCCAAATCAGGAAACCTGACCATGCGTTAATTTTATCCGTTATGTATGCTAATTGATAATTGAGATGCCTACATGTGGATGGCGCGCCCTTGCGCGCTCAACGCCGCTTCCTTGAGCATTTCCGAGATTGATGGGTGGGCATGCACCGCCCAGCCCAATTCTAGTACGGTCCCTTCCAGTATCCGCGTCATTGACAGCTCGCCTAGAAGCTCGGTGACCTCGGGGCCGATCATGTGGCCACCCAGCAGTTCTCCGTACTTGGCGTCCACCACTAATTTGACCAGGCCGAAATTTTCTCCCATGGCCAGGGCCTTGCCATTTGCCTGGACGTTAAATGTGCCCACGTTGACCTCTTTACCCTGCTCTCTAGCTTGGGCCTCGGTCAGACCGAAGCTGGCTATCTGGGGCATGCAATAGGTCGCCCTGGGCATGTAGATGTAGTCCAACGGCTGCGTCTCAATGCCGGCGATGGTCTCGACGGCTACCGCAGCCTGGGCTGACGCAACGTGGGCCAGCGGCATCTTCCCATTGACGTCTCCGACGGCGTATATGCCCGCTACGTTGGTCGCCATCTTGTCATCGACTATGATGCCGGTCCGGTCAGTGGCGATGCCGACGGTCTCCAGTCCCAGGTCTTCAACATTGGGTTGGATGCCGATGGCCACCAGGACTTTATCGCACTCCAAGGTCTGGGCAGCGCCGTCTTTGTCCACTGTCACGGTCACGCCAGAGCCGGAGGTATCCACGGCTGTGACGCCGGCACCGGTCAAAAAATCTATGCGGGCGCGCTCGAAGGCCCGTTCCAGTTGTGCGCTGATGTCTTCGTCTTCGTTGGGCACCAGTCTGGGCAGCATCTCTACGATCGTTACCTGGACGCCGTACATCTTGTATATATAGGCGAACTCCACTCCGATGGCCCCTCCGCCAACGATGACTATCGATTCCGGTAGGTCACTCAGGACTATAGATTCGCGGCTGGTGATCACTTTTTCGCCGTCGATGGGCAGGGGAGGGATGCTTCTGGGCCTGGCCCCCGTGGCGACAATGATGTTCTTGGCTTCAATGACGTTACCGTCCGGAGCAACTTCCACCTTGCCGGCGCCGACTATCTTGGCCGTGCCCTGGATGTGATCGACTTTGTTTTTGTCCAGTAGGAAGGCCACGCCCTTGGTGTTTCGGTCGACAACCTTCCGGCTGCGGTCGATGGCCACAGAATAGTCTGCACGGAAATTGTCCATCTTCAGGCCAAACTCGTCGGCCCGCTTGAAGTAGGACAATATCTCAGCGTTCTTCAGCAGTGACTTACTGGGGATGCAACCCCAATTTAGGCACACGCCGCCCAGTTCTTCTTTTTCGATGATCGCTGTTTTCAGGCCCAATTGGCCGGCCCGGATAGCGGCCACATAGCCGCCCGGGCCAGAGCCAATCACCACCAAGTCGTAGTTGGATTCCATTTTCACCTGCAAATTGTGTTATGCACGAAAGCCGCGACGCATGTTTCGACGCGGCGGGTTTTTACATAATCCAAGATTATAGCGTTGGTGCCTGGTCTATACAATATATATCACTCCTATAGTCTGCACCTATCACTGTCACTGCTCGACCATTCCCAGATCAACTACAGCCGAGTCGTTGCGCGCCCCTGTGGGCAAGTCCTAACAGGCGTGATTTATTGTCGCCGGACACTATATCTGCTAACATTCGAATGCTTGGATGCATCGGCCCCACACAGGGGCCACGCCGCAGCTTTTTGCGGGAGGAAAACAGATGAGAATCGCGGGCTTGGGCCTTCCTGAAATATTAATCATTGTGGTTGTGATTCTCTTGATCTTTGGCGCCCGCCGTCTGCCTGAGATTGGCACTTCCATGGGCAAAGGAATACGCACCTTCAAGACAGCCCTGATGGGTGAAGAAGAGAAACAAGAGGCGGAAAAACAAGCAGCCGCCAACAGCAAAGACGACAGCACCACCTGATCCTAATACCGGAAAAGTAAAAAGACCGCCCTTTGTTAGCGAAGGGCGGTCTTTTTGTTGCCTTCAACCCGGCCTTGAAAAGCCGTTTTTGTTTAAGGTGAAGTTATTGCCTTGGACTTACGGCGCGCGCGCCCGGCGATGCGGGTTAGCAGGATACCGAGCTCGTAGAGCACCAAAAGCGGTCCCGCCACCAATGCCTGATTGAAAGGGTCAACTGTCGGCGTGATTATGGCCGCCAGGATGAAAGCCACCACCACCCAGTATCGGCGGAACCGGGCTAAGGACCCGGCAGAGACGATGCCCAGCGAGGCCAACAGATACATCACCAACGGGGTTTCAAAAGCCAACCCCATCCAGAACAGCAACCGGATCATCAGGTTGATGATGTTGCTGATGCGGATCAACGGCGTGGCGATGTCGCCGCCAAAGGTGAGAAGGAAGTGAAGGGCGGGCGGGGTGAGAATGTAATAGGCGAATGCTACACCGCCGGCGAAAGCCAATATCACTGCGGGCATGAAGCCGAACAGGTACCGCTTCTCACGGCCTGTAAGCCCAGGCGCGACAAACATGACGCCCTGGAAAACAAGCACCGGCGATGCCAAGATCAGGCCGGAGACAAAGGAAACCTTGATAGCGGTGGTCAATAGCTCTGTTACTTCGGTGTAGATCAACTCCCCGCCGGTCCCCAGGTCTAGGTCCCGGGCGGGCTCGACCAATATCTCGACTATCTGCTCGAAGAACGCGAACGACACCGCGCTGCCAGCAAGCACGGCGACCAAGCAGATGAAGACTCTACGCCGTAGCTCACTGAGGTGCTGCAGCATGGTCTGCTCCCGCGACCTCATCCCTTTTCCTCTATGTCGCCTTCATCGCTCGGTAGGTCGTTTTGCTCAGAATCGGCCGGTGGCTCTGGGTCTTCTTCGTTTTCTTCTTCCGGAGGTATCTCTGCCCGCATGGGCACTCCAGGCGGGGGTTGTGACTGGGGGTCCGACTCGTGGGTCCGGGTGGATATGCGTTGTTCTATGGTCTCCGTAGTCATGGCGTTGGTAACGTCGCCAAAGGAACGGCGTAGGTCGCCCAGCACCTTCCCGGCGTTTTTAGCCATATCTATGGCTTTGGTCGGGCCCAATACCAAGAAGGCCACCAGCAAGATCACCCCAAGCTCGGGGATACCCATGCCCATAAAGTTCATGGGGCCTTCCCTTCCCGTCCAGCGTTTATAATTGTCGGACAGTCCTCCCCGCAGGCGATTCCATCCGGCACCGTCCAGCCGTCGGGCATCTGGTAGCCAAGCTCTTGCAACATCTCCAATAACCGGCAGATGGGCAGACCCACGATGTTGTTGTAGCAGCCTTGCCAATCGGCGGCGGGCCGAAGCTCCGTGTCCTGCACCGCATAGGCGCCCGCCTTGTCTCTGGGCACGCCCGAGGCGATCGACGCATCGATCTCCTGGTCGGACAGATGGCGCAGCGTGATCTCGCTGGTCATGGCGTCGCTGATGGCCCGGCCCGACGCCACATCGACTACAGTGATTCCGGTACTGACATGGTGGGTGGTGCCGCTTAGTTGGTGAAGCATTCTCCGGGCATCATCATCGTCCACAGGCTTGCCCACGGCCTGACCTTCAAACACCACTGTGCTGTCGGCCCCGATGACCAGTCCCGATTGCACTGTTGCAGCCACGGCCAGGGCCTTCTCCGCGGACAATCGCCGCACCATATCAACCGGAGTTTCTCCGGGAATTGACTCTTCAGCCAGGTCGGCCGGCATGACCGCGAACTCCAGACCCAGGATATCCATCAACTCGCGCCGCCGAGGAGACGCTGAGGCCAGAGTGATGGGAGGATCCGCCGATTCGGGCTCCGTTTCAAGCGTGGGTTCAGGCGATTTGGATGTGATCGTATCCGCCATTGGTTCGTTCGGCTGTTCTCCTCGAGAGAGGAGCGCCACACACTCCACGTGGTGAGTCTGGGGGAACATGTCCAGCGGCGCTACCTCATCCAAACGGTAGCCGCCCGCGCACAAGATCTTGAGGTCTCGACCCAAGGTCTCGGCGTCGCAGGAAACATAGGCCACCCTAGATGGGGCCATCTCGATGAGACTCTCCAAGGCGCGGGGCTGGCAGCCGGAACGGGGCGGGTCCAGGACCACCACGTCGGGCGTTACGGGCAGCCGCCTCAAGACGTCCTCGGTACGGCCAAGGATGAATTCCAGGTTCGGCAATCCCTCGGCGTTCTGCTTGGCGTCGGCCACGGCGGCAGAAGATTCTTCCACCGCAATCACCTGTTTCACCGACGGGGCCAGCAAGATGGCGAAGGTGCCCACGCCGGTGTAGGCGTCTAAGAGCACGTCGTCTTGGGTCAAGTGCAGCCGGTCGCGCACTACCTCAGCGGCGGCGGCGGCTTGGTCGACGTTGACCTGGAAGAATGAAGGCGACGAGACGAGAAATTCATGGCCGTCCACCGACTCGGTGTACTTCTTTTGTCCGGTGGTTACGCCAATGTCTGGGTGGACCATGTAGGGCTGGATCAGGAAATCGCCCGAGTACTTGCTAGCCCTGATCGATAGCTGTGTGGTTTCGCCGCAATTGTCTTGCAATTCTTCCAGCAACTTGTTCACACCGTCGTGCATCAGCAGACACTTGTCGATACGGACGAACTGGCGGGTTTCCCGGTTCACGTAGCCCAGTGCGCCCTCCCGGTTGATGGTGAATCGGGCGTGGTTGCGGTATCCGTATTCGTTGGGCGAGGGTTTTACTTCGGAGACGGGTGGGTTAGCAAATTCGCCAACGCGCTGCAGGGCGTCGGTCACCTTCTCACGTTTGGTCTTCAGTTGGGCATCGTAGGAGAGGTGCTGCCATTGGCAGCCGGTGCACTCATCGTAGTAGAGGCAGGGCGGCTCAACCCGGTCTGGCGACGCCTCAAGCACGGCCACAACCTTGGCGGAGACGTACTTGCGGTGGACTTTGACCACCTCCGCAACCACTTTCTCTCCGGGGATACCACCAGCCACGAACACGTTATGTCCGTCAAATTCGGCCATAGCCTCACCCAGCCGTCCCCACGATGTAAGCGAAAGAGTTACTCGGTCTCCTTGCTGTGTGATGCGCTTGGCTATCTCCATATACTTGTAAATACTATAATTCAAGGTGGGTGAGAAACCAAGGAGCGGGGCGTTAGGTCTCAGGCTCAGGCCATGCCTGGCGACAAACCTTAAAAACCCGGCGTCTAGCCTGGCATCGGGATGCCCATCCTGGTTGGTCTAGTACTAGGATTAATCTGGACTCCCATTGGTTGACCTTGATGTGTGCGCACATTAAACTGGTGCGTAGGCGGCCTGGGTCCCTGGTTTTTTGAGTCTAGTTTGGACCTAGTCCGGATGAACCCCAACCAAGCGACCAGCATCTAAGTTATTGCGCGAGGAAATCGCGTAAGAGATTCCGGAGGATGGAAATGGCAGAACCCTTTGAGGTAAATGACGAAACCTGGCAAGAGTTGGTATTAAACTCGGACACACCGGTCATGGTGGATTTTTGGGCCGAATGGTGTGGACCATGCAAGATGATTGCTCCTGCTGTTCATGACATGGCAGTGGACTATGACGGTCAGATGAAGGTGGCGAAGTTGGACGTGGACAACAGTCCCAATACGGCGATGCAGTACGGCGTTCGCAGTATCCCAGCCTTGATCTTCTTCAAGGATGGGCAGCCCGTGGACCAGATCATCGGCGCAGTTCCCAAGGGTGCGCTGAAGAAGAAGGTCGACTCCGTCCTTGGCAGCTAAACCTTCTTAGAATGGCGATAATTCAGGCGCCGCCGCCCGGCGGCGTCTTTTATTTGCCTAGGCACAGCCAATTATCTATGTAATGGGAGTGGATGGGGCCCGGTGGCTCTTGCGGACTTCAAATCCGTTGTGCCTCGTGACGAGCGGGGTAGGTGGGTTCGACTCCCTCGCACTCCCGCCAACAATTTTAGGCACGAAATCGCCTGATTTCCGCCGATAAAAAGCCCCCGACCATCATGGCTCGGGGGCTTAGTTTTGGATAAAATGGTCACGGATTGGTCACGAACTTTTTAGTACTGAATTTTCTGAGGACCCTCCTTGTGGATGGAATCCTGGACCTACTGATTACGAGTAAGTTGATTTCTGTGCATAGGCGTATATAGCAGTCTTTCCTAGACGCGATTTTGAGGCTAACGGCTAAAACCGTGCCTATCAGACGAAAATAGATTGCGGCTAAATTGGGGCTAAATCCATCACGCAACTAAACCACAGCATTAAGTTTGTCTGGGGCCTCCGGTGACAGGCCGGCCGAGACGGGACACATGGGTCCCACTGGCAATAGAAAAGGGCCACCACCAATGCAAACGGTGACCCTTCTATGGTTCTTAAATATGATAGCGGCTATCATGTAACCTATGGGACCAGTTGGCCATACCGCTATATCTACCGTCGTCGGAGCATCGATTTGGGGAGTAACTGGATCGTCTCTAGCTGGGGGTGTAGCCGCCGGTGTGGGTGTTCTGGTGGACGTTGACCATTTGGTCGATCTATATCAGTCTTGGATTAGACGTAAAACAAACCTGGTCATAGTGCCATTCCACGGTTGGGAATATTCGTTAGCGGGGCTTTTGGTTCTTTGTTTTGGGTTCTACCATCCTGTTTTTCTAGCTGTTGTAGTCGGTCATTTGAGCCATGTCACTACTGATCATTTCCACAATCGGCTAACACCTCTGAGCTATTTCGTTCTATACAGGGCTTGGGTCCGTTTTGACGCCCGTAAGATAGCACCAGGAAGGGACTCGGCTTATTTCCATCATAATTTAACCTCATTTTTCCCATTCAGAGGCTTGTGGGAGCCTTGGTACTTGCGGAAGGTTGAGCCATGGTTTACCGCCAGAGAACACAACACATCCGAAGACGTAGTTATTGAACCAAACAAATGACCTCCGTTCTAAGATTCAATCACACTATTAACCTGATTCTAAACGGCAGATGCAACGGGACCTGGCGGAACGCGAAGGTATCTTCGCTGAGCCGACATCTGCCGCAGCCTTTGCCGGACTCGAAATTTTGACCAACAGTGGCGCCGTCCACCGAGATGATAACGTTCTTGTTCCCGTGACGGGGTTCGGTCTCAAAGACGAGCCTCCCATTTCGGCCTAAAGGAGTGAATATGAAGTTGCAAATAATGTCCCCTGCCGCTGACAGGGTTGATTACAAGGTCCCGCCGGCTCCACGCCTATCCGGACTAGAAGGCAAGACCATAGGCCTCTACAACAATATGACCGGCGGCGCGGACATCGCCGTAGACCGAGTGGCCGAGCACATCGGCAAGCGATTCCCCGGAGTTAAGTTCGAGCGGTACGGCGGGGATCTCAGGTCCGGCCGGCCGTCCTTGAGCCGCGGTACTCACATAGATGAAGAAGAAGCTTCCCTTATAGCGATGGAAGTCGACGCCATGATTGGGGCGACTGCCCATTGAGGAGGCTGCACGTCGTGGCTTGCCCACGACATGGTGGCCGTCGAGAAAGCCGGCGTCCCAGCCGTAGCCATCGCCGCTAGAAGTTTTGCCAGAGCGTGGCAGTCGTGCGTGGATGGATGGGGCCAACCCAGTGCGTCGTTCGTCACTATCCCTCACGCCACCACCGGACAACAGGCCGACTTCATCCATAGGATGGTCGACGAACAGATAGACGAAATCATCCAGCGTCTCACCGAGATCCCAGCTTCCGCGGCAACTGCCAGAGGTTCAAGAAACGGAAGCAATAGCACCGAGCTGTTCGACATCGAGATGGATGAAACCCCGGAAGGCCTCGATGCGGTGAACCGCTTCCTGGCCGACCGAGACTGGTCAGACGGCATTCCGGTGATTCCTCCCACACCTGCGGCGGTCGAACGCATGATGAAGGCCACGAAACGGCCACCTCAAGACGTGCTCATGGTGATGGAACCGGGTTTCGGTCTGGCCACGGTGGAGAAGATAGCCATCAACGCCGTCATGGCGGGCTGTCGCCCGGAGCAGTTCCCGGTACTCCTGGCGGCCATCGATTGTTTGGCGAAACCTGAAATGAACCACAGGGACATGCAGGTCTCCGGACATACTGAAGCGCCCATAATCCTGGTCAACGGCCCAATCGCCAAGAAGGCCGGTATAAACTTCGGCACCACCGCCATGGGCCCCGGCGTCATCAACAGCGCCAACACGGCTATCGGCCGGGCCCTGCGGCTGTGCCTGATCAACATTGGCTACTGCAACGCTGGCGCCGGCGACCCTAATTTCGTGGGTCTGCCTACCAAATTCGGCATGTGCATCGCAGAGAATGAAGAGGTCAGCCCCTGGCAGCCCTACCACACGGACCTGGGGTACAAGAGGGAAGATAGCACGGTAACTGTGGTGACAGTTACCGGCCCAACTACCATAATTGACCCTAGATCAAAGACCCCTGAAGACACGCTCAACAACATCGGTTCGATGATGTTCTACCCCAACGCCGGCGGCGGCAATTGGCTCAAAGGTTGGGATTCGGCCCAGATCGGCCACACCAACAGGCGGATGCCATACCAAGGTCCATACCACCCAATAATCTTAAGTCCGTCTCGGGCGGTAATCATGGCTGAGGCCGGCATGAGCAAAAGGAACGCCCAAGAATGGCTGCACCAGAACTGCCGGGTGTCTCTGAAATCGGTATTGAGCAAGGGAACCATTCCCACGGACGCCGAGGGAAAGTGGGTGCATCATCCGGAATTGCAACATCTGTCAGACGACCCCGAGGCAACCATACCGGCGTTAGAGAGTCCGGAGCAATATCTACTTTTCGTAACCGGTGGCTCTACCCACTACGCCAACTTCTTCTATGGGACCTACGGCATCGCGACGACACCGGTGGAAGTGATCTAACTGCGGGTGGCGACCCACACGAAGTAGTGGCCGCCACCTTTCTTGCCGCCTCGGGCTCGGGCTTTAACCTCTTCTACTTTGAACCCGGTGTTCAGCAATCTCTTGGTGAACGCCGGGTCTGGGTCGGTCGACCAGATGGACAAGACACCCGTGGGCCTCAGCGGTCTGAAAAGTCATTCCAGTCCGTCGAAACCGTAGATCCAGTCGTTGCCTTCCTGGGTCATAGCCTGCGGGCCGTTGTCGACGTCAAGCATGATAGTGTTGGGGAATCATTGTGGAATTTGAGCAGGCACATCTAGAACACCTGCCTTGCAACCGTAGTGAGGAATGAGCACGCCTTATTTAATTTAATGTGAAGTATTATTATTTCCCAAAATAAATTGGGTACAAAACGGCCAAAAGAAAAGCCCAGCTTTCTCGAATCTGGGCTTTTTCATGCCTGATTTCGTGGTGACCCGCCTCGGGGTCGGACCGAGAACCTACTGATTAAGAGTAAGTTGCTTTCTGTGCATAGGCGTGCACAGCAGGCACGATTTTGAGGCTAACGGCTAAAACCGTGCCTACAGTAAAAAAATA
>Ga0207963_1000627_pt1 | contig 18886 bp, 19 predicted proteins | sample Knorr_S15_td_NAD_FD_185604 | JGI IMG/M metagenome (GOLD analysis project Ga0207963, IMG submission 185604) | Marine microbial communities from Southern Atlantic Ocean transect - Knorr_S15_td_NADW_ad_2500m_LV_A (SPAdes) (version 2) | ecosystem: Environmental > Aquatic > Marine > Oceanic | place...
ACTAATCCCTTTTTTCTCCAAACTTGAATTCTTTTTTTATAACTTTGGTAATAATAGAAAACTTATGAGAAACAAATTGATTACTTTGAACATAATAACTAATAATGAGAATGGGTTTAACCAATCTACCCGAAACGAGAGTGATACTGTAGAATAATGAAAACCTTTAATTTTTTGTTAATATGGATATTTGGATTTTTTGTATTGTTATCTTTTGATTTATTTATGGAAGGTATTGTTTTTGAATGGTTGGATTGGAATGGAACAACAAAAAATGATTGGTTTTTTGTTTTATGGTGGGGAGTAGTAGTCGTTTGGTTTTTATATGGAATTTATAATTTTTATCTAAGATTTAACGAAGATAGTTGATTACTCAAACCCCAACCGAAACCCTTTATAGTCCCAATTAATCAGTTTTTTATTAAATTGGTATTTATTAGGTTGAAAACAATATGAAACTGATAACTCAAAGAATAAGTAGGGACTTTTTTTCACCCTACAATAACCTATAGTGTGACTGTAGAGTGAAAAGATTATTAATAATTTTATTTTTCTCAATTGTATTGAGTCAAGAAGGGAATTCTGCCTATCTAAGATTAGAATTAGAGAATGCTATAAAAGATATTAATGCAAGACGATTCGATAGTGCAATTTCACGAATTGAAAATACTAATTTTTCAGATTCAGAATATCTGAATCACTCTTTAATTCTTAAGATGAAAGCACTGCGTGGTATTAATGCTATAGATCAATCTTTATTTGTTGCGAAACAAATTAATAAAAATGGCTTAAATGCAAATCTTCAAACAATATATAGCTTAGAACTTGGAGATATTTTCTCTGAAATGGGATTATTTGATGAATCATTTGAACACTATCTTAGTGCAAGGAAATCAAATATTGACACAAAGGCTAATAAAAGAATAAATCAAAGATTAAATAAATTGTTAAAAATGAATCTTAGCGAAGAAAATTTTTTATCTTTACAATTATTAGAAACTGATTTAACTAATTTAAATATACTAAAGCTTGCACATTCTTTTTTATTAGCTAGGAATCAATCAGAAAATTGGAAAAATGTATTTTCTTCAGTGGATTATTCCATGTTATCTAGGGAATTTAAATCTTCTTACAACTATCTAAAGAAAAATATGCCATACGATAATTATTCTATAGCAAAAATTGGAGTAGTTTTACCTCTAAGTGGAGATAATTCAGAATATGCACAAGCTTTTCTCTCAGGACTTCAAAAAGGGAGTGAATTATTAAAGAGCAAGAATAAAACTTCCTATGTTATTTATGATAATCGAGGAAGTCAATTAAGTACAATTAAGGCATTTAATGAACTTTATTCTTTTCATAAAGTAGATGCAATCATAGGCCCTACTAATAGTAAAAATTTAATATCAGGAGCAACAGCTTTATCAAAGTCTGAAATACCAATCTTTGCACCTGGGTCAATTGATGAAGATATCCATTCTATCAATAGCAATGTTCATTTATTGAATTCTTCTCTTGATTATAAAAATGAAATTTTAGCTAATCATATGATTAACAACCTTCAGTTAGAGAAAATTGCAATTATTGCCCCTAAAACAAATGATGGAATCAAAGAAGTTGATTCATTTTTAGAGCAAATGAATAGACTAAATAAAGAGCCAGTATCAATTCAGTGGTACGAAAACACTGAACCAGTAGATTTAAGAGGTATTTTTACAGAATTAAGAGAAGTAGCATGGGAGATTCAACACGCAGATGAATACAAAGAATTTTTGGGAATAGATATCGATATTCTTGATGCAATGTTTGATTTTGATTCAGACGATGTTTATGATATGTTTGATTTTAATAACCAAGAGGAAGAGATTGATTCAACGAAAGTGATTCTAGATGTAATTGATGGTGTATTTTTGCCGTTATCTGGTGAAGGATTGACATATGTAGGTACGCAAATTGCTCTTGTAAATTTGGAAACACAGTTTTTTGGTAATGAGCTATGGTTAGACTTAGATTTTATAAATCAAGAGAATATATCCTCGCATATTATTGGAATGTATTTTATCAGTAGTTTTTTACCTAATTATAGAGTTGGTAATCAATTTGATTACAATCCGAAATTAAATAATGCTTTCCATTATGGTCTTGATTTATCTCGTTTTATTAATTCTACAATAGAAGATGATAAAAGTTTTAACATGTCCAATCAAAATTCGAATAAATATTCTTACACCAGAAAGTTTGATTTTAGTTCGGGTAAAGTAAATACAGATATTAACTTATTTAAATATTCAAACAGACGATTAATTAAAACTGAAATTATCAATAATCCAACTAATTCACATGTTGATTGATTATTCTGAAAAAATAAATGTAAAGAATTTAAATATTTTATTTTCACTATCTAATTTTGCTCAGTCTTTAGAGGATATTTCTGTTATAAGAATGAACCAAACTCATTCTAATCAATCAATTTTTTTAAACCAATTTTCTAAACAATATGAATATTCAGATGGCATATTTAGTTCAAATAATCAATTAATTTTAGAAGTAAGTGTTGCAGATTGTATGCCGATCTTCTTTGCAGACAAAAATAAAAACTTTTTTGGAGTTGTGCATGCAGGTTGGAAAGGTTTAGCCGAAGGTATTATTGAAAACAGTATTGAATTGCTAATAAACGAAGGTTTTAGATTAGATAGTGTAAAAGTTTTAATTGGTCCATCAATAAGGCAGGATAATTTTGAAGTAAAGAATGATGTTGCAGACCTTTTTGATGATAGATTTTCAACATTAAAAGATGGGAAGATTTTTTTAAGTTTACAAAAGATTGCAATGAGTAAATTAAGTGCTTATAACATTCATGATGTGATGGATGTAGAAGAGTGTACTTATAATACTCCTACTTACTATTCATATAGGCGAAATAAAACAGAGAAAAGAATGAAAGGAAGAATTTATTGGAATGAATGAATTAATGAATTATCTAATTTTAGGATTTATTCAAGGTGTTACAGAATTTTTTCCTATAAGTAGTTCTGGTCATTTAGTTTTATTTGAAGATTTTTTAAAAATTAAGAATGCTGGAGCCTCCGCAGAAATTATTGCGCACTTTGGTACATTGTTTAGCATTATTCTTTTTTATAAAGCGACATTTTTCTCAAATAAAAATTCTGATGATTTTTTCCATCTAAATACGCTAAAAATGCTTTCTATTTCTACTATTCCAGCTATTTTATGCGGACTATTTTTTGATTTAGAAGTATTCTTCAATTATGATTCTGTTAAGACCTTTTTAATGGCTAATGGATTGATTTTGTTAGGGCTGAGTAGGTTAAGGGCTAATATGGATAACTCTTCAATATTCAAGAGTCCTCGTGAATGGAAGTGGAATTATAAAACAGCACTTTTTCTAGGTTTTTTCCAAGCTTTTGCTATGCTACCTGGTATATCAAGATCGGGCATGGTGATTAGTTCTGCATTATTTTTTGGTTTAGATAAGAAAAAAGCAATTCAATATGCTTTTTTTATGGTGATACCTGTTATTATACTATCAATTTTTTATAAACTATTATTTTCTAATGGTTTTGAAACTATTTCTTTTGAATCAGGATTAGTTTTATTTCTATCTTCATTTGTATTTGGATATCTCAGTTTAACATTTTTAATCAAATTTCTTGAAAGATTCAGTTTTGCTTGGTTTGGATTATACTGTATAATTATTAGTTTAGTTTTATGATTGAAATAATTTTTACACTCTATTTATTATTAATAATATTAATTGGTATTCTATCAAATAAATTTATTAATTCACAATTAGATTTTTTCTTAGCTGGGCGTAGACTTGGTCCTTGGGTAACTGCATTTTCTGAGAGAGCTTCTGGTGAATCAGCTTGGTTATTGTTGGGCTTACCAGGAGCTGCAATTGCAATTGGATATGGTGAAATATGGGCTGTTATTGGGATTATCAGTGGTATTATTCTTTCCTGGTTTCTTATAGCAGAAAAATTGAGAGCCGAAACAGAACAATATGAAGCATTTACAATTCCTGATTACTTACATAAAAAATTTAATGATACATCAGGTATTATTAAAATATTTTCATCTGTAATTATTGCCGTCTTCTTTACTTTTTATGTTTCAGCCCAATTTCATGGCTCTGGAAAGATTTTAAATACTATTTTTGGAATAGAACCTTTGTATGGAATCTCTCTAGGAGCCTTAGTTATTATACTGTATACCATTATGGGAGGACTTTTAGCAGTTGCTTGGACTGATCTTGTACAGGGTATTTTGATGATTGGAACTTTAGTTATTCTACCAATTGTTGGTTTGATTGAATTGTCGTCTTTTGATACTCCATTAAGAGATTTAATTATGAGCACAGATTCTGCAAAAAGTTCTTTGGTATCTGGATTAAGTGGGCTAGCTGCATTTTCGGTAATTATAGGTGGGTTAAGCTGGGGATTAGGTTACTTTGGTCAACCACATCTCTTAATTCGATATATGGCCATTAGATCAGTTAAAGACGTAAAAAAAGCGCGACTAATAGCTGCGTTATGGGCTATACCTGGTATCTCTGGTGCCTTTTTAATTGGAGTAATCGGTATGGGATACTTTGGAGAAGATTTTTTTATAGGTAAAGATGTAGAGAATGTTATGCCTATGCTTGCCAAAGAATTGTTACCTGCATGGTTAGCAGGATTGCTCATATCAGGTGCTGTTGCTGCTATGATGTCTACTGCAGATTCACAATTATTGGTATCAACATCTGCTATTAGTGAAGATTTAGGGGTAAATGTATTAAAAAAATCTAATAAATTATTAAATAGTCGAGTTATAACAGTTCTTTTAGGAATATTTGCCTATTTGGTGGCGATGTATTCCGAATGGAGTGGAAAAACTATCTTTAGTATTGTTAGTTTTGCATGGAGCGGTCTTGGATCATCCTTTGGTCCAGCATTACTGCTTTCATTGTGGTGGAAGGGAGTAACAAGAAAAGGAATTATTGCAGGTTTATTTACTGGATCTATTACCACTATTATTTGGGGGAGTAACCCATATTTGCAATCTATTGTAACAGAGAGATTTATTAGTTTTGCTCTTGCTTTTGTTGCAATAATTATTATAAGTAAATACAGAAAATGATTAAAGCATTACAGTCTATTCAGCATCTTAAGAATCATCCAGATTCTAATTATTTATTAGTTGGTGACCATGATTTCCTCTATTTATATATAAAAAATTTGGTTAAAAAAACACATTTTGAGTCTTTGGAATCTATTTCTTTCGATTGTTCTGAAAAATCTGGAGTGGAAGATAAAATCTTAAATAGTCTTACATCTATAGATTTGTTTGAATCTAAAAAATTTCTAACTATAAAAAATATTAACAAAGTTAGTAAGAAAAATAGAGAAACATTTATAAATACAATATCCAAGAATGATGGTTCAAACGTAATAATCTGTACGGATTCTTCTTTTTTAGGATTTGACTACAAATCAAATAAAAATTTTATTAAAAGCCAATTTGTTAATGATATTGCACCATTTTTCACTGTTGTTGATATTAGTATTCCGTTTGAAAGTGAAATGATACGATGGGTGAAAATTTTCTCGAATGACTTTAGTTTTAAAATAAATAATAAGATTGCTAAGGATTTGGTTGAAATATTTGGGAATAATTTTTCAGCTATCTATAATGAAATTTCTAAACTGAGTATTATTACTGATAGCATAGACGATATTAATCAGGATTGGTTAGACAGTTTTTATGACTGGAAAAAGAATAAACAGCTTTGGGAATTGAATTATGCTATTTGCGATAAAGATATTGATAAAATCTTGTCATCAGGTCTATCAATACTCAATCAGTTTGGTGTTTTGTATATTACCAATTCTTTTTTTACAATTTTTGAGGCACTTTTTCTTGCTAAGTTAAATAATGGAACAATTACTGATATGAGCCGTAAGAATTTAAGAGGAAAGATTATAAATAAAATTTCCTCATCTTCAGAGAAATATACTATTGAAGAAATTGAAAGAGGTATTAATTTATTAGCCGATTTAGATAAAAGAGTTAAAACAAGAAATATTATTGATGAGTCAGAATTTACAAACCTTATTACACAAATCTACCGATATGAATGACGAATTTAAATTAACGGACGAACGATTAATTAAACAATTCCAGGAAGGAGATCGTCATGCATTCGATGAATTGGTAAAACGATATAAAGATCGATTGCACAATTTTGTATATAGATATATGAATAATCAAACTCTTGCAGAAGATGTTGTTCAAGAAACAATGATTAAACTTTATACCCATAAACATTATTATAAGCCTATTGCAAAATTTTCTACTTGGATATATACAATTGCTAAGAATCTTGCGTTAACAGAGCTAAGAAAAAACAAAAGAAGACGAACAAATTCATTGTGGACTGACGATGGAAGACCTATTGATATTGAAATGGGTGGAGAATCTTTAGATAATAAGGTTCAAAATGAGTTGGCTGTTGAAGAATTGAAGAAATGTTTAGATAAAATTCCTGAGAATTTTCGTATTGCAGTTGTTTTAAGAGATTTTCAGGAACTTTCTTATGAAGAAATAAGTAAGATATTAGAAATACCAATTGGTACTATAAAATCTAGAATCAATAGAGGAAGAATCCAATTGGCTGAAAAACTGAAACACTTTAAGGAGTAAAGTAATGGATTATAATAAATTTGAAGATAGAATTTCAAGTTGGATTGAAAATGATCTCAGTCTAAAAGAGCGTAAAGAATTTGAAGCTTTTTTAGCTGAAAATCCACAATATCAGTCCAAAGTAGATGAAGTACGTCATATCATCTCAACAATGAGAGAATCTGAATCCTTGAAGGTTTCAAAAGAATTTGATAAAAATCTAAATCAAAAATTACAAAACCTTAATATTAAAGAAGAACATTCAACATCTAAGGGAATTTTTGGCTTTTCAGGTCAAAATTTTGCATATCTTGCTCTATCTTTAGGTGCAATTATTTTTCTTCTGTTTCAATTGCCAGGAAATGCATTTAGTGAAGACATAATAACTAATTCTAACTCAATGTCTGAAGAAAATTCGGAATCAATACCAGTTGCGAATGATTCTTTAGATACAAAAGATAAACCAGATAATAGTTATGATGTGAATGGAACTTTTGTTGGCAACGATGAACAATAGTTTAAGATTTTTTATAGTTATCTAACCTTGTCTGAGTAAATTCAAAACGTATGTAATTTGTTGCAATATGTTTAGAAATTATACAACAACTATCACACTTCTATTATTTCTCTTGAGCTGCAGTGCTCAAAGTCCTCAAGTTGATGTTTCTCCAACACTAAGTGAAGAAAAACCAACAGAAGAGGAAAAAGAATCGAAAACTGTCGAAAACTCTGAGGCAATTCAATTGTTCATGGATGGATTGATGTTTATGGAGCAAGGAGACTATTCTAGGGCAATTATTGAATTTCAAGATGCAATTGAACTTGGTTCATCTTCTGGGGAGATTTATTATTCTATTTCTGAATGTTATTGGATGATTCAAAAATATGATAAAAGTATTAATTATGGATTATTAGCTATTGATCATGACAAAGACAGTAAAGATTATAGTATGTCATTAGGAAAAAAATATATTGCATTAAATGAACTAAACTTGGCATTAGATATTTTCGAAAGAGTAGCAGATAAGCATGAAGACAATGCAGATGTTCTATTTATTATTGGTGATTTAAAATCAGAGTTAAATGATATTGATGGAGCGTTAATCTATTATCAACAAGCATACAACAAAGATAATTCGTTAATTTTGTCTTTAGAAGTTGCTGCAGAATTAGCATTACGATCAAATCATCGAGATAGTGAATTAATACTAAAAAAACTCTTGCTTGCAGATCCTAGTAGTCCAAAATATTTGCAATTATTTGTTGAATCTCTTTCAGATTCAAACAACTTGAATGATATTGAAGAGCTCTTGAAGAATGAAGCGATTAAAAGTAACCCATTTGTGAATAATCTCTACAATCAATTAGGTTATGAGTATTTAGTAAATGGTGTTATTGATAAATCAGTAGAATATTTTGAAAAATCTCTTTCAATCAATGACAACGATCGATTCGCATTATATTATCTTTCAAGTATTTATAGAGATCTAAAGGAGTATAATAAATCAATTATCATAGCTGAAAAACAAATCACTCTTTACCCTCAAGAGAAAGATGGTTATATCAATAAAATAATTTCGCTACTTACTATTGAAGATTTTGAAAAAGCTGTGGAAATATTGTTAGAATCTTTAAAGATTTTTCCCAATGATTTTGATATAAATTATTTTTTAGGTATAGCCCACTATTCATTGAAAAACTTTATAGAATCAGAAACATACTATGAAAAAGCTCTTAAAATAAATAATCAGTCTACAACCGCTATGCATGGTTTGGCTATGGTATATGATAAAAATAAAAAATGGAATAAATCAGACCAGCTTTATATTGACTTAATTGCAGATAATACAAATGATGCACAAGCATATAATAATTATGCATATAGCCTAGTTGAACGCAATAAAGATATTGATTATGCATTGACTTTAGCGCAGAAAGCAATTGAATTGAGCCCTAATACATCAGCATATCTTGATACAATTGGCTGGATATATTTTAAGTTAGGTGATTTTGAAAAGGCAAAAGAATTCATAGCAGAATCAATTGTATATGATGATTCTAGTGCTGTTGTATTAGAACATTATGGTGATGTTCTAATAGCATTAGATGATAGAGATGAAGCGCTGGTTTTCTATAAAAAAGCACTTGAGTTAGATCGGGATAGCAGTTCATTATCAGAGAAGATTTCTTCATATGAGAATGAATAATATATTTAACAAAGTTATAGTATTATCTTTGATTTTCTTTATTAGTTGCAGTACTAGTAATAAGTTTACTGTGGTTGACTATTCCAAGAATGCCAATCTTGAACTTATGGAACGAGAGTTTTCTAAAAGTTCAGGCTCAGGAAAATTAATAGCAAAAGGACAAACAAATTTTGTTTCTCGTTTTGATTTTATATCAACGAAGAACTCTTCATCAATTGTTTTTAGAGATTTTCTTGGTAGAAAACAATTCCTTGTTGAAATAGTTGATCAAGACATACGATATGTTGATATGAAAAAAAGACAAGACATTGATATAGAAAATTTTAGTAATTTTTTTCCTATGGCAACAAAAATTGATGCTAAGATCTATAAAAAACTGATGTGGGGAATACCAGATACTTTTAAAGATATGGATGTTATGATGAAAAAAGAATTTATGATATCAACTCGACTTAATACACTTGATGATAGGAATTTAATTGATGAATTGATATTTTCTTTTAACAATGATAAACAAGAGTATAAACTGATTTTTTCAGATAGAACATTTTTTAAATAAAACACTAAACTGTAGATGAAACTTTCCATAATAGTTCCTGTTTATAACGAATGCGAATCAATTTATGATTTTGTTCAAGAGCTTTCAGACATATATAAGAATGATTCTAGTGTAGAAGTTATTTTTGTTAATGACGGTTCAACCGATAATACCTTATCAATTCTTGAAAACAATATAAATAGTACTTTGGGATGGAAGATTATTAACCTATATAGAAATTATGGTAAATCAATTGCTCTTCAAGCTGGTTTTGATATAGCACAAGGTTCGATTGTTGCAACAATCGATGGAGATTTACAGGATAATCCAAGAGAGATAAAGAATCTTATTAATCATCTAAACAAAGGTTATGATCTCGTCTGTGGATGGAAGAAGAATAGAAAAGATTCTTTAGAAAAAAATTTAGCATCTTATATCTTTAATTTTTTTGTAAGACTATTTAGCGGATTAAAAATTCATGACTCAAATTGTGGAATAAAAGTGTTTCGAAAAGAAGTTGTTGGATCATTGAATCTTTATGGGGGTCGTCATAGATATATACCTCTTCTGGCACACCAGAAGAATTTTTCTACTTCTGAATTAGTAGTTGATCACAGAGAAAGAAAATTTGGTGTATCAAAATATGGTACAAAACGTTATTCAAAGGGATTCTTTGATTTCTTGACAATTCTTTTTTTAGGAAAATATATGGATCGTCCACTCCATTTTTTTGGTGCTATGGGGTTCTTTTTCTCAGTTACTGGTATTGTTGTTGAATTCTATGTTTTATATCTGAAATATTTTCTTTTTGAACCTTTTCAAAAACATATTGCTCTACTCATTCTTGGAGCAATATTAATTATTGCGGGATTACAACTTTTTACTTTTGGACTGTTAGGAGAATTGATTGTTAACAAAAAACAAAAAGTACAAAAATATGTTAAAGAAATAATCGAGTAAATTAGTTGAAGATTGTTACCATTGGTCCATTTCCACCATTAAGAGGTGGTATTTCTGATTTTCATTATGCTCTTTTTAAACAATTATCAAAAAATAATGATGTTAGCGTAATAAATTTCAAAAAACTCTATCCAAATATTTTCTTTCCTGGAAAAACTCAATATCAAGATAAAGAAGTTAACAATGGTAGTATTTATAGTGTAATCAATCCAATTAATATATTCACATGGTTTCGCAGTAAAAAAATAATAAAAAAAATCAATCCTGATAGAGTTATCATTTCTTATTGGCATTTTTTCTTCATTCCAGTTTATCTGTATCTACTTAAGTGCACAAAAAAAGGAAATCGATATGTTCTATTTCACAATGTTATTTCTCATCAGAATAAACCTTATGAGAGATATTTATTAAGATTATTGTTAAGACATGTTGATTATTGTATAGTGATGAATAGTTTTTCAAGAAATCAAATTATCAATCTCAATCAAGACAAAGAAATTATTGATGCTTTTCATCCATTGTATTGTGTAGATAGTAGATCTTATACCAAAGATACTGCTAAAGAAGCGCTAAAAATTTCTAGTAAGAATGTTATTTTATTTTTTGGATTAATTAGAGACTATAAAGGGCTCGATTTACTTATTAATTCAGTGAAATATTTAAACAATCGTATTGCTGATTTAAAAGTTCTTGTAGTAGGAGAAAATTATGAATCGATGTCAAAATATTATGATTTAATAGATAAAGCCAATTTAAAAGATCAATTTTTATTTGATTTACAATTTGTAGAAGAACATAATATTGCAAAATATTTCATATCTTCTGATATTGTTGTTCTTCCTTATAAAACTGCCTCACAAAGTGGTATTATATCTCTTGCCTATAATTTTAATCGTCCTGTTATTGTTACAGATGTTGGCGGTTTAAGAGAATATGTGGTTGAAAATAAGACTGGTTTTATTGTCAATCCTGATGAAAAGGATTTATCAAACAAAATTAACTATTTCTTTGAGAATAAGTTATTCGAAGAAATGAGTTTATTTATCAAAAATTATAAAGATAAATTTTCATGGAAAAATTTTGAAGAAAGAATAAATGAAAAATAATATATATCCAAAAGTTCATGTTATTGTTCTTAATTGGAATAATAAAGAATTAACTGAACAATGCTTACTGTCGATTCAACGAATTGACTATCCTAATTATGAAATTTTAATTGTTGATAATAATTCGTCTGATGGTTCCGTTGAACTCTTTAAGAATAATTTTCCAGATGTTAAACTATTATCTCTAGACAAAAATTTGAAATATGCTGGAGGAAATAATGCTGCTATTGACTCCCTCTCATTCAATAAAGATGATTTCTTTCTTTTTTTAAATAATGATACTCTTGTTAGTAGGGATTTTCTTCATCATTTAATTAATCCTTTTTTAAATGATTCTGACTGTATCATTTCTGTACCAAAGATTTTATTTTCTAAAGATACTAATAGGATATGGTATGCTGGAGGTATAATCAATTTTTGGAAGGGAATTATTAATCATATTGGAATAAGAGAATTTGACGGTCCAAGATATTCTTTCCCAATGGAAACAATGTATGCCACTGGATGTTGTTTATGTATAAAAGCATCTGATTTTGAGAAATTAAATCGTTTCGATAATACGTTTACTATGTATTGTGAAGACGTTGATCTAAGTGTGAGAGCTAAGCAAGGAAATAATAAAATTATATATTCTCCAGAATCAATTATACTACATAGTGTTTCTCAATCATTGGGAGATAATTCTTTTGAAAAAATAAGAATGAAATTATTAAATCAAATTAAACTATTTTGGAAATATGCCTCAGAGATACAATTAATTACGATAACTTTGTATTGGGTATTTTTTTATTTGCCAGGTGGGTTCTTAAAATGGATATATTTTAAATTAAGATAGTGATGAATAATAATACTATAGGAAGAAAAGTTGCTAAAGAGGCGTTTATATCTTTTGGGGGTATGGGTACTGGTTCTTTATTTCGTTATTTATTCTCAATAATGATGGCCAGATGGTTGGGTCCCCAAATGTTAGGTATCTACTCTCTCGGTAATGCTATTACTCGTATTGGAGAAATTTTTGGTATTATGGGTCTTGATAATGGAGTCCTTCGTTATGTTAGTCGAGAAAAAGAAAAAAATGATAAAGTAAAAAATAGTATTTATTCATCTATTAAGATGGGATTTGTATCTAGCATTATTATTGGAGTATTAGTTTATTTTTCTTCTGATTGGATTGTGTCTGATTTACTCAATGAAGATAAATTTCTATCTATGGTTATAAAAACATATGCTGTTACATTGCCCTTCACAGTAACAACTTTGATTGCTTCTTTTGCTACCCAAGGATTTAAGATATTAAAGTATAAAGTTTTTGTTAATCAGATCATTAATCCATTAACCCTTCTGTTGTCCATGATACTTTCCTATGTATTTTTTGGACCAAAAATTGCGATTTTAGCACCTACAATTGTTTCTGCTATAATTGGTTTCTTTCTGATCTTATTTTACTTGAAGAGGTTTGTTGATATTAGTATTAACAAAGTTATTAATGCAAAAATTGATACTGCAATTTTAAGATTCTCTCTTCCTTTAATGTTTGTTTCTGCAATTGGTATTATTATGCATTGGACTGATATAATTATGCTTGGAATTTTAGAGGATGCTTATTCTGTTGGTCTGTATCATCCCGTAGAACGTACTGCTGGCTTAACAAGAATGATTTTATTTGCATTTGCAAGTATCTTTGCGCCACTTTTTTCTCAATATTTTCATGAAGGAAATCAAAAGAAAATGCTAGAAGTATTTCAATTGTCCACCAAATGGATTTTATTAACAAGCTTGCCTCTATTTATATTCTTGATATTATTTTCAAATACAATACTTATGTTATTTGGAGCCGAATTTGGTAATAATTCGCTTGCTCTACCAATATTAACAGTAGGAATTATGATTCAAGCTATTTTTGGATTAGGATCTCCATCTCTTACAATGAGTGGGTTTCAAAAATATAATCTTATCAATGCTTTGGTTGCACTTTTTACAAACATCTCCTTAAATATAATGTTGATTCCAGAGTTTGGTATTGTTGGAGCGGCGATGGGAACAACCATTGCTCTTTTCTTAATTAGTTTGTTAAGGTTTTTTGAAAATTATTACTTATTGGGACTTAATTTGTTATCAACGAAGCTGTTTAAACCAATTCTTGCTGGATTATCAACAGGAATGATTGTGTATTTTGTAAAACCATATATGTTTGAATCAGGCTATTTTGACTATCATTCCTCTATATTGCACCTCATAATTTATCTTTTGTTAGGAGCACTCTTTATCTTATTAGTCTATACGATATTAATATGGATATTTAGATTAGACGATGAGGACAAAGATATAGTACAAGTCATAACAAATAAGCTATTGAACAAATAATGAACAAATATCTTTTACTATTCTTTTATTTCTTAGCAGTGGCAATATTATTTTATCCTGTTATTTTTCAAAACAACACTTTTGGTTCTGGAGATACACTCAATCCATATGCTATTAATCATATACTAGATATATATAAAGATAAAATAGGGCAGTGGCCTTTATGGCAGCCTTGGATTTTTTCTGGAATGCCAACGGTTGAAGCTTTTACTTATATTAATCAGTTATATATTCCTACTGCTATTCTAACTTGGTTAGGATTTTCTGACAATGGCATTCAATTTATTCATCTGATTTTTTCTGCGATGGGTATGTATTTATTAATGAAACAATTTAAAATAAGTTCATTGATATCGTTTTCAATTAGTCTACTATGGATGTTAAATCCATTTTTAATAACTATGATTGTATTTGGGCATGGTAGTCAAATGATGACTGCAGCTTACATTCCTTGGATTATTTATGCTATCAATAATTTATATCACAATACCTCCTTAAGAAATGCATTGATTCTTGCGTTATTGATTGGTTTGCAGCTTCAAAGAGGCCATGTTCAGATAGCCTATTATTCTTGGATGTTATTTGGCGCTTATTTTTTATATCATGATTGTTATTACATCAAGAATAAAGTTATAAACTATAAATATGTGATTTCATTTGTTGCTGCTTGCATAATTGGTTTTCTTTTATCCTCACATATATATTATCCATCATTAGAATACACATCTGAATCGATTAGATCTGGCGGAATTTTAAGTTATGATTATGCAACAAATTGGTCAATGCATCCTAAAGAATTTATAACCTATCTTTCTCCTTATTATTATGGATTTGGAGGGGAGAATTATTCTGGATTTATGCCATTTACTGATTATCCAAATTATGTTGGATTTTTTGTTTTACTATTTGCGGTATTATCCTTTTTGAATCTTGATAACCGAAGAATATTCTTTGGATCAATTCTAGTTTTATCTATCCTGCTTTCATTTGGGAAATATTTTAGTATCATTTTTGACCTGTTTTATAATTTTTTCCCATTTTTTGACAAATTTCGTGTTCCAAGCATGATTTTGATTATAAGTAATTTTTGTCTCTATATATTAGCAGGATTTGGTTTAGTAGATATAGTTGAACGATTTAACCTAAAAGATATCAAGGCGAAATATCTTATTCTTACATTTTTAGCTATTTCTGTCTTAGATATTTATAGAATTGATAAGAATATTATCAATCCTGAAAAAAATTCAGGCCAAAAATCACAATTAATTTCTAATAAAAAATTTGATTCTTTTTTTGTGGAAGATGAATTGATTGATTTTTTAAAAAATGATACTGATTTATATAGAGTGTATCCTGTGGGTCCTCTTTTTCAGGATCCAAAACTAAAATTTCATGGAATTCAGTCTGTAGGAGGCTATCATCCTGCAAAATTTAGCCATTATAATGATTTGTTAAATAATTCTAATAACCTGCTTTCATTTCCAATTCTAAAATCCTTAAATGTCAAATATTTGTTAAGCCCATTTGAAATATCACACGATCAAATTGAAATGGTTGATACAGTTGCCTATAGTTCTATAATGGGAAATATGGATTTAAAAATTTATAAGATTAAAGATATTCTTAATAGGGCATGGTTTGTGAAAAGAACTATTAAGGAAGACGATAATTTATACAACTATCTTAACTCAAGCGCATTTAGTCCAGAAGATGTTGCTGTTGTGAAAGATTTAGATTCGCAGAGCTTCAATAAAGGAGAGATTCTAAATATTGAATGGGGAATTCATGAAATGGTGATTGATGTAGAAGCGTCTAACAAATCATTTTTAGTAGTTAGTGAAGTGCATTATCCAAAACGATGGAAGCTTACCATTAATAATGAACCATCTGAAACTTTTCAAGTAAATGGGGTTTTAAGGGGAGTAATGGTTGATGCTGGTAAACATAGAATTGAATTCAAATATGAATCCAAAAGTTTTCAATATTTAAAGTTTTTATCTAATAGTATCATAATAGTAATATTTTTTTTATTAGTGATACCATTCGCAATGCGCTTGTTAAAAGATAATAGCTAAACTAACTTTGCTGTATGTTAATAAATAAACTAATAATTCAGGAATCACAGACGACATTTTTTGATGCTTTGTTAGCTCAATTACCTTTTTTCCTGATATTTTTTGTTATTTGGTATTTTATGTTAAGACCTAATATGAAAAAGCAAGAAAATTTGAAACAAATGCAATCGAATATTAAGAAAGGTGATAGAGTAATTACTCTTGGAGGGATTCACGGAAAAGTGGTTCAAGTTAAAAATGACAAAGTAGTCTTAAGAGTATCAAATAATAGTGAAATTACTATTGATACTATTGCTATAAGTCGATTATATAATTTGAATAAAAAAGAATCAAATGGCAGTTAGAAAAGTAGTGACATACGGTCATCCTGTCTTAAGAAAGGTATCTTCCGATATAACTGATTTGTCAGAGATTAATTCTTTAATTCAAGATTTGTTTGATACAATGTATGAATTTGATGGTATAGGGCTAGCATCGAACCAAATTGGAATCGATAAAAGGATATTTGTTGTTGATATATCTCATATGGAAGAATCTAATGAAGAATCTGATACACCTTTAGTATTCATTAATGGGAGAATTGATAATACTCTTGGTTCCAATGTTGACTCAGAAGGTTGTTTATCTCTTCCAGAAATAAGAATCAATGTTGAGAGGTATGAGTCAATTAGGTATAAATATCTTGATAGAAATTTGAATAAACATTCAAAATTTTTTTCTGGCCTATTGGCAAAAATAATCCAACATGAAAATGATCATCTAAATGGGAAATTAATTACCGATTATGCAACTCCTGCTGATTTGCTTAAATACGGTAAAGCTCTTGAACTTATGAGGTCAGAAAACACCAAATAATTTTATGAAAATAATTTTTTTCGGAAACACAGAGTTTTCAAATCCTACACTTGAAAAGTGTAACACTTCCCTGGATGTAGTTTCTGTTGTAACAAATCCTTCAAAAAAAATGGGTAGGGGAAGACTTTTTTCAGATACTCCAGTAAAAATATTAGCTGATAAATTAAGAATTAATGTAATACAAGTTGAGAATTTGGAAAACAAAGACTTTATTCAAAAATTAAAAGATTTAAAACCTGATTTATTTGTTGTAGTTGCTTATAAGATATTACCAAAGTTGTTATTGAGTATTCCAACAATAGGAGCAATCAATTTACACTCTTCTCTATTACCAAAATATAGAGGAGCTGCACCAATCCAGAGATCAATTCTTAATCATGATAAAATTACTGGACTTTCAACATTTCTTATAGAACCGAAAGTTGATACTGGAAAAATATTACTGCAGAAAGAATGTAAAATTTCAGATAATGATAATTATGGAAGTTTATCATCAAAATTAAGCAATATAGGAGCACAACTTATTATCGAATCTATCGAAAAATATTCTAGTGGAAATCTTTCTCCAATCATACAAGATGAAAAGCTTGTTACTTTAGCTCCAAAAATTAAGAAGGAAGAATATATTATTGATTGGAAGCAAAATTTGACTACAATTGATGCTCAGATTAAAGCATTCAGTCCACATCCTGGAGCTTATACTATGATTAATGGAAAAAGACTTAAAATATTTGAGGCAAAAATGATAAAAGGAATAAATTATAAAGAAGTCGGAAAAATAATTAATTTGTCTAAGACTTGTTTTGAAGTTACATGTCTTTCAGGATCATTAAAAGTTTACGAAGTTCAAATAGAAGGAAAGAAAAGAATGTCTTCAAACGATTTTATGATAGGGATGTCTAATCTAGAAAATGTTATACTTGGTTAAATGAAGTTCATTAAAGAAATTGGAATTTTCCTCACTACTGGCCTGTTGTTAGTAGCATTATTTAATTATTTACTAATGCCACTTTATATTAATGATCAGAATACTGTTTTTACGCCTAATCTAAAGGGTTTAGATATTGATGAAGCAAAATCTATAACCAAATCAGAAGGCGTAGAAATTGTAATTGCTGATACAATTTTTACTAATGATATCAATCCAAATATTGTACTTGAACAATTTCCGGTAGCTGGAAAGGAAGTAAAACCAGGTAGAGAAATTAAGCTAAAAATTACGCATTTAAACAAGAAAGTATTAGTGCCTGATTTGCTAGGAAAAACTCTAAGAGCTTCAGAGATAGAATTAAACCAACTTGGCATAGAGATTGATTCAGTTTACTATTCTTTTAATCCAAATTATCCAAAAGGAATTATTTCATGGCAATCTCCTACAGTTTTAGATAGTATTAGAAAAGGTTTTGGGATGAGATTAGAAGTAAGTAGAGGGTTGGCACTTAACGATTTTGTGGCGGTGCCAAATTTAATTGGTTTATTTTATAGCGAAGGTCTAGAGAAAATAGAGAATTCAAATTTAAAAGAAGGATCCATTAAGTTTGTTGATTATAAAAAGTCAGTACCAAATATTATTTTAAATCAAAATCCAAAAGAAGGTACAAAAGTTTCTCAAAATAGTAGAATCAACTTAATTATCAGCAAGTAATGATCTCCTTTTATCATGTAGAAATTTTTTGGTGTCTAATCTTTGTTCTAGTTCCAATCTACCTACTAAAGAATAGTCTTATATCTAAGTCTTATTTCTATATTCAGCTTCTATCAATTATACTTCTTTGTTTATTCCTGGCAAAACCCCATACAAATCAATATTCGGAAACATTTGATGAATTATCTTTCTTATACGATTTAGATTTTAATGATTATGATATAATGAATTCGGATTCCTTAGCTTATCAATTGAAAATTGATATAAAAAATCCAAAAATTGATAGTATTAAAATGCTAATATCTAATGGTTCTACCGTTTATGAAACATTAAATATTATTAATATTGATTCTACTCAGATTATTGACGGGTTTTTACCTTTAAATAACAGCGATAGTCTTTTTCAAATCTCGTTTTCACATGGAAACAATATAATTGCAAATCTTTATCAT
>Ga0207963_1000630_pt1 | contig 18816 bp, 16 predicted proteins | sample Knorr_S15_td_NAD_FD_185604 | JGI IMG/M metagenome (GOLD analysis project Ga0207963, IMG submission 185604) | Marine microbial communities from Southern Atlantic Ocean transect - Knorr_S15_td_NADW_ad_2500m_LV_A (SPAdes) (version 2) | ecosystem: Environmental > Aquatic > Marine > Oceanic | place...
TCCGTTCCCGGTCCGTTCTTCAAATGCTTGCCCACGAGACAATTCTCCAATTGTAGGCAAGTAAGCATCATGGTAGTAGCAACCAGAACACGGCAGCGGGGGCTGATGAACAGGAAAATCATCGACCTACCCGTCTTGATGGAACACTTCGAGATCCACAACCGGACCGCTAGAAGAGTGCTTCACGTTGGTGGAGCGGATCGCCTTGATAAGCCCGGAGACGGTGAAAATTAATCTGGCCATCTCCACCCGCGGCTTGGTTATGATGGGCCTCGCCAATGCTTGGAGCTTAAACGCCGAGCTTTCCGCGGCGGCCCACGTGTCCCAGCGTGAAGACTTCAAGCGGCACATCGAGGAGGCCGGAGAACGAGGCGGCATGCGGGAGTTGCGCCGTACTAGGGACAACCCATTCCAGCCTGAGCCATTCGGGCCTCGTTCTCAACCGAGGAGCTAATCCGGCTATGGGTAGCCTCAACGCGATCTCGGCAACTCTCCAGATGTTTCGTCGGGACTTACTTGATTGCGGTTGCCTACCGTACGATGTGCAGATGCCTGCTCGCCAGGTTCCGGCGGTCCGCTTCACTGACCGGGTGATCGCGGTCGGGGATTTCCGTTGTGGACTCCCGGCCGAACAGGGGCGTGGAGAAGTAGCGCATGCCGGTGTCGTTTATCATGGTTACCATGAGACTGGTCCCGGGCAGCTCGGGAGCCAGTTTGTTCGCGGCCGCCACGTTGCAGCCCGAAGAGATGCCACAGAAAATGCCCTCTTCAAGGGCCAGCCGGTGCGCCACATCGATAGATTCCTGGGAGGAGACGGTTACCACCCCGTCAACGTAGTCCAGGTCCAAGTTGTCCGGGATAAACCCGTCGCCGATTCCCTCGATCTGGTGGGGTCCCCAGCCGCCTCCGGATAGAATCGGACATTCGGCCGGCTCGACGGTGTAAATCTTAACCTGGGGGTTACGCTCTTTCAGGAACTTGCCCACTCCGGAGATTGTGCCACCGCTACCTTGGGAGGCGATGAACACGTCCACGCCGCCGCCGGTCTGCTCCCAGATCTCCGGGCCGGTGGTGAGATAATGGGCCTCGATGTTGTCTTTATTTGAAAATTGGGCCGCTTCCCAGAACCTGCCTGGGTTCTCCCTCTTTAGCTCGGCGACCTTGCCGAAGCACAGGTCCACGTCGCTCTCTCCTCCAGGGGTCAGCACTAGCTCGGCTCCATAGGCCCGCAAAGAATCCTTGCGTTCTACGCTCATCCCCTCGGGCATGACGATGACCACTGGGTAACCCTTGACCGCGCCGATCATCGCGGTGGCGATGCCCGTGCTTCCAGTGGACGCCTCCAGAATGGTCATGCCCGGCCGCAGCTCGCCACGTTCCTCAGCCTTGCTAACCATGTGGCGCAGGATACGGTCCTTCAGGCTGGAGCTGGGGTTCATGAACTCCAGCTTGCCGCAAAGGGCCTGAGGGCCTACGGCAACCCTCCGCAGCCGCACCAATGGGGTCATACCAGCGGCCTCGGTAATATCTTCGGCTATCCGGCGTCTCGAATCCCAGTCAGGCATGTTTACCCACCCAGGTTATTGGTATGGCTTCGATGTGAAGGGCGGCCCCAAGCCTGTAATAATTCCGGAGCCCAGCGTAGACGGCGTGTCAACTTGCGAAAACACCTTCCCGGGTAAAAACCTCAGCCAGTAGCCCGATACCATCGTGGATCTCTTCTAGCGAGTTATATCCGAAGGTGAGCCGGAAGCAGTTTTTACCCGAAACACCGTCCGGGGCGAAAATGTGGCCCGGTTGGTAGGCCACGCCGGCATCCAGTGCCACCGAATGAGCGGCGCTAGCATCGGTGCCTTCGGGCATGGTGACCCAGATATACATGCCACCCGAGGGAACGGTCCACGTGGCGGCGGAGCCGAAACTTTCGCCCAAAGCAGCCAGCATGGCGTCACGCTTCCCTCGCAAGACATCGGTTAGTTCCTCGATGTGGTCGTCGAGATTGTCCTTGGAGTATTGATATACAGCCATTGCCGCGAACTCGTTGACCCAACCGCCACGAATCACCTTTAGCCGCTCCATGACCACGGGTGGCGCGGTCACGTAGCCAATCCGGATGCCCGGCGCTATATTCTTGGAGAAGGATGCGGTGTACAACACCCTGCCGGTATCATCCAGCGAGTGAATCGAGGTGACGGACTCCCCTTCGAACCTCAAATCAACGTAACAGTCGTCCTCGAAGATGGGTAGGTCGTATTGTTGAGCGATACGCAGCACATCTTGCCGGCGGCCCAGGGTCATTTCCCATCCCAATGGGTTTTGGAAAGTGGGGACCACGTAGATGAACTTGGGCTTCTTTCCTTGGGCGATAGAATCCTTGACGCTCTGTTCCAGCGCCTCTGGAATCATGCCGTCGTCATCGCAAGGCACGCCGCGAGTGTCGGCCCGGAAGCGCCTCATTGAGTTCAGCGTGCCATTGAAAGTAAAGCTTTCGGTGAGCACCACGTCCCCTGGATCGAATAGCGCTTCGCAGATCAAGTGGATCGTCTGACCCGAACCGTCGCCCAGCAAGATGTCGTCCGGCGACACACGAACGTTTCTGGTTGCCAAGAGCCTTTGCGCAATCAACTCCCTTAAAGGAGGGTATCCTTGGGGATGAGGGTACTTGGCCAGGCCCCGCCCATCCTCTTTTAACCCCTTGCTTATGGCTTCCCGCAGCCCATCCAGAGGGATGGTCTCAGGGACCCCGTAGGCGATACCGAACTCGTATTTATTGGGCTTGGTAGAGCGTGGCCGGGGTTCCGGAGTAGACTCCGCGAAAAGTCCGTCAAATTTGAACAACTGCACATCTGCCATTGGATTGCCTCATCGCCTGGTTGGTACAGATAGCCCGGGAGCCTAATCTTTGAACTCGCCCCGAGCCCTCGCCTCTTGTATGGCCTGGAACACCCTTTCCGGAGTAGCCGGAGTGTCGGTGATTCTTATGCCGATGGCGTCGTAAATCGCGTTAAGGATTGCCGGCGTTGTGGGCACGGTAGCCGGTTCGGCGATGCCCTTGGCCCCAAAGGGACCCTTGGGGTCGTAAACCTCCACGATCTCGCATTGGATCTCGGGTACATCCATCGACGTCGGCACCAGATAAAAGGCCAGAGAGTCGGTGCGCGGGACGCCTTCGTCGAGAATATGCTGCTCGTAAAGGGCGTAACCCACTCCCATGGCCGCGCCACCCTGTATCTGGCCTTCGACGGCGACCGGGTTGATGGCTTTGCCGGCGTCGGTGGCGGAGACGATCTTCAGTACCTTGACGTGGCCGGTCTCGGTGTCGACTTCAACCTCCGCCAACTGGCTGGCCCAACCATAGCTGGCGTAGGCGTCGCCTTGAGAGGTCGCGGGGTCGACATCGGCAGTGCTGTTGTCGTGCCAGCCCCAACTGGCGCACCGGCCGCCCAGCAGATGGACCCTGGCAGCGACCTCGGCCAAAGAGGCAATCGGGGAATTGGCATCCTTCAGATATACATCCCCGTTGTGGGCCTCCAGCTCGTCCTTCTCGCATTCGAACATACCGGCCGCAGTCTGCATCAGTTGGTCGTGGAGGTCGGACGCGGCCTCGTGCACCGCGATGCCCTGGACAAAGGTGGCGCGGCTACCAGATGTGGGCCCTGCATCCGGGGTGCTGGTCGTATCGGCCGCAACCACCCGGATGGTGTCGATGTTGGCGCCCACGACCTCCGCCGCTACCTGAGCAACGACGGTCATGATTCCCTGGCCCATGTCACAGGCACCGGAATACACCGTGGTGGTGCCGTCATCGGCCATCTCGATGTAAGCCGAGCCTATGTCGGCGCGGTTGAACCCGTAGCCGATGCCGTAGAACATTGATCCGACGCCTAGGCCTCTTTTCTTGGTCATGACCTCGTGAACCTCAGATCGTGGGACTCCATGTATTCCTTGATGCGAAGCACCGTGGCTTCGATGCCACAACCCTCGTCCATCACCTGTCCCGTGCCGGTGGCCAGGCCGGGCTTGAGAGTATTGATCAGACGGATATCTATTGGGGAGATTCCCAAACGGTGTGCCAGTTGGTCCATCTGCGACTCGTGGGCTACCGCAGCTTGGAGCACGCCGAAGCCCCGCATTGCGCCACTGGATAGGTTGTTGGTGTAAAGAGTATGGGTATCGACACGGATGTTGGGCACATCATAGGGTCCGCAGGCGTGGATACCCGCCTTCTTAATCACGAAGGCCCCCAACGACAAATATGCGCCCGTGTCTCCATAGATGTCGGCATCCACGAAAGTAAGACGGCCGTCGCTCCGGGCGCCGGTGCGGAACTTCATCAGCATGGGATGGCGCTTGGTGTTGGCAATCAGAGAATCCCGGCGAGTGTAGACCAGACGCACCGGCCGCTGAGTCTTCAGGGCCAGCAACCCGGCATGGATCTCCGATGTAATATCGTCTTTGCGTCCAAATCCACCCCCGATGGGAGCCTGAACGACCCGCACCTTGTTCATGCTCAGGTTCAGCGCGGGCGCGATTTGGCGCCGGTCCCGGTACGGATATTGGGTAGAGGTGATGATGGTGAGCACGCCGGTGGGGTCCATGTAAGCCAGACTGGATTCCGTCTCCATCGCCATGTGGTCCATCAAGTGCGTCCGGTAGGTCTCCTCAACGATTACGTCCGATTCCTTGACTCCTTGATCCAGGTCCCCCTTGCGGACAGTGGTACGGGTGAAGAGGTTGCCGCTTTCGTGAATGGAAGGTGCGGTCGGGTCCAGTGCGTCCTTGATGCTCAAGATGGGACGAAGCGGCTCCAAGTCCAGCTTGATCTTGGTTATGGCTTCTTCCGCGGCCTGCTCGGTATCCGCCGCCACCAAGGCCACCGGGTCAGCGGCGGTGCGTACCTTGTCGTCGGCCAATACCCGCTGATCCTGCACCGCCAGACCGTACCGGTTGATGCCGGGAATATCACCGGCCGTGAGCACGGCCCGCACGCCCGGGACCTTCACGGCTTCCGACGTGTCGATGCCGCGGATGATCGCATGGGGTACGCCGGACCAACGGATTCGGGCGTGGAGCATGCCGGGCATCTGCATGTCGCCCACGTATTGGGTGATACCCAGGGCTTTGTCCAGGGCATCGACCTTGGGCACGCTGGACCCTATCCAGTCGTATGGGCCGCTCTGGGCCGCTGAAGTAGCGTTCTCCGGCTGTGCCATGCCAAGGCTCCCTGGTGGCGGGGTTACGGTCCCGCCTTTTACCGGATCGGAGTGCCTGCCGCCGCCTGCAGCGCTTCCACGATCTTGCTGTACCCGGTGCACCGGCAGATGTTGCCCGCGATGGCGAAACGGATCTCGTCTTCGCTGGGACGTGGGTTCTCTTGAAGTAAGGCGTACGCGCTCATGATGATACCGGGAGTGCAGTACCCGCACTGTATGCCGCCCCGTTCCGTCATCTCCACCTGTATCGGATGGGGTTCACCACCCTGGGGCAAGCCCTCTACGGTGAGAACTTCCCTGTCCCGGACATCACTCACCATAAGGATGCATGACAGGACGGGCTTGCCGTCCAAAAGAACGGTACAAGAACCGCACTCACCCTCGTCACAGCCCTTCTTAGAGCCGGTAAGCCGCAGCTTTTCCCGCAGGACGTCCAGAAGGGACTCGAAGGGCTCGGCACCGGTTTCATAGACGTGGCCATTAATCTTTAAGGAGTAGTGTTCCATCTACTTTTGCGCCCGCTCCACGGCCTGCTCCAGAGTGCGCCGCACCAGCACCTCGACCAACGCCTGCCGGTAGGAAGCCGAACCGCGTATATCGCTGATCGGGTTGCACTCCTCTTTGGCGATCTTGGCTGCCTGCGCCATCAGGTCAGAGGTCGGCTCATGGCCCACCAAGGCTTCTTCGGCTTTGACCGCCCGAACGGGGGTTGGCGCTACCGCCCCCAGGGCGATAACCGCTTCTAAGACCCGGCCGCTGGATTGGTCCAAGGTGACCCGGGATGCGGCGCTAGCTATGCCGATGTCCAGGGCGCCCCGGGGTGTGAACCGTTGAAAACAATCGCCGCTGTTGGGCTCAGGCTCTGGAATATCCAGCGACAAGAGAAGTCCGTCAGAATCCAGGATGGATCGCCCAGGGCCTCTGAAGAACTGCTCCACCAGGCAACTCCGAGTCCCTTCGCCGTTCCCGGTGAATGTTATTGTAGCCTTGGACACTATCAATGCGGGTGCGCTGTCGGCTGCCGGGGAGGCGTTACACAGGTTGCCGCCGATAGTAGCCATGTTACGTAGTTGCACAGAACCGATTACCCGGATCGACTCCGCCAAGGCGGAGTATCGCTGCGTCACTGAAGGGGAACTCTCCAGATCGCCGAAGGATGTCGCGGCGCCGATGTGAAGCCCTTCCCCGGCCTTGTTGGACCAGCTGGTTATGCCAGGCAACCGCTTGATATTAACCAGGCCCTTATACGTGACTGTCCGGCGGCGCAGATTGATCATGACGTCCGTTCCGCCGGCGAAAGGCTTGTAGTTGCCGCTGCCCTGGCGAAGGATGTCCAATGCCTCATCGGTAGAGGCCGGTTCGTAGTAGCCTTCTAGCCCCAGCACAGGCGAGAGTATAGGGTGGGCTCTAAACTGTGTCAAGCTAGGTGTCCAGCCCTTCCTTACACATGATTTCAGCTTGACAGGCACCTGTGGCGACGATAGTATTGCGGCCTGTGCTGCGGGGCGCGTCGAGGCGAGTAACCGGCGATATCACTCCCGTACCCGCATAGAACACGTCCTCCACACTCCCTCATTAATCGGTACTAAGCTATCGACTCCGAGGTTATTCGATGGAGCCTGGCGATTTTGTAGAGGCCCGGCGGCGCCTGGAGGCCAAAGCCCGGCCCGGCGGCGTAAAGCTGACGTCGCTAACAGAGGCGGCCGGGTGGGTGAAAGATGGCGACGTGGTGGCCATCGGTGGCTGCTGTTACTCCAGAACACCCCTGGCGATACTGATGGAGATTTTACGTCAGAAGCGGCGCGAACTCACTCTGGCGCGCAACCTGATGTGTTACGAAGGCGAGTGGTTCATCGCGGCTAAGGCGGTGGAGACCATGGTGTCGAGCTGGTTCGCCATCGGGTTGCCCTGGGGCCTATCCAAGGTCTTCAGGCAAGCGGTTGAAGGCGGCCAGTTGAATTACGAAGAGTGGAGTCATCTAGCTTTAGGGCTCCGCTTTCGGGCCGGAGCCATGGGTGTCCCTTTCCTGCCGTCATTGAGCATGCTGGGTTCCGACCTGATGGGGGTGGGAAGCGCAAAATCCATGGAATGCCCCTTCACCGGCGAGACAATCGCGCTGGTGCCGGCTCTCTTTCCGGATGTGGCGGTGCTCCATGTCCACCGGGCAGACCGTTTGGGCAACTGCCAGATAGACGGTTACCCCCACATGGACGTGGACATCGCGCTGGCATCAACCACAGTCTTAGTAACAGCCGAAGAGATCGTGTCAGAAGAGCAGATCCGTAGTCAGCCGGACCGGACCAAGATCCCGGGCTTCGCAGTGGACGCCCTGGTAGAAGTTCCCTACGGGGCCTTCCCTCACGAATGCTACGGGCTCTATGAAGCCGACTTCGATCATTTCGACAAATATGTATCGGAGGGCAGCTCTCAGGGGGCCGAAGGGGTTCGGCAGTACCTGGACCGATATGTGTACAACACGCCCGACCACAAGGACTACCTGAGTCTCTTTGGAGCCGGCACGTTAGAGCGGAAAGCTCGAGACGCCCAACAGTTGGTGGGGAGAGGATGAGCTACTCGCCCGCCGAATTGCTGGCTGTGATCGCGGCCCGCCAACTGGCCGGGGTCAAGTCGGTATTCGCTGGCGTGGGCATTCCCCTGCTCGCGGCTGCCTTGGCCCAGAAAACCCATGCGCCGGACTTGACCATTGTGGTGGAAGGGGGCTCCATCGGCCCGGAGTTGCTTCCCGGGCAGCTCCCCATATCCACCAACGAGATGCGGGTCGCCCACCGGGCCAGGGTTCTACCCGGCATCACCGACACTTTCCTGTTCGCCCAGCGCGGATTCTTGGAGGTAGGATTCGTTGGTGGCGCCCAAGTCGATCGTTTCGGCAATCTCAACTCCTCGGTGGTGGGCCCATACAATCATCCCCAAGTGAGGCTGCCAGGCAGCGGCGGGGCCAACGATATCATCTCCTTGTGCCACCGGGTGATGGTGGTAACCATGCACGAACGGCGCCGCTTCGTTCCCAAGGTGGATTTTGTCACCAGTCCTGGTTTCCTCAGTGGCGGTACGTCCCGCCGGGACGCCGGTCTGCTTTTCGGCCGCGTTAGCCAGGTCGTTACCAATCTGGGGATACTGGGGTTCGACGAGGAGTCCAAGGCCATGCGTCTGGAAGGTCTGCACCCCGGCGTGTCGGTGGATGAAGTGGTGGAGATGACGGGCTTTGATCTGCTTATAAACGACCAACTACCCATCAGCGACCCTCCGGAAGAAAAGGAACTTGCTTTACTGCGGGAACTCGATACCGAAAGGCGGTTTATATGAAAGCCAGAGAGCCTGTGTAATGGCGGTGCAATTTGGCCTCGCTATGAGGAACTTCGTGGGCCCCGGCGAGACTCCGGACGTGGACGAACTCCTGGCTTACGCCCAACGGGCCGAGGAGCTGGGCTTTGAGTCCCTCTGGGTATGGGACCACATGCTGTTGGGCGTGGAGCCGGCTTTCCCCGTGCTGGATGCCCTGTCCATACTGATTGCGATCGCGGCCCGCACCACTAGGATAAAGCTGGGAACCGGTGTTTTGGTTTTACCACTGCGGAACCCGGTGGTAACTGCCAAGACGCTGACTAGCCTGGATCAAATCTCCAAGGGGCGGCTCATTCTGGGGGCCGCCGCCGGCTGGTACGCTCGGGAGTTCGACGCCGTGGGTGTGGAGTTCAAGCGGCGCGGCCGGATCTTCGAACGCAACTTGGATCTTATGCTGCGTCTTTGGACCGAAGACTCGGTTACGTTGCAGGTGGACAACCACAACTTGAGGCAGGCGGTACTCCTGCCCAAACCCTACCAGTCGCCCCATCCTCCCGTGCTGATCGGGGGCTACGTCGACGCAGTGCTGCGCCGCGCGGCCCGCATGGGGGACGGTTGGCTGACTTACTTCTACACGCCGGAAGGGTTCACCAAGTCTTGGGACAAGGTGCTGGCTTACGCCCAAGAGTACGGACGGGACCCGTCAACTCTGTCGTCCACGAACCAATTAGCGATATACGTAGGACCGTCCAAAGAAGAGGTCGACGCGGACATGCGGCACTGGCTGAGCACCGAGTGGGACGTGGCGGGCTGGAGCGACTCCACTATCGAGCACGCGATCTGCGGATCGCCGGACCAATGTGTCGAGCAACTCCAGGCCCACGTCGCGACGGGTGTCGATCGGTTGGTCCTCATTCCCTACCGCTATCAGCCTGAGCAAGTGGAGTTGATCGCCCGCGAAGTGCTCCCCCGCCTTATCGCCTGAAGTCGCAATACTACGGCTTACTTGTATTCAGCCCTTCGCCGTCCAGGGAACTTTAGCCGTCACACCGGCGGAAGCCGGTGCCCAGGAGCGTCCAAGGCGCAAACGGTTTGTGGATTCCGGCCTTCGCCGGAATGACGGCCCCCAGGCTGATACACTAGTTAGCGGAATAATGCGCCGGGATCGTAGAACTGCAACACCTCCATTCAACCGGATTAAGGGAAGGAGTTAATCGAGCCAATGACCAAAACCATCGTGGGAATCGATGTGGGGGGTACTTTCACCGACATAGCCATCCTGGAAGACGGCCGTTTGCAGGTGCACAAGCTACCCTCCACTCCCGGTGACCCATCTGTTGGCATCTTGAAAGGGGTAGCGGAAGCCTGCCCCGAGTTCGTGGACGGGAGCGGCGGATTCGATGCCGATTTTGTCCACGGCTCCACGGTGGCAACCAACGCGTTGTTGGAGGGCAAAGGAGGCCGCACCGCCCTAGTAACTACCTTGGGATTTGAGGACGTCCTGGAAATCGGCCGCCAGAACCGTTCCGAGCTGTATAACCTTGACGTGGACCGGCCAGTCCCCCTAGCGCCTTGGGAGTTGCGGTTCGGATTGCCGGAGCGGGTCGACCACACCGGAGCCATCGTGGAAGACCTGCTGCCCGAAGCCATTCAAACTTTGGTTCACCTGCTGGAGGAGGCCGGCGTAGATGGAATCGCGGTATCTTTCCTCTTTTCCTTCCTCAACTCGGCCCACGAAGAGGCCGTGCTGGCCGCATTGGAAAAGCTGCCCAATAACCCGTTCATCTCCATTTCCAGCAGAGTTCTCCCGGAGTTCCGGGAGTACGAGCGCACCAGCACCGTGGTGGTCAACTCCTACGTGGGCCAAGTCGTGAGCCGTTACCTGAACGCCTTGGAGAATTCGCTGGGCCACGGACTACGCATCATGCAGTCCTCCGGGGGCAGCATCACGGCGCGTTTGGCGGCGGACCAGCCGGTGCGCACCATTCTGAGCGGTCCCGCTGGTGGAGTGGTGGGGGCTTTCTATACCGGCGTCCAGGCAGGCTACCCCGATATCATCACCCTAGACATGGGTGGGACATCCACCGACGTCTCTCTCTGTCCATCGCGGATCAAGGAAACCACTGGCTCCCAGGTTGGGGGGTATCCCATCAGTGTGCCCATGATAGATATACACACCGTCGGGGCCGGCGGCGGCTCCATCGCCCGGGTGGACGGCGGAGGGGCCCTGGTGGTGGGACCACAATCGGCTGGGGCGGACCCCGGCCCGGCATGCTACGGGAAGGGAGATCAAATCACCGTTACCGACGCCAATCTGGTCCTGGGACGAATGCTGCCCGACAATTTCCTCGGTGGGCGAATGACTCTGGACCGCCAACGGGCCGAGAGGCTGATTGCCGAGCTGGCTTCGGAGATTTCATTGAGCGCCGAAGAGACGGCACTCGGCGTTATCAGGGTCGTTAACGCTAACATGGCGCGGGCCATCCGCGCCATTTCTCAAGAGCGTGGCTACGATCCCCGTCAGTTCACCTTGGTGCCTTTCGGTGGCGCGGGGCCGATGCATTGCTGCGAATTGGCCCGGGAGATGGGCATTCCCCGGGTCCTGGTGCCAGCCCGTCCCGGCATACTGTCGGCTCTAGGAGTGGCCATCGCCGATATAGTCAAAGATTACTCCCGAACGGTGATGATGCGGGGAGACGACATCAACCGCACCCAGTTGGACGAGGAATTCCACGGCATGGAAGGATTGGCCAGAGAAGAATTGGAGAAGGAGGGACTGCCCATGGACCGCATGGCGCCCCAGCGGTTCCTGGACGTGCGCTACGTGGGGCAATCCTTCGAGCTGACCATCGATTATCCTTCTCCCACCCGCACCATAGACACGGCGAGGATGCGCCGGTCCATCGCCGACAGCTTCTACCGGGCCCACCTACAGCGGTTCGGTTACGCCGACCGGGGCGAGGCGGTGGAGATTGTCAACCTCCGTCTCAAGCTCGGACTGGAGCTGGAAAAACCCCAGATAGTCATGGGACAAGCGTCGGCTTCTGACTCCACTTCAGCGTTGATGGGAGAGGCGGAAGTGGTCTTTATGGGCGGCCCAGTCACCACGCGCCTCTACGATAGGGAGAAACTGGGTGCCGGAAGCCAGGTCTCTGGTCCGGCCATCGTGTTGCAGATGGACACCACGGTTGTGATCACGCCCGGTTGGACCGGTACGGTGGACGACTACGGGAACCTGGTTCTGGAGACTGAGTGAGCCTGAAAAAGCCGTCATAGAAACGGTAAAATTCTAGTCGCAAAATGTTGGCGTGTTACAGAGTGACGCGGATTAAAATGCGAGGTGGCCGATGGCCGTCGACCCGATAAGCCTGGAAGTATTCAAGAGCCTGTTCATATCCGTCTCCGAAGAGATGGGGGTGGCGCTACAGCGCACGGCCTACTCTCCCAATATGAAGGAACGGCGCGACTTCTCCTGCGCCATATTCGACCCCGAGGCGCAAATGGTGGCCCAAGCTGCCCATGTCCCGGTCCACTTGGGGGCCATGCCGGCCTCGGTGCGGGCGGCTATCGACACCTTTCCCAATTCCTTGCGGCCCGGGGACATGGTTATCCTGAACGACCCGTACCTAGGCGGCACCCACCTTCCGGATATCACCCTAGTCGCGCCGGTATACGCCGAAGGACCTCCATCCCCCTTTGGTAAAGGGAGAAACAGGGGGATTTCCAAGCGCCTGGCTGGGTTCGTGGCCAATAGGGGCCACCACGCCGATGTCGGCGGCATGACGCCCGGCTCGCTCCCCCTGTCCACCGAGCTGTATCAAGAAGGGACCATAATCCCTCCCATCAAGTTGATCCGGGGAGGAAGGCTGAACCATGAGGTCGTTCAACTCATCTGCCGAAACTCCCGCACGCCGGAAGAGCGGAAAGGCGACCTTGCCGCCCAGATCGCCTCCACTAGGGTCGGCGAACGCCGATTGCAAGAGATAATCCAACGTTATGGCAACGATGAGACGCAGGAGCATATGGCGGCCCTGCTGGACTACTCCGAACGGCTGACCCGCCAGGCCATCACCCTTATTCCGGACGGCGTTTACGAGGTGGTGGACTATATGGACGACGATGGGTTGACCGATCAACCGGTGCCTATTCGAGTGTGCATCACCGTCGCTGGAGACGAGATTACGGTCGACTTCACCGGGACTTCACCCCAGCGGCCCGGCTGCATCAACGCTCCTCAGGCCATCGCCGTTTCGGCATGTTTGTACGTTATCCGTTGCATCGTGGGCGAAGAGGCGCCGGCCAACCAGGGCTGTCTCCGCCCGATCAAAATCATCACGCCCCTCGGAACGCTGGTCAACCCGCAACCCCAACGAGGGGTGGCCGGCGGCAACGTGGAGACTTCACAACGAATAACCGACGTTCTCTTTTCTGCTCTGGCTCAAGCCTTGCCCGAGTTGATCCCGGCCGCCAGCCAGGGCACGATGAACAATTTGCTGGTGGGGGGCCACGATCTGGACCGGGACAGGCCATTCGTTTACTACGAAACCATAGCCGGTGGCATGGGTGCCCGGCCGACCAAGGACGGCATCTCGGGCATTCACACGCATATGACCAACACCATGAATACACCCGTGGAGGCCTTTGAGTTCGCTTTTCCAATGCGCCTAAAACGGTACGCCATCCGGCGCGGTTCTGGGGGCCGGGGCAAGTACCAGGGAGGCGACGGTTTGATTCGGGACGTGGAGTTCCTGGCCCCCGCCAGGGTCACCATCTTATCTGAGAGACGGAAGTTCCCGCCCCCCGGATTCCACGGCGGCCACCACGGCGAGACCGGCGAAAACGTGCTGCTAAGGGGCGGCTACGAAGAGGTTCACCTGGCGGGGAAAGAAACGCTGGACGTGGAGCAGGGCGACGTATTGAGCATCCGCACGCCGGGTGGCGGAGGATGGGGCGAGCCCGAGGATGACTAACAGCAGGTCCCGGTCATCTCAACTTTTAAGTGATAGGCCAGCTCCGCTGCTTGCTCCTCCAACGCCACGCCGATTCGACCATGTATTCGGACCCGCCGGGTTACATGATAATTCTCTTTGATGTCACCCCCAGATTGCCTCCATGGAGCCCAAGTCGTTGAAGCCTGGGTTGATCCGCCCGGCTTATAGTTGGGTAATCCTGGCGTCTGGCTTCTTGGTGCTTTTTTTCGGCACTGGTTCCAGGTTCGCCTTTGGCCTGGTGCTCAAGCCAATGTCCGAAGACCTGGGCTGGAGCCGGTCAACCCTCACCTTGGGTTTGACTGCCTTTATGTTGGTGTCCGCAGTTTCTCTTCCCGTAGTTGGAAGGCTCATTGACCGCTATAGCCTGCGGCTGGTCATGGGAGGCGGGGCGATATTGGGCGCTTTGGGCATCCTATTTATGGGCCGGGTTAACGAGCCATGGCAGTTGTTTTTAGCGTACGGGCTTGTTTATGGCATTGGCATCGCAGCCATCTCCAACCTGCCTGTGGGCGTGTTAATCAGCCGGTGGTTTTACCGGCGGCGAGGCGCAGCGGTCAGCGCAGCCATCTCCGGGGGCGCCTTCGGCCAGTTGGTTATCATCGGAGTCCTTTCGGCATTTCTAGCGAGCATGGGATGGCGCGCGGCGTTTACAGCCTTGGGATTCGTCACTCTGGCGGTTCTGGCCCCGGTGGTGCTAACGACGGTGCGCTCCCGTCCTCCACTTCCCACAGTTGAGCCGAGGTTGGGAGAAAGCTACGCCGTCGGGGAAAAGGCTGCGTCCGCGCGCGCCGAGCCTCTGTTAGATGAGGCGTTACCTCTGAGAATGATTCTACGTTCCCGCCAGTTCGCGTTGCTGCTGACCATGTACGGCATCTGCGGGTTTCAGGACTTTTTCGTAGCGACCCATTTGGTGGCCTTTGCTCAAGATCAGGGCGTAGGGTCGGTCCTGGCTGGTAGCCTGCTGGCGTGGATGGGGTTGATGGGGCTCGTAGGGGTGCTTTTGTCGGGAGTTCTTTCCGATGCCTTTGGGGCAGCCAGGCCCACTCTGCTCTGCTTTTTACTGAGAATCGTTATATTCGGATTTATTATCTATTCCCAAGACACGGTGGCGGTGGCTGCGTTCGCCCTTGTCTACGGCTTTACGTTTTTGGTCACCGCGCCTCTTACGGTGGTCTTCGCCGGGGCGATATTCGGTCAAGGCCGATTGGGCTTAGTCGCCGGTTCAATCTCGATGATCCACCAAATATCCGGGGGGCTGGGCGCTCTAGCCGGGGCGTTGATATTCGACCAGTGGGGCAGTTACGATCGCGCGTTCCTCCTCTTGCTGGTAATCTCCGTGGCCGCTGTGCCCGTCACGCTGATGCTGAGGGAGCGCCCGTTGGCTCTCTTGGGAACGACGCCGGCTGACTTAAATTAATATCGTCCAGGCGAGGGCAGGCTTAATGAGAATCTTGATTATTGGAGCCAGCGGATTCATCGGGCATTACTTGCTACGCCGCCTCCGGCATGAATCCGATTATGAAGTCACCAACACTTACAATTCTCGGGCGCCTGAGGACATTGATCAATCTTGGCACCGGCTGGAAATTACCGATTCCCAACGGCTGGATCAGGTTTTTTTGCAGGCTCGGCCCGATGTGGTGGTGCTATTGGCCGCTATCGCAGATGTTGGAACCGCCGAGAGGGCTCCGGAAAGGGCTACTGAAGTAAATGTTGACGGGGCCGCACAAGTGGCCCGGCTTTGCACTCAGTACCATGCGAGGCTAGTTTTCTTGTCAAGCGAGTATGTGTTCAGCGGTGACCGTGGGAACTATCAGGAGGATGACGCCCCCAAGCCGAACACTCACTACGGCAGGACCAAGTGGCAGGCAGAGCTAGCTGTTGCTCGTGAGGCCTCCCAGTGGAGTATTGTACGGACCAGCGTGGTGTATGGATGGCCGTTGATCGGTCGGCAGAATCTGGCGGCCACGATAATTGAACGCTTAAAAAACAACGAAACCTACAACGGCGATACTAATACCTATCGCACACCGATCTACGTTGAGCATCTGACAGAAGACATCGTGCGGCTGGTGGCCGACTATCACCCTGGGATCCATCACCTTGCCGGGGCAGATTGGATAAACATGTATCAATTCGCCTGCGCTGTCGCGGAGGTATTTGAGTTGGATGGCAGCCTGGTAACTCCGGTACACGCATTTACCGATGTACCGCCCAAAACCGAACCGTTAGAGAAACCAGAGAAGGACCTCAGGCCAGATATCCTAGGGTTGGACTGCACGCAAACCAGTCACAGGCTTGGGATCCGCGCCTTCAGTGTCGTTACTGGATTGCAAGAAATGTTAGCTTAACGTGGCGCAACCGGCATCAGCTTCCTGCGGGACACCTTTGTCCCGCAGGACACGGAGGAGGGCTAAGCCGGCGCTATCCACTCGACGGCGCGTTCCCCTATCATGAGAACCGTTGCATGGCTGCCACCTGACCTTGTAACTCGCGGCATCACCGACGCATCGACCACCGACAACCCCTTTACGCCCTTGACGTTGCAGTATTGATCTACGACCGCCATTGGGTCGGAATCAGGCCCCATCTTACAGGTCCCGGTCACGTGCCTCGCTGTTCCACAGGTTTGGCGTATATAGAGGTCCAATGCGTCGTCATCGGCCAAGATTTCTTCCGTCGGTTGGATCCGGTAATCGGCGACGTCTTTATACGCACTGGATTCAAGGAATCCAATCGCCTTCCGTATGCCTTCCCGCACCCGGCGTATGTCGTTTGGATGCTGGAGATAACGATAGTTGAAGGTTGGCTGCACTGAGGGATCGGCGGACGCAAGCCTGACGTATCCTGAGCCGTCGGGCAACCCGAGAGTGCACGATATCCGCGCCACCCGGTCAGGTGAAACTTCACCGTTCAGGTACTTGGTCCGGAAACCGGGGACGCGCTCCGGCCGTTCGTCCACCATTGGGGTAGTCCGCAGCAACATATCATTGACTTCGCCCGAACCGTCGGAAGTGTAATGTAAACCAAAGTGCACCGTATCGGCATCACCAAAGAGGGTCAATCCGTCTTTGACTTTAAAGGTGATCTGGGCGCTCAGATGGTTAGTTAGGTTCTGCCCCACTCCGGGAAGCTCATGAACGACAGGTATCCCAAATCGCTGAAGTTGGTCATTAGGGCCGATTCCCGATAGCATGAGCAGGTGAGGCGACTTGAGAGCCCCGGCGCTCAACACAACACGGTCTGCTTCAACGTTGAAAACCTCGCCTCCGCTTTCTACTTCCACACCGACGGCCTTTAGATCCTTGATCAACACCTTCCTGACGAAAACCCCTCCCCTCACCGTAAGGTTAAGACGGTGGCGCATGGGATTTAGGTGAGTGATAGCGGCGCTCATCCTCCAGCCGTCCAGGTTGTTCGAGGGCCACACGCCAACGCCCGAGGGGTTCGGGCCATTGGTATCCTCGACCGCCCCGTAACCCGCCTCCAAACAGGCTGCGCGGAAGGCCTTTTGGATGTCTGGCCATGGACCTGATTGACGACGCCTTACCGGCATCGGTCCGTTAGTCCCATGAAAATCATCCCGAATGTCGAGATCATGCTCAGATTTCCTAAAGAAAGGCAGTACCTTGTCATAAGACCATTCATCGTTGCCCATAGCAGACCAGGAGTCGAAATCCTCGGGTAACCCCCTTTGCATCGCCTGACCGTTGATGGACGACCCTCCTCCGATCACTTTGCCCTGCGCCACGTGGATCTCCCCTTGCTCCTCGGTGATTGTTCCCCGCAGGGCCCAGTTGTGTTCCGAGTCTGGGGATTCTGCAAAACTTGTGTTGCCGAACTTTATTTCGTCCGGCAGATTGGCTGGATCAGGGTAATCCGGCCCGGCTTCCAGCAACAGAACGGAGGTATTCGCGTTTTCAGCCAATCTGCCGGCCAACACCGATCCAGCTGCTCCCCCACCGACGATAACAACGTCATATTTCATGGTCCCTCCCTAAATGATTAGTTTTCTAAGCTAGGATTTGCCAGATTTAACTGATTCTCTTGAGAGTAGGACGTGTCAGATGTCTCGCTCTATCAACCGGCTATCAACCGGGATTCCCCATATCGGCCGAACCGGTACCGGTAGCAAGGTCCGAGCAGGGTAGTTGGAGCTTAGTGTCGGCCTTTGGTGCTTGTCAATCCTCTCTCCCGGCAAATTTCTTCCTTGGCGCCTCAACAGTCACGGTTAGGCGGCCGCCGGCCGGCATCGAATGCTATAATGCCAGCCAACCGTTCTGGTAAGGTGCGGCCGGACAGGTATACCAGGAGGAGGTCGCTATGGTTTCTATCCGGACACTTCAAGGATCAGCCATAGTTGAGGCCATCAAACAGAGCGGTATTGAATTCGTGGTTGCTTTGCCGGACATCACCACCAGTCAAGGTATCCTCTTGCCAATAACGCGGGACCCGTCTTTGCGACTGATCCGCGTCGCCAAAGAAGACGAAGGGGTCTCCATTTGCGCGGCTCTCTCCCTCTGCGATAAGAGGTCCGTCCTCCTTATGCAGAACACGGGGCTGCTTGACTCCATCAACTCGGTAAGGGGCACCGCAGTAGAGTTCGAGATGCCCGTCTGCATGATTGTAGGTCTGCTGTCCAAGGAGCCCGGCGTTACACCGATGGAGTCTGACCGGTACGGCGTGCGGATCACGGAGCCAATCCTGGATGCAATGGGCGTCGAACACCACTTGATCGAGCAGGCACAAGACGTTGCGAAAATCGGCCCCGCCATCGACAAAGCCTACGACACGTCTAGTCCGGTGGTCCTGCTTATCGGAAGAAGGCTGGACGAGCAATGATGAAGCGTGACGAATGCCTCAAAGTCCTCGCCCAATATCACACCGACCAGATTGTGGTAGCCGCCTACCAAGCGGCCCAAGAGTGGTTGGTAATCAAGCCCAACGTACTGAACTACACTGCTATTGGGGCCATGGGCCAGGCTTCCTCTCATGCTTTAGGCTTCGCTGTAGGCCTGCCAAACAAGAGGGTGCTAGTTTTGGACGGTGATGGGAGCCTATTGATGAACCTGGGCAGCCTGGTGACCATCGCCAACGAAGCGCCCAAGAACTTGATCCACTTCCTCTGCGAAAACGGATCTTACGAAGCAAATGGCGGGCATCCCATTCCTGGAGCTGGTGTTGTCAGCTTCGCCGACATCGCCAAGGCGGCGGGATACCCCAGGACCTATGAGTTCAGTGACCTCGAGGTTTTCGAGTCCGAAATTGGACGCATCCTCCAAGAAGAAGGCCCAGTATTTGTGGACCTT
>Ga0207963_1000638_pt1 | contig 18690 bp, 17 predicted proteins | sample Knorr_S15_td_NAD_FD_185604 | JGI IMG/M metagenome (GOLD analysis project Ga0207963, IMG submission 185604) | Marine microbial communities from Southern Atlantic Ocean transect - Knorr_S15_td_NADW_ad_2500m_LV_A (SPAdes) (version 2) | ecosystem: Environmental > Aquatic > Marine > Oceanic | place...
CCTGCGCTGAGGGTCGGGAGGGCTTCGGGCTTCAGCTGGTCGGGGCCGACGACGGATCGGGCGGCGAATCGCCTGATTCGCTTCGCGCTAGTGGCAGACAAGGAGAACGTGGCGTGGTAGGAAGCGGGGCGTGGCCAGGCGCGCCACCGCGACGTGCGCCGTAGGTTGATGGTCCCAATCGGAGGAGCCATGAGCTACACAACTTGCGCCCGACGTCTGCTGGCGCTCCCACTCGCCCTGGCCCTGTTCGGCGGGTCCGCCACCGCCCAAGCGCGTGATGGCGTCCCGGCACTACCAGCTTTGGACCACCAAGTAGTGCTGCCAACGGCCGAGGCCAGCATTCGCGTCGTGCCCATCGCCACCGGCCTCTCGCATCCATGGGGGATGGCGTTCCGGGACAACGGCGACATCCTGGTGACGGAACGCGACCGGGGCACCGTGCGCGTGATTCGCGACGGACGGCTGCTGGAGCGGGAGATCACGGGCGTGCCGGAAGTGTTCTCGCGTAGTCTTCGCGCCGGACTGATGGACATCGCGGTCCACCCTGACGACGACCGCATCGTGTACCTGACCTACACCAAGTCGTTCGAGCGCGATGGATCAGATAGCCTGACGGTAGCGCTCGCCCGGGGTCGCCTCGAGGGGGGCGTACTGACCGATGTTCAGGACATCTTCACGGCGGACGGGTGGGACCTCGGCATCGCAGCGTCCAAGCTGCACTTCGCTCCGGACGGGACGCTCTTCATGAGCGTCGGCGGCTCCTACGTGTTCGCTTCCACCGGAGAATACGCACAGGACCCGAGCACGCATTTCGGCAAGCTGCTGCGGCTAAACGCAGATGGTGGGCCCGCAGAAGGGAATCCGTTCCTCGGTGACGCGGACTATCTGCCCGAGATCTATTCGCTGGGGCACCGGAATCAGATGGGGCTGGCGTACCATCCGGAGACCGGAGACCTGTGGGTCACAGAGAACGGGCCTCAGGGGGGTGACGAGACCAACATTATTCGAGCCGGCGGAAACTACGGCTGGCCGGTCGCGTCCTACAGCCGTCAATACAACGGTGCCCCCGTGACCGACACGCCATGGCTCGCGGAATTCGAGCAGCCCGAAATCCTCTGGTGGCCGTCGATCGCCCCGACCGGGCTGACCTTCTATACCGGAGAGCACTTTCCGCAGTGGCAAGGCGACCTGTTCGTCGGCTCCATGATGGTTGGGCGCATGCAACGAACGGGACACCTGGAGCGAATCATCTTCAACCGACGGGGTGAGGAGGTCGGGCGTGAGTGGTTGCTGACCGACCTCAGGCAACGCATCCGCGAGGTCGTGCAGGGGCCGGATGGCTATCTCTACCTGCTGACGGACGAGGACGACGGAGCGCTGCTACGCATCGAGCCGGCCAACGCGATCACCGCCCCGCCAAGCACGAGTGCGGCCGCCGGACGCCTGACGGAGCCGCGACTGCCACCGCTGCCCGAGGCCGAGTGGACCGAGGATCAGCGGGCGGCATTCGAGCGGCACCAAGGCGACGGTCACTCCGACAATGTGCTGCGCACGATCCTGCGCGTGCCCGCTCTGGCCGATCAGATCCTGCCGTTCGGGCGTTACCTCGCACAGGAGAGTACGCTATCTCCGCGGCACCGTGCGATTCTGATTCTGCGTACCGCCTGGCTCGCCCAAAGCGCCAGCCTCTGGGCCACCCACGCGAGTCGGGCAAACGATTCAGACTTGACCGCCAACGAAGTGCTGCACCTTGCCGAAGGGCCCGCCGCGGGTTGGGGTGAGTTCGAGTCGCATCTGCTCGGACTGGCCGACCAGCTCTTCATCAACTCGTCGGTCACCGACGAGACGTGGCAGGTACTCTCGACGCGGTACGACATGCACAACCTCATGGACGCCGTCGCGACCGTGAACGAGACCACCTCGCACGCGATCCTCTTCAACTCACTCGGCATCCAGCCCGACGAGGACGCCACGGCGCGCATCCCCATGGGCGAAGTCGCGTACTTCATCGACGTGCCGGATCGGGAGCCAGGACTCACAGTGCCTCGAGTCGAGCCTTTGGAGGGCCGGGGATTGCGTGTCTCGCGCACCTTCCAGCAGCATCCTGCGATGGCTGCGCACGCTGGCGGCTCTAGCTACGTGATGAATCCCCAACGCACACGAATGATCCCGCACGACCGGGAATTGCTCATCCTGCGCACCGGATGGAACGCGCAGGCGGTCTACGAATGGGCGAAGCACGTCGGCAGCGTTGGGCGCGCCCGTGATCGGGGTCTCGAGCCTCTCTGGATCGCGCAGGGCAAGGATGCCCCCGGCTGGTCCGACTACGAGAGGGCACTCATCGACGCCGCGGATGAGATGTTTCGCGATGCGATGATCGCGGATGAGACCTGGGCGAGGCTGTCCGAGCACTACGACACGCACCAGATGATGAGCGTGGCCGCAACTGTAGGGCGGTATCGCATGGTGTCGATGACGCTCAATGCGCTCGGGGTGCAGCCGCTGCCGGACGACGAGTTGTTTCCGAAGCTCGAGGGGTATTGAGAAGGCCGGGCACGGCCACGACCCCTATACACACCCGGCCCTACGAGCCCTCCCTGCGACCCTCAAAGAACTCCGGAACCGCCACGAACAGGCTCGTCGCCTCGGCCAGAATCTTACCGCCGGCCGCGAGCACCATGCGCCCCTTCCCCAACGACTTGCGGCCCTCCACTCGGGTGACCCACGCCTCCACTTCGACCTCGACGCCAAGCGGGATGGGTGAGACGAAGTCGACGTTCAGGTTGGCTGCTACGGACTGATGCCCGCCCAGCCAGACCGCGGCACCCATGGCCTCGTCCAGGATGGCCGCGACGGCGCCACCATGCGCGTGGCCGGGAGGGCTCCTGTTGGGCCTCGGAGAACGTGAGGCGGGTGCCGATCCGTTCGCCGGAGACGTACCATTGCACGCCCATTCCGCACGGATTGTCAGGACCGCATACGAAGCACGGTCCGTGAGAGGGACGTTTTTGTGAAGCGGGGAAATCGGTCATGAATCGAAGGAGTCCTTGAGCGCACGCGGAAGTCGGGGCATTATGATCTGGGCCAGTGGAAAATGTGTCGAGTTCGGAGAGGAGTCGATTATGGAGCGCTTCGTGAGATCCCCATCGGATGATACGGCGCGGATGATGCTTCCTCGTCGTAGGGCCTCGCTGTTCGTCCTGCTGGCGATCGGTCTCGCCGGAGCGTGGGCCCCCATTGTCGAGGCGCAACAGACCACGGGCCAGTGGGTGGCTCCCCGAACCGCCGACGGTCATCCCAACCTGCAGGGCAACTGGTCGAATGCGACGCTGACGCCGGTCGTGCGCCCAGCCGGAGTCGGGCCCGTGCTCAATCCGGAGCAGGTGCGGGCACTCGAGGGCGGGCGGGCCGAGTTCATCGAGGCAGATCTCGTGGATAGTGATCCCAACCGTGGCGCGCCACCCGTAGGTGGCCAGCTCACCGGAGAGGCTCGGTGGGACGCGGGCGCGGGTGCGGTGGGAGGGTACAACCAGTTCTACATCGATGGCGGCGACCACATCGCGATCTACAATGGCGAAGCTCGCAGCTCGTTGATCGTGGATCCGCCCGACGGCAGCAGACCAGCCTACACGGAGGAGGCCGGGAGACGCCTGCGTGAGAGTCGGGAGTTCCTGGCGCAATTCGGGCAGTACGACAATCCAGAGAACCGGCCGCTAGCCGAGCGCTGCATCATGTCCTTCGGCTCGAACGCCGGGCCCCCGATGATGCCCAACTACTTCTACAACAACAACTACACCATCGTGCAGACCGCCGACCACGTGATGATCATGACCGAGATGGTTCACGACACTCGCATCATCCGACTCGGCACGCCCCGGCCCCTGCCCGACAACGTTCGTCCTTGGATGGGCGATTCGTGGGGCCACTGGGAGGGAGAGACGCTCGTCGTGGAAACGACCAACATGCATCCCGATCAGAGAATCGTCGGTGGTGGCGCGACGTTCAGCCCTTCCGCGCGGGCCAAGGTGACCGAGCGTCTCACGCGAGTCGATGGGTATACGATCAACTACGAGTTCACGGTCGACGATCCCGGCACGTTCAGGCGCCCCTTCAGTGGCCAGGTGCCCTTCAAGGCACTTGCCGAGCAGGTGTACGAGTATTCGTGCCACGAGGGCAATTACGCGCTCTCCGCGGTGTTGAGCGGGGCGCGGGCGCAAGAACGTGAAGGTGGGAACTAGCGGACGCGAGGTAGCCACAGCGGGTAAGAGCTGAAGACGTCACTCCGCGCGCAACGCCACCATCGGATCGAGTCGCGTGGCACGCCGCGCAGGCAGGAAAGCGGCGACCGGCTAGTCGCGCTGGTTCCGCCCCGCCTCCCTCTCCTCGTAGCGCGCGCCACTCAAGACGCTCCCGAGCGCGTAGTTACCCTCGTGGCAGGAGTACTCATAGACGAGATCGTTAAACCTATTGAACGGGATCTCGCCGCCCCACGGCTCGGTGTACGTCGATGGGTCATCGACGGTGAACTCGTAGAGGATCGTGCCCGCGCTGGCTCGGGTGAAGCGCTCGGTCACCTTCAGCTGGTCCGTCGGCGGGATGCCCCGGAACGGGTGGCGGGGATTGAAGTTCGTCGTCTCGACGACGAGCGTGTTGCCGTCCCAGTGACCCCAAGAGTCACCGAACCACGGACGGAGCTGTTCGGGCAACTCATCGGGTTCACCCAGCCGGATGATGCGCACGTCGTGCACCATCTCGGCCAGGATCATCACGTGGTCGGCGTTCTGCACGATGGTGTAATTGTTGTTGTAGGCTGTGTTGGGCATCATCGGTGGTCCAGCGCTCGAGCCGAACGAAACGACGCACCGCTCCGCCAACGGTCGCAGCTCCGGGTGATCGTACTGACCGAACTGGCTCCGAAACTCCCTGCTCGCCCGGAGGCGCTGCTCGCCCTCGGTGGTGAGTGCCGGGCGGCGGCCGTTGGAGGGATTGGTCACGAGTGACGCGCGGTATTCGCCACCGACGATTGCCACCCGGGTACCCCGGTCCCAATACACCTCGTTGTACTCCTGGCCGGACAGTCGAGCCTCGTTGCTCTGACCCGGCCTCTCGGCCCTCCCGCACGCGACGGTGCCCGGGCTGGCGGGACAATCGCCATCAATCTGTTCGATGTCCGCGACCTCCTGCCTGGTGAACACCGGCCCGGTGCCCTCTCGCCGCTCGAACGGAGTGAGCGTCACGTTGGTCCAGTTTCCTTGCAGGTCTGGATGGCCGTCGGCGGTGCGAGGCACCACGTAGTCCCCATTGGTCTGCGCTGCGCCAGTCGAGACCGCCCCCGGGGTTGCGGTTACGGCAAGAAAGGCAGAGAGCAGGACGGTGAGCCTCAGGCCCGGGCGGGCCACTGCAACGCGACCGGTCATGTCGACCTCCATTCGAGAGTGCCCACGGGAGTGACAGCAGGCGATCCGGCCCCGTGTGCCCAATCAATGATAGGGCGGTTCCCCTGAATGCGCGAAAGGCTACTAACCCCCCAGCAAGCAATCTCCGACCATCTCCTGCTGCGTTAGCCCGGCATAGAACGAATTCCACGGGTGGCGAAAGCCGTGTCCTTCGTTGGCGCCTTCCATATAGGAGACATTGAGACCGTTGTTGCGTACGCGCTCGACGATCTGTCGCGACTCACCCACGGGCACGCGCGGATCGTTCGCTCCCTGGACTCCCAGAGTCTGGCGGCATCGTCCAGGACCGGTCCCCACGCCACCCGCCCGACGCCTTCAGCGGTGATCGCCGGCGGTCTCGGCACCCCGGTAACCGCCAATACCAAAATCAGGTGGACGGGCAACATCACCACGAACAGCGCCACCCACTTCAAGGTCTTCCGCATCGATCCAGCCCCGGCTCTCGAGCCCTCGCCCATCCTCCGACCACTACGCGGTAGAAGTTCAAATCGTTTCGGGACGGCGGGCGATGATGTCCAGGACCGCACGTGCGATTTGCGGTGTATCGCACGTCATAGCACAGTGTCAGGACCGTGCCGCCCTCTTAGGCCAAGAGACTCCATGCGAACCTCCATTCGACCCCGTGACGCTCAGGTCATCGCGGTCGCGGGGATCGTTCTCGCTCTGCTACTCGCGCCGGCGAGCGTCCTCTCCCAATCCGCACCCCTCGACTCCACCGAGGTTCTCGAGCAGATGCATGACCTGCAGGAAGATTTTGAGCGCTATCGCGAGAGTCGTATCCCCGTCGAGATGGAGCGAGCCGGTGCTGGATACTGCGACGAGCGTATCGGTCGCATCTGCATCTGGTTCGGTGGCGAAGAAGAGGAGGGCTTTCCTGGTGAGTTTCGCGAGGTGGGGCAGGCCCGCATCGAGTTGATCCGATCCTTGTCCGATGCTTTTGAGCAAGTCAGTGATCGATGGATCATCGGGCAGTGGGTCAACTACCTCGTCGAAAGTCGCAACATGGGGGAGGCTGAGCGGGTCGCGACGGAGTGCGGAATCCAGGAAACGTGGTGGTGCTCGGCGCTTCTCGGCTACGTGCTCCATGTGTGGACCCGCTATGTGCCCGCGGAGGCCGCCTTTCGTGAAGCGCTGGCTGCGATGCCGGACGAGGAATGGGAGGAATGGACGACACCGCGATACATCTTCAGCAGAGATGCCGAAAGAGAATTCAATAGCGCTTCTCCGACGGAGCGTGACCAGAAGTGGGAGCTCTACTGGCGGCTGTCGGATCCGCTCTTCCTGTTCGAGGGCAACGATCGCCTGACGGACCATTTCGCCCGTTGGGTCGTGGCCAAGAACCGTGAGGACTCCGGCGTGCCCTTGGGGCTGGAGTGGGAGGAGGACATGGAAGAGACCCTGATCCGTTACGGGAGGAACACCGGGTACAGCCGCACGCACAACCCAGGGAGAAGCTTCGGGGGTGGGCTGCAGGACACCCGCAGGATGGTCGGGCATCACCATCCGAAGAGCAGAGGGTACCTCTTCCCTGAGGCTTTCGTGGAGTCGCCCTCGGACATTCCGCCGGAGAGTTGGATCACGGCGCCGCGCGAAGCGAGGACCTGGTACGCGCCGCCTTATGCCCCCGACATGCGCGCATTGGAGACGCAGGTCGGCCGCTTCCGCAGAGGCGACCATATGTTGGTCGTGGGTGCCTATCGGCCCACGATTTCCGAGGGCGGCACCGGCGGCCCGGTGGTCGCGGCATGGAGCCCCGATGGTGGTCTGGAGGGACCCGCACACACGGCGCTGTTCCTGATTCCCGAGAACGGAGACCCGCCTCTCTCCGTCCGAGGCAGCGACCCTGAAGGCGTGCTGACCATTCAGGCCCTGCCAAGCCGGTACGTGGGCGGCCTCGAGGTCGTCGACCTGGATGGGAGACAGGCGTGGCGGGCTCGGCAGGGCATCGTACAACTTCCCATGGTCGAGGGTTTGGTCGACGTATCTGATCTGATGATCCTGAAGGAAGGCACGCCGCTGCCGGAGTCCCTCGACGAAGCCCTGCCCAATGTTCGCCCGGGCGTGAGGCTCAGGGCCGGCGATCGATTCCCGGTTGTCTGGGAGGTCTACGGGCTTCGCATCCTAGAGCCGGTTCAGGTAACCATCGGGTTCAGCAAGGGTCGTCCGGCCTTCCTTACCCGGGTGGGAGAGTTCCTGGGCGTGCTCGAACCGGAAGAGCGAGTGGACATCACGTTCGACGAGACCGGCCCCGACCGCGTGCAGACCGTATTCCGCTCCATGGAGCTGGAGCTACCCGACCTGGAGCCGGGCGAGTACACTCTCCACCTGCAACTCGATCTCTTCGGTCGTTCACCGGTTGTGACGAGCCGACCGATCATTGTGGAGAACTGAGGAATGATGCTTCGAGGCCTCATACCCATCCTCTGGATGCTGGCTGCAACGCTAGCGGGGAACAGCAGCGACTCGGACGCCGCTAGGGCGGGTTCGGGAGCTGAGAGCGCCCGTGCCGTGCTTGGCGATCTGGCGGTCCGCGCCACCCCCGCATCTCTTCCGTTCTTCTATGACCTGTACACGTTCCGCGGTGAAGGGGGCGGCACTACGGTCGTTGCCGCGGTCGCCGTGCCGGTGAGGAGGCTGCGCGCCGAGAGGGTCAACCGCCGAGTCCGCTATCGCTTCGATCTGCGGTTCGTGCTGGCCGATACCGCGCGGCTCGACGTATACCACACAGAGGATTCCGTCTTCGTCAGCATGCCGAGCGCGTTGGGCAGGCAGCACCTGCTGTACACCTTCGTCGAAGTCGAAGCGCCACCGTCCAAGGCGACGCTGCAGCGCGTGGTAGTGACCGACGCGGCGCGGCCCGGGGTGGGCCAACTCTATAGCACCCCCTTCCTTATCCCCGACTACAGCGGCACCGAGCTGATGCTCAGCGATATCGCGTTCGGGCTACCCGGCTCGGAGACCGGTTGGACGCGGCGCGGCGCCACGCTTGCCCTCTTGCCCACGAGTCAGTTCCCCGAGAGCTCCTTCGACGTCTACTACGAGATCTACAATCTCCCGTCGGGCAACGACTACGAGACCGAGTTCGCCTTCCAGCCTATCGACGACTCCGGCGGCGACGAGCGAGCGGTGCGCGCGCTGTTCTCAGGAGAGTCCGAAGCCGACGAGGACGGCTCCGTGGCGGAGCTGCGCCGTGTGGCATCGGCCCTGCCCAAGGGGCGCTACCTCTTCACGGTCACGATTAGAGACTTGGTCAGCGGCCAGGTTGCAGCGCGCTCGCGGACCATTGACGTGCGCGGGTGGAGAAGCGGGACCACGCTGGTCACCGCGATGCCACGGGGTGTCGGCCGCTAAGGTCTCCGTCTGTCGCTCGAGGCGCCTACCGCTCGAGCCAGGCCAGAATCGCCTCGGTAACCGCCTGCGACGCCTCCTGCTGCACGAAGTGACTGACGCCCGGAAGCGTCACGAGCGAATAGTCGGCGTCGAGCCACTTCCATGTATCGTTGAGCGCCCCAGGCAGCAGGTATTGATCGTCCAGTCCGTGGATCTGGAGAACCGGCGCGCCGATGCGGATGACGTCTGCGTCTGGAATCTCCTGGTAAGGAGGCCGGGGATAGTTGGCCTTGTAGTAGGCCATCATGCCGTAAAGACTCGAGCGCTCGAAGGCCTCGACGTAGTGTGCACGCGCGGCCTCGTCTCGGACCCAGAAGGCGAGACCTGCAGCACCGAGGCTCTCATGTGAGCCCTCGGCTTGGAAGTTCCTGGCGTACGCACTGTTTTGTTCCTGCTCGGGGTTGTTGGCCAGCTCCCGGCTCAAACCCTTCGGGTGGGGCAGGTTCAGCACGATGAGACGCTCGACGACATCAGGCCGCAGCATCGCCACATACCATGCGATCATGCCGCCCCAGTCGTGGCCCACGACGATCGCCCGCTCTACACCCTGGTCGGCAATCACCGCCGCGACATCGCCCACCAAAAGCGGCATCTCGTAGTCCTCGACCCGCTCCGGCTGGTCACTGAGGTTGTAGCCCCGCGTGTCCATGGCGGCAACGCGATAGCCAGCGGCGGTGAGCGCCGCCATCTGGTCCCGCCACGTGTACCAGAAGTCCGGGAAGCCGTGAATCATCACCACGAGCGGGCCGTCGCCCAGAGTCACGTAGTGTATGGACGTGCCGTCCGAATCCGCGTAGTGGTGCTCGACGCGGTCGAAGAGGTCCTGGGCTGCCGCGGGGGACGAGGTGGCCACTACCAAAAGGGCCGAGAGGGCCCCGATGGCTGGGAATTGCTTACGCATGTCGGTTGGACTCCGAAAGACGAACGGAACGGGGCGTGCATGGTGGGGCCCGGTGTCGTACCCCGCAACGACGCGCTACCTCCCCTGACGCAGCGCCTGCGCCGTCGACAGATAGTAGTTCCGGGCGTTGGCGCTGATCTGACGCTCCCCCAGCTCCGCTAGCGCCGAGGCCTTCAGCTCCCGTCCCTCGGTGTGGTCGTTGTCCCCCACGAGCACGTAGTCGGCCAACTCGGCCGCCCACTGGAAGTCGCCTGCGGCCAGGGCGGCACGGCCAGCCTCGAGAACCGCCGCCTCGCCTCCCGACAAGCGAATGATCCTGGCTGCCCGATCCCGATTGGATAGCGGAAAAAGGCTGGTGGCGTTGCCGTCGAACCAACCGAGATGGAAGGTATAGATTGAGCGCACGGACCACGCGACCGTCCCGTAGAACTCCTGCAGGTAGGGGTTGTCGGCCAACTCGGGCGGCAACGTGACCTGCTCGACGAGCTCGTCCGGCCGTAACCCCCGATTCATCCCTGCCAGAGTCTGCTGCAGGACCGATGACACGCCCGCGTGGTACCCGGTCAGAGCCGCATCGACTGCAGCACGACCCATGATCGGCCTTGTGTGGCTCGGGACCAGGTATTCCGGCTCGAGCGCGATCATGTCGCTGAGGCTCTCCAGCCAATGATCGACCCGCCGCAGCGGCACACCACGGATTGCGTAGAGGTTGGGAAAGGCACGGTAGAAGTTGTCCCCGGGCAGGAGCGTCCGCTTCTCCGGCAGCCACACGAAAAGCTGATCATCGGTCTCACCGGGCGCATAGCCGAGCACAACCTTCACGCCGGCCACCTCGAAGCTGTAGCTCTCGCCCGAGAAGGTCCGCGTCGGGCGCATGTACCCATCCCCTCCGCCGAGCACCAGGCTCGGACCTATTCCAGCGTTGGGTCGACTCTCCGCCGGCAAGGCCAGGCCGAACTGGTTGCCGCCGTCGCGCCCCGCGCGTCCCACCGCAGTCGGAAGATTTTCGCGCAGCTGCTTCTCATGGGCGTAAACCTCCGGCTCCACATCGCCCACGAACGCACGTGATCCCCGCACGTGATCCGGATGGCTGTGCGTGTAGATGATGGCGCGCACGGGCTTGGTCGAGATGCGGTCGAACTCGGCCCGAACCTCGCGCGCAGCACCCATGCCCTCGGTGGTGTCGATAATGAGGAGACCGTCGTCTCCTTCGACGAGAATGACGTTGGCCAGCGCGAAGCCCACGGCCACATAGACCCCGTCGGTGACCTGGATCACGTCCCGGCGGAACTCGTTGGAGTGTGCGAAGAGCTTGTCGCGACCTGCGAACTCCTGCGCTGACGCGGCCTCTACGCCAATCAACGCCAGGGCGGAAACCAGGGCCGTAGACACTAGGTGGGGCGGCACGACGAAACGCATGATGGCTCTCCGAGAATGGGGTCGCAGCGACGCCTAACGCCGCGGATTCAGAATCAGCTTCTGCACGCGCGAGTTCGAGGTCTCCGCAGCAAAGAGCAGGTCCTCCGTGGGGCAAGCCAGTCCATGCACCCCTGAGAACTCACCAAGCATTCGCCCAGCGTTGCCGACGACTCCGAGCACCTCGCCTTGGAGGGTCGCTTTGATGATGCGCCCCGGGAACGTGCTCTCGCCCACGTAGATGACGTCGCTGCCCGGCGGAATGCAGAGCGAGTTGGGCGCGCCATTGCCGGCCACGTTGCTGAGGTCGGTCGGCGTGCGGCCGTTCACGGCCTTGGAGCCCGGCGCGATCGGTGTGGCCACGCTAAACATGCGCAAGAAGTTGCCGTCTGTGTCAAACACCTGAATGCGAGCGTTGGAGCGATCGCCGACATAGACGTTGTCGTTCCGGTCGATCGCGATGCTGTGCGGTGTGCGCAGCTGGCCGGGGCCTGTGCCGGGCTCACCCCACGACATCACCCAGTCGCCGTTCATGTCGTATTTGGCGACGCGCGAGTTTATGTATCCGTCGCTGATGTAGATGTTGCCGCGGGAGTCGAAGGCCAGGTCCGTTGGCTCCCGAAATCGCCCGTCTTGTGGGGCCAGCGGAGGATTCTGACGCTCGATCGGGCGCGCGCCCTCGGAGCTCGACTCCGCTTTGCGGCCGAACACCCAGACGACGCGGCCTTCGGGGTTCATGCGCACGACCATGTTCGAGCCCTTGTCCACCGTCCAGATGTTGTCGTTGGCATCGATCCTGAGCCCGTGCGCGAACGCCCAGGCGTAGAGCCCTCTGCCGTGCTCACGGATGAAGTCGCCCGATGGGCTGAACTCGAACAGTTGGGCGGCGTGAATGCCGTAAGCAGGACCGCCCCCTGTGGGATTCGAGCGGCTGTATACGAAAATGTGACCCTGAGAGTTGACGGCCACGGCCGGCACCTCGCCGAAGTTCACTCCGTTAGGAAGCCGGAAGAAGTCCGGTACGGACTCCGTGGGAATCTGGGGAGCGTACTGGGCACTTGCTGACACTGCAGCAGCCATCAATGCGACCAGAGTCGTAGCAAGCTTCTTCATCCTAGTTCCCCCTCGTATCCAACGTCGGTGCCATGAGCGAGCGTACCTGAATTCCCCAATGGTCGCCCGCCTTGGTCACAATCCAGAGCGCGGGAACCGTCCAGTACCGCCTGCCTTCGGGGTGCCAACGTGAGAACGTCAACTCGAAGTGCACCTTGTTGCGCGTGACGAGGCTCGCGTCCAGCGCATCGATGGTGCTCATGTGCCAGTTCTCGCGCTGCCGCATCTGGTCGAAATTCGGCCGCGGCCCATCCCCAGCGTCCGCGGCCACCGAGAAGCCGCCGCCCGGTGTCATGAAGACATGAGGGTGGTTCAACACCTCCACCGCGCCTTCCGCGTCGCTTGTGTTGAAGGCCGTGAAGAAGTCCAGGACCGCCTGGCGGGCCGCATCAACGATCTCGGCACGCTCCTCTGCGCCAAGGTCGGCGGGAGACGCGGCGCTGGTGCGAAGCTGCACTCCCCAGTGATCGTCTCGCTTGGTCAGAACGTAGAATACTCGGGAAGTTCGGTAGGCTGTTCCATCGGCCCGATACCGGCTGAAACCGATCTCAGCGTGTACTTTGTTGGGCGATGACTTGATCACCTTGTACGAGTCGAAATCGAAGGAGCTGCGTTCCCATCCCTCACGCGCCCTCATCTGGTCGAAGCCCTCCGAAAAGTCTTCAGGCCGGCTGTTGAGGATCAGCGCCCCGCCTCCCGGCACTGTGACGAAGGGAAAGTTCATGGCCCGGCGCAGGTTGGCATTGTCCGCGGTGTTCCACTGGGTGATGAACACTTCCAGCGCCTGTTTGGCCGCCGATTCGGCGGCGGCGTCTCCGGCGTCTCGCACCTGCGCCTCCCCGATCGCCGCCTGTGTCAGAAACGCGAGGGCCGTCACCATCCCTAAAAGACTCGTTCGACGCATCTTGCCCTCCCATCCCCGACGTCAGTCGGAAGTCACGCTTGTCGTGGGTGATCCTGTCTCCGCATCTATCGGGACGCCGCAACCAAACCACAAGGGCCGGTACGAGCCATGATCGAGGTGAATGGGCTGGACTTCGCTTATCCGGGCGCGAAGGAGCCGGCTGTGAGCAATCTCGAGTTCAGAGTCGAGGACGGCGAGATCTTCGGATTCCTGGGACCGAACGGTGCGGGAAAGAGCACCACCCAGAAGGTTCTGATCGGCTTGCTGCGGGACTACCGAGGCAAGGTGAGCGTTCTTGAACGAGAGGTGCGCGACTGGGGCTCTGATCTCTACGAACAGGTTGGGGTCGGCTTCGAGCTCCCCGTTCATTTCGGCCGCCTCACCGCGCGCGAGAATCTCAACTACTTCGCCTCGTTGTATAAGGGCGAGACCGAGGATGTGGGCCACTTGCTGGAGCGGGTGGATCTGCTCGATCAAGCCGACGTGCGTGTCGAGCGGTTCTCCAAGGGCATGCGGGTGCGCCTCAGCTTCGCTCGCGCGATCCTATGCCGCCCACGGCTGCTCTTCCTGGACGAGCCCACCACCGGCCTCGATCCGCTCAGCGCGCGACGAATCAAAGACCTGATCCTGGAGCATCGCGATCGCGGCGCAACGGTGTTCATCACGACCCACGACATGTCGACGGCCGATGAGATCTGCGACCGCGTGGCGTTCCTTCTCGACGGACACATCGCGCTCATCGACGCTCCGCGCGAGCTGAAAGTCCGCCATGGCGAGCGGCGTCTACGCGTCGAATACCGCGTCAACGGTACACTGGAGGTGCGTGACTTTCCGTTGGAAGGCTTGGCCGAGAACGATGCGTTTCTACGGGCGGTGGGCCAGCCGACCTTGGAGACGGTCCACACTCAGGAGACGTCGCTGGAGAACATCTTTATACGCGTGACCGGCCGGGAGCTCACGTGAGCAGGCTCACCAGCACCTTGCGGCTCGATGCGCAGCTGCAAGCACGCAACAAGGTGTACCTGATCATCGGGGTGGCCGCCTTCGCGTTTCCTTTCGCGTTCGACGCGCTGCTCACGCCTGATCAGCTGCAGTTCTTCATGCCCGTGCTGATCATGTATGGCGTGAGCATGACGACGGTCTTTCTAGTTGGGGTGCTGCTACTGATCGAGCGGAGCCAGGGCACGCTCAGCGTCGTGATGGTCTCGCCGCTGCGACCGGCGGAGTACCTGGCTTCCAAGCTGATAACGCTGACCGTGCTGGCGCTGGTGGAGAGCGCCATCATGGCAGTCGTCGCCTATGGGCTCGGCTTCTCGTTCGGTTGGTTCGTGTTGGCCGTGGTGATGCGCGCGAGCATGGGCGTCGCCGTGGGCGTGGCTGTTGGTGTGCGCTTCCGCTCGATCACGCGATTTCTAGTGCCGGCCATCGGCCTCTCCCTGGCGTTCGACCTGCCCAATATCTGGTACTTCGAGCTCTGGCCCAGTCCGCTGTTCTACCTGTGGCCCTCGATGCCGCCTTTGCTTCTCGCGAAGGCCGCTTTCCTGGAGGTTGAGGCGCTACAGTTGGTCTATGCCCTCTTATACGGCGCGCTGGTCGTCGGTGCCGCCTTGATCTGGGCGTCGCGCTCCATCGATCGCTTCGTCGTGCGCGGAGAGCTCGCCGCATGAACACCCAAGTGTTCAGGGCCATTCGCGTGCTCGTGCCCAGTGATCTGCGCTTGATTTGGCGAGATGGCTTCCTGCTGAGCTTCCTGATCTTCGTCATGCCGCTCGCCGCGCTGGGCCTGCACTGGCTGGCTCCCTACGTGGGAGGCCTGGTGGCCCAGTGGGTGGAGCTCGAGCCCTATTACGGCCTCATCCTGGCCAATGCCGTGATCGCGGGGGAGCCGGTGATGCTCGGCTTCGTCGTCGGTCTACTCTTCGTCGAAGAGCGCGATGAAGGTACGCTGCTAGCGCTTCAGTCCAGCCCCCTCTCGTTGCGAATCTTCCTCGGTTACCGCCTCGTAGCGGCTATGATGCTCAACATCGTGCTGACGGTGATCGGCATAGAGCTCGCGAACCTGGTGACGGTCTCCTGGCTGGAGTTGGTGGCATCAGCCGCGCTCGCCTCGCTGGCTATACCCATCATTGCGCTGGTCTACGCGGCCTTCATCAAGAACAAGGTGCAGGCGCTGATGTTGTTGAAGCCGGTGCAGATTTGGGGCGGGCTGCCCACCCTGCTCTACTTCGTGCCTGAGCCGTGGAACTGGATCGCGAGTGTTCCTGGGCCGGCGTATTACCCCATGCGTCTGTTCTGGACCGCAGCGGAGGGTCAGGCGGAATGGTGGATATTGGTGCCGGGGGTGGTGGTTCCGGGGATGGCGTTGGTGTGGCTGTTTAGGCGGTTTGAGCGCACGGTGTATGCGTGACGTCGAGTAGGAACCTCTTGGGAGATTGAGGGCGGGCCGGAATCCCCGACCCGCCCTCATTGAGGCCACCGACGCTGTGACGTCCAGCCCCTACCGCGCGATATGCTTCCGAAGCATCCGAGGCCCAACCTCCGCACCGTAGACATTGCCATCGTTGTCCACCGCGACGCCCTCGGCGGCGCTCGTTCCGGCTCTACCTGGGTCGGTTTCCGGATCGGGGATGAAGGCGATGACATAGCCGGTGTCGAGGTCCATCACGCGAATGCCACGCCTGAAGCCCGGGTTGCGGGCGAAGCTCGACTCCGAGTCTGCCACATAGAGCTTGTTGTTGTGAATCGTAATGCCGCTGGCTCGGCCCATGTTGTAGAAGTCGCGCACAAACGTGCCATCCTGCTCGAACACCTGTATGCGCCGGTTGCTGCGGTCTCCAACGTAGAGCAGGCCGTCGCGATCCATCGCTAGGGCGTGGGGGGTCCTGAACTCCCCGGGGTTGGAGCCCGTCTCGCCCCACTCCATGAGATAGGTGCCGTCACTGGAGTATTTGACGATACGGTTGTTTCCGTTTCCGGGATGCCCGTCGCCCACGAAGATGTCTCCGTTGGGCGCGACCAATACGTCGTTGGGCTGGTCGAGCGTGGTCTGGGTCCGCCCCGCCACACCGGCCGTGCCCAGCCGCATCAAGACCTCGCCGGTAGGGCTGAACTTGATCACCTGATGGCCTCGAGCGCGATCCTCGTTCCCGCGAGCATCAGCGATCCAGATGTTGCCGTCGTCGTCCACGTCGATCCCGTGGGGCCACTCGAACATTCCGGCTCCGAACTGCGTGAGGATGCGGCCGCGCTTGTCGAACTGAAAGACCACGTCCAGGTCGTCGTGACCGACACAGTTGTTCTCTCCGCAGCGGTCCACGGCCCATATGGTCTCGCCGTCAGGGGAGACCTCGACCAGGCTGGTCGAACCCCACTCTCGGCCGTCGGGAAGCGGCGCCCAGACCCCGGGCAGGGTACGATACGGGTTGGGCTCAGCGTTCTGGGCGTCCAACGAAACCGCGGTCGTGCCAACGCCCGCGCCGACGAAAAGCAACATCAAACCGACTCGACTCGCATACGACATGAAAACCTCTCTCGACGGATGAACGGTGCCGATAAATATCAGCACTCGGGGTTTCAAGAGGGGCCCGTGAGCCCGACCGACTGGCACCATAGGGGCAGTGATATTCAACCGGCAAGCGCGGCTAGTTCCTCGCAGCCAGCTCCCGCCGAAAGATTGCAGCGACCTCGCGCGCGGCCCGGCCGATCCCTGCGTCCGTCAGGTTCACTTGCAGAGCGACGACGAGGCCGAGGTCAGGGTGCATGAGGAGGTCCGATGTGCCCCCGACCGCGCCCCCACCGTGTCCGATGGTAGGATGTCCCTGCGAGTCTTCACCGAGCTGCCACCCGAGACCGTAGCTCGTTTCCTCGCCGGAGTTGGTGCGCTGTGGCGCGAAGAGCAGTTGCAGCGTGCTCTCCTTCAGAAACCCCGGCATCAGGTGGGCCGATCCGAAGCGGACGAGGTCCGTGGGCGTGGTGAGGAAGCCGCCACCGGGTGCCTTGTTGCTGTTGTCCGTGTAGGGACCGTTCAGGACCGTGCGCGTCGCCGACTGCCACCCCGATTGTCGTGTGTGGTAAGACGATCCACCTCCGGAGCGCTCGTAGAAGCTGGTACGGTGGGCGATGATCGAGTCGGTGTGATCGGTCACGGAAGAGCTCATGCCCAGCGGCTCGAACACCACCTCCCGCACGAGCTGCACGAAGGGCCGGCCTGCCGCCTGTTGAAGTGCGGCGCCCAGGAGGTTGTAGCCGTACGTCGAGTACGAGTACCGGGTCCCGGGCTCGAATAGGAGCGCATCCCGGTCGAAGATCTCGAGAGCGTCTAGCAGGTTCGTATAGCGCACCGAGTTGAAGAACTCGAGGCCTTCGGGGTCGTAGTGGCGGATGCCCGAGAGGTGGCCGGCGAGCTGACGGATGGTGATCGGACGGTGCTGCTCCGGCCAACGGGTCACGTACTCCCCAACCTCAGCGTCCAGATCGACGAGCCCGCGCTCGTACAACACCGCCAGAACCGCCGCGGTCATTGGCTTGGCGGTGCTGCCGGTCCGGAACCTGGTGAGCGGCGTTACAGGCACGCCATGCTCGAGACTCGCCAGACCCATGCCCTCAGACCAGACGACTCCGCCGTCGACGCCCACCGCCACCGATAGGCCCGGGATCGCGCGCTCGGTCATGAGGTCGACCAGGAGCTGTCTAGCCTCGGCAATGGCGCTACGGTACGCGGCTGCGGCCGCGCCATTGGGCGGGAGCGCGAGCGGGGCCTGGGCGGAAAGGCCGACAGGCATGGCCAGGACGAGCCACAACGCGACGAGCCGCCCGGCGATCGAGGCTCGCTCGCGGGCGCACGGCGTCAGGGCTCGTGGGTGTTTCTCATAGGACCGACACTGGACTTCGATCATCTGGGTGCCCTCCCGCAGAGTGTGACCAGGTGGACGCGTTCCCGCAAGACACAGCGCGACCTGACCGTGTCCGTGCAGAGAGGGCGATGCCGAACTCTCGCTCTTCTCCTGCTGGCGGTGGTCCTTTCCCTCTTCGGACCGCTGACCAACTCAGGCAGCAGCGGCGGGATGCTGCTCGCTTTCTTCTTGATCGGCTTGTTTCTGTTTGGTCCAGACTCGATGCTGAGCGCGACGGCCGCCATCGAATTCGGAACCAAGAAGGGCGCAGGAAGTGCGGCTGGTTTCATCAACGGCTGGGGCTCGTTCGGACAGATCCTGGGCGTGGCACTGCCAGGCTATCTCATGGCTTGGTTCCCGGGCACCGACACCACCGTCATTCTCTTCTATGGTTTCTCCGTGGCTACCCTCGTCGCTGGCCTGCTGCTGCTCCCGTTGTGGAACCGGGTGCCGCCGACCGGAAGGGCACAGTAGGGAAGCACTGGACACGGCCTCTCCCAGAGCCGAGCGTGGTGTCATGCTCGATACGTCCCTCTGCGACCCTCAGGTACTGACGCCCACCGAATGGCGCGCGCGCGCGCGCACGCACACACACACACACACACACACCCACACACA
>Ga0207963_1000640_pt1 | contig 18687 bp, 16 predicted proteins | sample Knorr_S15_td_NAD_FD_185604 | JGI IMG/M metagenome (GOLD analysis project Ga0207963, IMG submission 185604) | Marine microbial communities from Southern Atlantic Ocean transect - Knorr_S15_td_NADW_ad_2500m_LV_A (SPAdes) (version 2) | ecosystem: Environmental > Aquatic > Marine > Oceanic | place...
GAACAAGACGGTTGCTAATGGACTAAAATACACATCACAACAAAACCAATGGTTGGTTGATCATTATGAAAATTATCCCAAGGAACCTGAGGGATTTGAAGAATGGGAAAAATCTCTTCATAAGACTCTTGATGAATCATTTGCAAAAATAGCCACGTTTTCAAATAATTAGTCATTAAGAATAAGAATTCTCTAAGAAAGAATCTAGTCAATTAGTCGGAGTTGAGTTATTTGACAATGTTAAATATGATAATACTGTATTGCGTACGATGCCAAAAGTGTCAAAATCTAGCAACGATTAGATGAGTGTGACCACGCAAAACAAAAAATAATGACTTGTAAAAAGTAGATGGAGGTAGTCTCCAAAAGAAGTTTTGCTTGAAGTGGTCACACCTAATTTTTTGTAATCAGATTTAGCCTCAGATCTTATGTATAAAAAATACTGGGCAGAATTAGTCTTAAATAAAGTATCTATACCAAAGATGTTACTTTGTCAGACCAAAGTGAACGATCAATGGAACAAAATGATCAGTCAGCATATCTTGATTGGAATAACTCAATTGATGTTATAGACAAAGCATTTGAAAAAGAATTATTTGTTTTGATTATAGGACCAAAAGGGACTGGTAAAACTTCATTGGTAAGAGAATACGCAATACAAAAATCAAAAGAATTACAATCAATTAACTTTAGTCTTAGAACAAGAGAAAGTCACCTAGTAGGAACCAAGACCTTGATCGATGGAAACATTGGTTTTGATGAAGGAATTTTGGTAAAATCAATGAAAGAAGGCAATATTTTATACCTTGATGAAATTAATGCAGCAGAAGCTGACGTATTATTAAGATTAGATGAAGCGCTTGATGATCGTAGGCAGGTTGTACTCAAAGAATCTTCCGGTGAAATAATCAAAGCAAAAGATTCATGGTTTGTAATTGCAACAATTAATCCTCTTACACATGTTGGAACAAAGGAACTTCCACCTCAGCTTCTAAGTAGATTTCCAGTTAGAATAAGATTAGATTATCCTCCTGAGGATGTTGAGTATAAAATAATCAAAAAGCATGTAAAAAATCCAAATGAGTCTGATGTTTTACAGGGAATTAAACTTGCAAATACATTACGTCAAGCATCTGCTGTTGAAGAACTGTATTACTCTCCATCCATTAGAGAAACTATTGCATATGCAAAATTATTAGAGGGAGGAACTTCAGCAAAAAAATCGGCTCTGATTGTTTTTGGAAACGTATACTCCCAATGGGGGAATGTAGAATTTCAAAAAGTAAATGACATTATCACATCAATGTTTGGTAGCTAATGCAATCTCTTCAACTAAGAAATGATATTTTAATTGACATTGCAACATTTCTTGTAAGACGATGGTCTGGAACAGAAAACGTAACTGTAGAATTCTCAAAAATCAAACAAAGCGAAACTAGATTAAAAGAAAAAAGAGTGTTGCTGATGCCAAATGATCAGTACTATGGGGATAATTTTCAAAAATACCGGCAGTTTAGGACTTCAATTTGGTATGAAGCAATGCGATTGAAACATTGTAAAAAAATTCTTAGCAACGATCACGCATACGGCTTTATTTTGAACGCTATTGAAACTCGTAGAATTGAACTGCTGGGAATAAAAGTTTGGAAGGGGATGACTGAAGAACTGGTATTTAATTATACGAATATGTGGCTGTCTAGAAATAATCTCAGTTCTATTTTTGGAAAAGCTAGACTGGTAGAGGCTTTCTATCAATACTTCCTGTTTGGTGATATAAAGGGCGAAATGCAACCTAGTCATTTTAACAAGGTTGTAAAAGCAGTAGAATTCGCAAAACATATTCTTGATCAAGTAATCGAAAAAAAACATGATACTCTGTGGATTGAGGCAAGGATTCCAGAGATATTAAAAATTTTAGACCTAGATGCCCTGATTACAATTCCGTTATCAGTTCCGTTAAAAGGACCTGGGATTGCAATAACTCCTAATGATTTTGTCAAAGCAATGAAGCAAGTCACAAAATCAAGGGGGAAAGATTTTGGTAAAGTTGATCAAGAAAATACTATGGATGGAAAATCTGTTTTTGATGAATTTAAAGTAATAAAAGTAGAAAATAAGAAAAATGAGAAAAAAGGTCTGGATACAGGATCAATTGGTATTCAAATACCAGATCAGACAAATGTTGATGAAACTAGAATTTATGACCAAGATTTAATCAATAATTTGAAAACCAAGTTTAAGGAATGGAAAACCGGATGGAAAGAATATCATTTTCGTGTAGGAGATGAATTTGATAGTGATGCATACCTTGAAGGGTCTGATAGACCATTTATTTCAGATTTGAAAAAATCGATTAAAACCCATATTGTGATTCTGCTTGATCATTCATCAAGTATTGCTGACCAACAAGTGGATTACAAAAAAGCTACATTAGCTCTGTGTGAAGTTTTGGCTTTTCTAAAGATCAAATTTTCAGTATATGCGTTCAACACTACTGAAAAACAGGTGGTGTGCTGGTTAATCAAACCAGAAGATCTTAAATGGAATATTTCGTGTGCAAAAAGACTTGCACAAATTCCAGCAAACGGTGGAACACCTCTGGCTGAAGTTTATGATAAGATGTATCCTATTTTACATTCTAGAAAACCAGATATCTTTTTGACACTTACTGATGGGGAACCATCAGATCCATTTGCAGCTCGCTCCATGGTTAAATCACTAAAATCTATTGGAATCAAAATGGTTGCTATAGGTGTTGGTAGAGATACACCTAATGCAACAATAATTGCAACTAATTTGAAATACTTGGGTTTTGAAAGGGCATTAGGAGTTTCTAGACTCAATGATATTCCTAAAAAGGTGTTAAATGTACTAGGTGATAGTTGACATGGAATTTGTAAATAAATTAGAACTGGATATAAACAAACCTCTAATCATAGCTGCAATGCAGGATATGGGCAACGTTGGAAGTATAGTTGTTAATTTTATTAACAATGGCTTAAACACTATACCATTTCGTTTCGTAAAATCTAATAGACCTCCATATGTCTTTGATAAAGGAGGTTACATTGAGGTACCCGAAGAGCATTGGGAATATAGATACGGAAATAACATTATAGTTTTTGGAGGAGGGAGGGGGCAACCAGAACAAAGTGATGAATTAAATGAATTATGTCAAGATGTAATTGATACGGCTAAAAAATATGATGCAAAATTCATCTATACTGTTGGTGGATTCCATACAACCAGACAGTTTGGAAAATATCCAACTACATATGTTACAACTACAACCAAAACCTTACTTGAACAAGTCCGTAGTCTTGGTATAGAGACTACACCACATGAATCCGTTATCACCGGATTCAACGGACTCATCTTAGGATATGCCAAAATGAATGGAATTAATGGCATGGGGTTATATGGAGAACTTTTGAATCCTAATATTCCACAATACAGAGCGGCAAAAAGCATTATTGAAACTTTGGAAAAACTGACATATCAAAAATTAGGAAATTTAAGCGAACTAGATGTTAGAGCTGATGCAGTAGATAACAAATTAAAAGATAATACTAATGATGATTATTCTTGATTTTTTTATTAACAGGTTATTAGAGGTTTAAGGTAAATTGGAGAAAAAATGTTCTGAATGCGGAAACTCATTCACCTGTGAAGAAGATGCTATTACTTGCTGGTGTTCCAGTTTTCCAAAATTATCAAAGGATCAGATCAGTGATGATGATTGTATGTGTAAGAAATGTCTTTTAACAAAATATAGAGAAAAACTATTCAAAACAGATGAGGTGACGAAAGATCTATTTGAAGAAGAACATAGATACCAATGGAAAAATCGTCACTAGTGTGTTAAAAGAAAAATTTATTCCTATCTATATATAAAGGGGTTATTTAAAAAACCTGAATGCCTCAAACAAAGCCTGTAATAAGTGTGGAAAATGTTGTTGCGTCTGCCTCAGTTGATCAGAAAATAGACCTTAATGAACTGACAAGAAAATTTCCAGATACAGAATATCACCCAGATCAATTTCCAGGATTGGTTTTTCGATTAAAGTCACCTAGAACTGCAACACTCATCTTTAGAACGGGTAAAATGGTTTGCACCGGTGCAAAATCAGAAGAGATGGCACATAAGGCTGTAAAAACTGTAGTAAACCAACTTCGTAAAGGTGGTGTTAAGATAAAAAAAAATGCTGTGGTAAAGGTGCAAAATATTGTGGCAGCAATAAATCTTGGTGGCAAGATCCATCTGGAGCAAGCAGCAAGAAAATTACCTCGTAGTATGTACGAGCCGGAACAATTTCCAGGATTAATCCACAGAATGTTGGAACCAAAGACTGTAATCTTGTTATTTGCATCAGGCAAACTTGTTTGTACGGGAGCAAAAAAAGAGAGCGATGTCTATCGCTCTGTACATAATTTACATGCATCGCTTGAAGAAAAAAAATTAATGTCTTACGATCAATGATGTTTTAAATTTCAACATTTGGGTTTTCTGTTTTCAGCTTTTCCCAGTCATCCAAAAATGCTTTCAAACCTTTGTCAGTTAGTGTATGAGTAAGCATCTTGCCAAGAACTACTCCTGGAACTGTTACAACGTCAGCACCAATTTTTGCAGCATCTACTACATGTTGTGGGTGTCTGATACTGGCAACTAAAATTTCAGTTTTAAAATCATAATTTTGAAAAATCCGTTTAATTTCCTTGATAAGATCCATGCCGGTATGGCCGATGTCATCTAATCGTCCAATAAATGGACTAACATATTTTGCACCGGCTTTTGCAGCTAATAAAGCCTGATTTGGAGAAAACACTAAAGTAACATTCACCGGAATCCCTTCTGCTGTTAAACTCTTACAAGCTTTGAGACCCTCTCCTGTCATTGGACATTTAACTACAACATTGTCACCGTATTTACGAAGCCTTCTTCCTTCTTCCATCATCCCGTCATAATCAGTACTGACAACTTCAAGGCTAACATCTCCTTTGATAATCCTTGAAATTTCTTCCATTGTTTTTTGTGGATCACCGCCCTCCTTTGCTAGTAACGAAGGATTCGTTGTAATGCCATCAACAAGACCCATGTCATTATACAGTCGTATAATCTCCAGATTAGCAGTGTCGAGGAAAATTTTCATTGTTTCTGACTCCTTGCTTCTTTCACCATATTTATTATATTAATAGGTGTCATTCCGTGTTTTTCAAGTAATTGTGCAATTTCATTATCTCGTGCTGATTCTCCAAACTTATCCTGTACGCCAATTCGTCTTATTGGCACAGGGTAAGATTCTGAAACCACTTCTGAAACCGCTGAACCAAATCCGCCCATAACGTTATGTTCCTCACAGGTTACAATTGCTCCCGTTTCTCTTGCAGCCTTTTCTAAAAGTTCCTTGTCAATTGGTTTAATAGAAAAACAATCAATGACTCTACATGATATTCCATCTTGATTAAGCAAGTCAGCTGCATCTAATGCCATCTTAACAGTAATTCCACATGCAGCAATCGTACAGTCGGAACCTTCACGCATTGTTATTGCCTTCCCAACCTGAAATTCTTGTGAATCATTATGAATGATTGGTGTTTTTGATCTACACATTCTCATATAGAATGGTCCATATTGTTGAGCGATTATCCAAGTTAACTTTGAAACGGCAACTGAATCAGCTGGTAAAATAACTCTCATGTTGGGAATTACTCGCATGGTTGCAATGTCCTCAATCTGTTGGTGAGAACCACCGTCAGCTCCAACCGTTAGTCCTCCATGAGACACAACTAGTTTAACGTTAAGGCCTTTTTTATTGCCGGGTGATGGATAAGCAATCGCATTCCTTATTTGATCAACACATCTACCTGGAAGAAATATCGCATATGTGCTTGCAAAAGCAGTCTTTCCAGAATATGCAAATCCAGCAGCCACTGAAACTAGATTGGCTTCTGCAATTCCAACGTTGAAAAATCTTTCAGGAAATTTTTTTCCAAAACCTGCTGTTTTTAGAGAGTCAGTAGTATCAGCCCCCAGAACTACAACGTTTGGATCTTGTTCACCAACAGCAATTAGTGACTTGCTGTACTCGGTTCTCATATCACCAAATTGTTCTGTACTCATTGGAAACCAAGCTCCTTCGCTATCTGAACCAAACTGTCTTTTTTTTTGCCAACAATATGTAAGTCAATCCAACTGTTAACAAGCTCTTTTCCACCAATTTCGTGAGCTTTCTTAATCAGAGAACGTCTTCTTGATTCAAGTATATTATTTCTAAACTCCTTTATGATTAGTCTAACATCACTTTGTCCAACAATGGAGCTTCCACCTACAAATGCTCTTGCACCATCTTCAAAACATGAACCAACATTTTCCAAGTTAACACCTCCATCCGCCTCAATATATCCCTCAAAATTATGCTGTTTTAGATCCCTGCTGATTAGTTGTGTCTTTTCGTGTGTAGACTCGATGAATTTTTGACCAGACTTGCCCGGAACAACTGACATAATGATTACCTGGTCTAACAATGGTACAAATTTGTAAGACCATTGGGGCAGCTCTGTATCTGGATTTATTGCAAGACCAATACCAATTTGGTTTGATTGCAATATGTCACATATTTCTCCAAAGCTAGATTCATCACAAACTTCTGCATGAACAGTGACAATATCACTACCAGCATCTATATACTCATGAACATGTTTTACTGGCTCGTTAATCATAAGATGAGTGTCAAAAGGAATCAAAGTGAGAGAACGGAGGTCCCTAACCTTTACATGATCAAATGTTTTGTTTGGAACAAATTGACCGTCCATAACATCAAGATGTATGTAATCGGCACGTCCAATTTCACAACGCTTCACTTCTTTTTCAAGATTTGACATATCACCGGCAATAATAGATGGTGCAATCATAAACTGCGATTCTAATTCTTGTTCAATAATTGGAACCAGTTCTGGTTTGGGAGCCTTTCCATGCCATTGTGGATTATCCTCCATATGTTCTACTCCTTTGCCTTTGATAGTTCGAGCAATGATAATTGATGGCAGACCTTTGGTTTTAGCAGCTCTTCTTATTGCGTTTGAAATCTGTTCAACCCTATGTCCGTCTATTTCAATAACGTTCCATCCGAAAGAAAGCCATTTCTCACCAGTTTTCCACCTACTTGCATCTTTCCACATCTCTGACAAATCATCACCGATTAGCTCCTCATCAAGTGGCATGACTTTTTCCGTATAGGAATCCTGTTGTATGAAGTTTCTGTCAAGTATTACAGTCATATTGTCAACCTTGTATTTTGCAGCTGTCATTGCAGCCTCCCAAACTTGACCTTCATCTGATTCACCGTCTCCAATAATTGTGTAAATTCTCTGATCTTTACCATCAAGTTTTGCAGCTAGTGCATTTCCGATAGAATATGAGAGACCGATGCCTAAAGAGCCTCCGCAAAACTCAACGCCAGGACATTTTAAATCTGGGTGACCTTGTAGTCTGCTACCAAACTGTCGTAGTGTTTTCATTTCAGACGTGTCAAAATAACCTGCTACTGCCATGTTTGAAAATAAGCCAGGTGATGCATGTCCCTTTGAAAGAATAAATTTGTCTCTTTCTTCCCAACTTGGATTTTTTGGATCATATTTCAAATGCTTGAAAAATAAGCAGCCCAAAATTTCAGCCATAGAAAAAGACCCACCGGGATGGCCAGAACCAGCAATAGAAGTCGCCTGAATGACAAGCTTCCTAGCCTTGAGAACTTTCTTTTTGATCTGATAGTAATTTAATCCCATTACCGATAAAAATTAAACAAGACACATGTATAATTATATTTGATTTGCTTCATATAATGTTAAAATTATTATAATTGCAAAAATTTTAATCTGAATATAGCGCAATATCACTATGAAACTTGAGAAAATGGTACCGCTTGTTATTTATGATAACGAATGCTATCTCTGCATCCAATTTGCTAAATTTGTAAACTTTTTGACAAAAGGAAGACTGCGTCTTGTGGGTCATTACACAGATTTTGGGAAGGAGATAAGAGACAATATTCTTGATACAAGTGCACTAGAGATGTTTTGGTTTATTGATAAGAAAACTGCATATGGCGGAAGAGCCGCGATTGGTCCATTATTTTCTGCAATTTTACATGTTAATGGAAAAAATATCCGAAAGAAGAACATTGGTGATTCTTGTATTCTTGGATGTAAAAGCCCAAAAGCAGTATTTTTCCGTTCAGCTAGTCTACTAACACATAGTAAAAGAATAAACCTTAGAAATCTATAATACTGTAATTTTCGTCTATTTCATATGGATTTTACGCAAAAAAAATGTGTTTCATGTGAGACTGGAGGAGACCCACTTCCTGATAATGAGGTTCAGAAGAATCTTACAAGTATTCCAAACTGGGAACTTGACGGAAAGATAATTCACAGGGAATTTGAATTTCAAGATTTTAAGGAAGCAATGGTTTTTGTGAACAAGGTTGGAGATCTAGCTGAAAGTGAGGGTCATCATCCTGACATTACGATACATTGGAATAGAGTGAGATTGGATCTATGGACACATTCTATGAATGGACTTAGTGAAAATGACTTTATAGTTGCATCAAAGATAGACAAGATTTAGCGAAACTAATATCCCCTAGAATTTCTATCTGGCTTATCGATATTTGGATTTCTAAACCCATGCTTTTCCATCATATGATTTAGAAAACGTATGTCATCAGAAAAATCCTCACCGCATACTGAACAGGTTGACATGATCTAACTACTATATGCACCTATTTTTTAGTTTTTAAAAAATAAATGCCAGCACTGCTACTTCCCAAGAGCTCTCGCATCTTAGTAACACAGCAGCGACATTGGGTTTGACTTCCAGGTTCGGAATAGGACTGGGTCGCACCCCAACGCTATGACCGGCTTAATTGCATAAATTACAATCTTCACTATTAATGTAACTACAGGTAAATATTCAACCAAAACAAACTTGGTTATTATCTAGATGCTTGGGCTATTCGTTCTAATTCGTTCTTTCTTTTAACAGAAGGAGATGCAGGATCATTGTTAGCTGAAAGAATAAGATGTTCAGCCAAAAATTCTTCTATTGGTTTTGGATTAGAAAATGTAGCTTCTTTTACCCCATCTGCAATAAACCGCAATGCTAAATCAACTCTTCTAAGTGGTGCAACATCAACAGAGACATGGTATACTGTTCCACCATATACAATTCTAGTTGTATCTTCATTTGGTGCTGAGTTTTCTATTGCGCGAACTAAAACTTCCACTGGGTTTTTCCCCGTTTTTAGATGAATTATTTCAAAGGTAGTTTTTACAATATTATAGATATGAATTTTTTTTCCTGCCATTCTACCAGTGTTTTTGGCATTTTTTTTACCAAAATGCATCATTTTGTTTACTAATCGTTCTACTATGTTTACATCAGCCTTATTGAATCGCCTTAGTGCAGAACGACCAAAGTCCATTGGCATTATTGTTTTTTTCAAAGAAATCGCAGTTTTAAGACCAATATCTTTTATTTCTATTTCAGACAAATGCCATTTTCTAAAGAGTAAAATATTTTGTGCTGTCATTTTTGTTATCTTCTTGGTTTTTCCTTTTTACCAGTTACTAATTGTTTTAAAGATATTCCATTTACTTTGAAAACTTTGTATCGTACACCAGGGATATCACCCATAGCGCCGCCTTGAGTAGCACCCATTCCCTCAACATGTACTTCGTCGTGCTCATCGATAAAGTTCATAGCCCCATCTCGTGGCAAAAATGCAGTAACAGTTTTACCATTTTTTATTAATTGAATTCGGACACATTTTCTAACAGCAGAGTTTGGTTGTTTTGCTTCTACACCCACTTTTTCCAAAACAATTGCTCTTCCCTGAGGAGCGCCACCTAATGGGTTAGCTTTTTTATCCAAACCAAGTTCCCTTCTTTTAAATACTGATATTGACCAACGCTGACGTTTTTTCTTTGCCTTCAAAATTCTGCCAGCAAACAAACCAAGTGGTGATTTTGCCATAATATTACATCTCTAATTGTGTTGCTGCTTGATTATTTATTACAACGCTGGGAATGTCAAAATATCTTTTTGCAAGCAGTCTAGCTTTTTCAGCATTACGTCCTGCACGACCAACAACTAGACCTTTATTATTAGGATTAACCAAAACTATTGCTTGTGTTGAACCATCTGCCCTTGTACTGATTTTTACTTCATTGATTAATTTTGCATTTAACAGATTTTTTAAAAATTTTATTGGATCGTTAAAATATTCAACTAACTCGATATTCCGCTTGAGAAGATTCTGTAGTGATTTTATATTAGAACCATTTTTGCCTATAGCAAGACCCATTTTACCCTCGTTTACTACAAAAATTAACCTATCTTGTTTTTCATCATCTATACAATCACGAGGAGTAACTTTTGTAATATTTTGAAAAAGTGAAATCTTGCGCATTTGATCCATTGTCAGTTTTATAGATTGTTTCATAATTCTTCTAATTAATCCAATAATTTTTGGGTCTCATTTAAACTTAGATAGAATTCTTTTTGTAAAATCATTTTGCTTCATATTCTTTTAGAATTGCTTGCGCGTTGGTATTAGACAACGAATCAAGTGAGATTGCTGACACTCTAAATTGCAATCCACAAAGTTTTCCTAACGCTACAGACGATCCTTCAAAATTTAGTATAGGTACATTGTTGTCTTTTGCATTTTTTTCAACTTTTTTTGTTTTTTCATTAGGGACAGTTTGCGAAATTACAATTAATTTACTACTTTTCATAGAATGCATTACTTGTTTTGTTCCTATAGTAGGCTTTCTTTTTTTTATTGCATCTTTAATTGCTTTTTCCAAAAGTTTTGTCATCACTATACAGTATTAATTTTAATTTTTTGGTCTTTTATAGGTTTATCATATAATTTACATAACAATTTAAAATAAAATTATTTTTTGCTGACAGATTTCATATAGATATCTACTGTCCCACTACCAATTGGTATTTGGCTCCCAACTATTACATTTTCAGTAATTCCTTTTAATTCTTCAATCTCCCCTATTCTTGCAGCATTTGCAATTGTTGGCACTGTTATCTCAAATGATGCCCTTGCAAGAACACTATCCTTTGATCCAGCAATTCCATGACGACCAATTTGTTGTAAGAAGCCCTTATGACACATAAGATCTGACACTAACATAAGATAGCGTATATCTACTTCAAGACCCTGGTTTTCAAGAGTTGATTTAAGTTCAGAAATCAAAGCATTTCTTGCTGCTTCTATTCCCAATATACTAGTGATTTCAAATATGTTGTTTGTCCAAACAGTAGATTGTTCAATGCCCTTAACTTCAAGTACTTTAGCCAGATTTGATCCTGTTGTTTGGATTACCCACTCTCCATTTTCTTCTTTCAAAGTCGCACGTTCTATATCAGGTACTCCTTTTATGGTAGTTTTCAGCACTTTGTTTCGTAAGATGACTACAGTTGGGGCATCTAATTTTTCAACTAATTTTAGGATGATAGTGTTATCATCAGATTCAGCAGTGAATTTTTTGTTGGATTCTAAAGCAGACAATATATCTTCCATTGTACATCCTCTCCTACCTAGTTTCGCTTTGTTAATACGAAGTATTAATTCAGTAGAATAATCAGTATCGGTTTCTGTAATTAAATCTCGTACTTTTGTTTCTAATACATTTTGAGCTATTTCAAATGCTTTTTCTTTAGAAGATTTTGAATTATTATCAAGGTAAATATTCATTGTAGGTGTAGCAGGTTTTTTTCGTGCATCAACTAATTCAATAATTCTTGGGAGTCCAAGAGTAACATTTCTTTCCGCAATTCCTGCAGTATGAAAAGTTCTAAGTGTCATTTGTGTACCGGGCTCTCCGATAGATTGTGCTGTAACAATACCAACAGCTTGTCCGGGTTCAACTTTAGATTTATTATATAGATCAAGACCCTTTTTGCAAACAAATTCTATTCCTTCTTTACTTAACTTAGATGTCTGTAATGCATTATCCACAGTAGAGGCTAATCTTGGATTGAATGTTTTCGTATATTTTATGAACAATTCATTTATCTCTTCCTTAGTTGCTTTCCTACCAGAATCAACAATTGCTTTGGACTCTACTAACCGATTGATGTTAAAAGCCTCCCCATGATCGCTCTTTGCTACATCTATACCATCCTCACCATACAAAAATTGAATAATATGTCCGTGTGGATCCCTTACAGTACTATCATATTCTAGCCTAATGTGTTCAAGCGCATTGATTAATCTTCGTTGCATATACCCACTTTGTTGGGTTCTTACTGCAGTATCTACAAGTCCTTCTCGACCACCCATAGCGTGAAAGAAAAATTCTAAGGTTGACAAACCATCACGAAAATTAGATTTCACAAATCCATGAGAATCCGGATTATCGTCATGTTCTTTGAAGTGAGAAAGAGTACGATTGGAATAACCTGTGTGTAATCTTTTTCCACGTCTTGATTGCTGACCCAAAGCACCAGCCATCTGACCCACATTCAAGTCAGAACCTCTAGCACCAGTAGTTGCCATAATTTTACCTGCATTATCATCCGCAAGATTTGAATTTGCGGTAATACCTGCTCGTTTTCTTGCCTCAGCTAACTCATGAGTGATTAAAGCCTCAGCTGATGCTGCAGGAGTCATTCCCCTTAGTGGTTTATGCATACCTTTTTTGAGTTGGGCGGTGATATCGTAAACTTTGTCATAAGTTTGCTTTATATCACTGATAATTGATTCTCGGTCTTTATCTGAAAGTTCCAAGTCAGAATAACCATAGCTGAATCCATAGTGGGTGATAAACTGCTTAATTATAATAAGAATAGAGTTTAGAAATTTTTTAGCCTGTTCATTACCATAGTCCTTTGCAATTCTATGCAAGACACTTTCTGGTTCTTCTGCACCAATAGATGATTTATCTATTACACCACTAACCAATTCACCGTTCTTAATTACAACATCCTTTTTTGGACCTTTTGTTCCCTTGGACCATTTTGAAGTCATTACAAAATTAAAATCAGAGGGAAGAAAGATAGAGAATAGTTGTTTTCCCGTGTAAAATAAATCATTTTTCTTCTTAATTTTTGGTTGAGGTAGTTTCCCATTATAATCACCAAGCATTGCATAGTTAGTAAATTCTTGTTTTGTCAGTAAAGTATCATCCTTGGTAAGAAGATATGCTCCTGTGATAAAGTCACGAAGTCCACCAATAATTGGACCACCAAATCTAGGAGAAATTAACTGCTCTTGAACTCGCATCAATAAGATAGCCTCAGCCCTAGCTTCCTCGCTTTGTGGTACATGAAGGTTCATTTCATCACCGTCAAAATCAGCATTGTATGGTGGACAAACAGAAGGATGCAACCGGAAAGTTTTCCCAGGAAGCACTCTAACGTGATGGGCCATAATTGACATTTGATGAAGTGATGGTTGTCTGTTGAAAAGTACAACATCTCCATTCAGTAGATGTCTTTCCACTAAATATCCGACCTCAAGAGAGTCTGAAATACCAGATCTATCTTCAACAAAATCTAACCTAATTTTAACCCCATCAGGTCTTACAATATAATTTACTCCTGGAAAGTTATCTGGACCGTTAACAATTAATTTTTTTAGTTTTTCAATATTCCATTCCGTAACAATTTCGGGAATTGTAAGTTTCATTGCAACAGACAGTGGTACACCAACTTCCGACAAGTCTAAGTTAGGATCCGGAGAGATTACAGTTCGACTTGAAAAGTCTACTCGTTTTCCAGATAGTGAACCCCTAAAACGACCTTCCTTACCTTTCAGCCTCTGGGTTAACGTTTTTAGTGGTCTGCCAGAACGATGATGAGCTTGTGGAATTCCTGAAACCTCGTTATCAAAATAAGTTGTGGCATGATACTGAAGCAGGTCAACAAGGTCTTGAACTATTAGTGGAGGAGTCCCAGCTTCTTTGCTTTCTTTAAGCCGCTGATTTACTCTAATAATGTCTACCATTTTATGAGTTAGATCATCTTCGGATCTAATTCCGGTTTCAAGTATGATGGAAGGTCTGACTGTAACAGGAGGTACAGGTAAGACTTGTAAAATAAACCATTCTGCTCTTGCAGTAGTATGATCAAAACCAAGTAAATTAAGATCCGCATCGGTAATTTGTGAAAATCGTTCTCTTATTGTAATTGGTAATAATCTATTTTCGCCAAGTTCAGTTTTTTCTATAAAGATTGTAGGTTTTGTGAAAATTAACTCATATTGCACCTTTCCACAATGTGGACATTCTTTTGATTTTTTTGCCCTATCTAGTATCAGTTCTGGAATACGTTTCTGTGAGAATATGGTATATGCAGCCTTATTTTTTTTAATTTCTGAAAACTTTACTAGATCTTCTTCAGGAATTAGTAATCTAGAACAAGACCTACACGTTGACAATAATAACTTGCGAATATTATCAATAAATGCAATATGTAATATGGGCTCTGCAAGCTCAATGTGCCCAAAGTGACCAGGACATCTAGCCGATGTATTACCACAAGTTAGACATTTTTGCCCGGGTTCTAAAGTTCCAAGTCGACCATCCATTAATCCACCTTGTACAGACATCCCATCTTCATCATAAGTTTCCGGTGCAGTAATTTCAGCAACAGAATATTTTCTAATTTCGTTTGGAGACCAAACAGAAAATTTAATCCCATCAATAGTTTTTTTTATTTCAATAGACATTATACTTTCTCCTTTATCATCAAACGTGGTGTGATGTTTAGGCTTTGCATCTCTTGCAATAGCAGCTTAAATGCATATGCAACAGATACAGAACTTATTTTTCCCTTATCGCCACAAACTCTGCAAATATACCTTCTTTGTTTAACATCATGATATGCAACAAGACCACATCTTTCACAGATAAATATATCAGCTTTATCAGATTCATCAAGCAATCTATCTTTGAGAATCATAGATGCCCCATAGGCGATAATGCAATCTCTTTCCATTTCGCCAAATCTTAATCCTCCTCCACGTGCCCTACCTTCGGTTGGTTGTTTAGTGAGCATTTGGACTTGTCCACGTGAACGTGCATGTATCTTATCTGCGACCATATGATGTAATTTTTGATAATAAACAACTCCGATGAATACTTCAACAGGTAATGGTTTACCAGTTCTACCATCATACATTATTTCCTTACCAGAATAGTTGAACCCTGCTGCTTTCATGATATCTTTTACCTGATCAATTTTTTCGCCTACAAAGGCAGAACCATCAAATTTACTACCTCGCAATGCAGCAGCCTTACCAGTAATTGATTCCATCATCATACCAACAGTCATTCTTGATGGAAATGCATGAGGATTGATGAGAACATCAGGTGATATTCCATCAGCAGTATAAGGTAGGTCTTCACTTTTTGCCAATAGACCCAGTACACCTTTCTGACCATGACGTGAAGCAAATTTGTCTCCAATTTCAGGAATACGCAAATCTCTTACTCTAACTTTAAACATTTTTCCACCCTCGTTTGACTGAGTCATAACAACAGTATCAACAACACCTGTTTCAGATGGTCTAATAGACACAGACGTATCTCGTCTATATGGTCCACTGCTTTCAAATTCACGGTATTCTTCCATAAATCTAGGTGGGCTAGTTTTACCGATGAGTATATCACCACCAACAACATTGGATTCAGCAGCAATAATTCCATCTTCTTCCAATAAACGATATGGTTTTTCGCCCTTGTAACCCCTTATATTATCGTCAGGGTTGGGAATTTCAAAATTATCACGCATTCCACCAGGATATTGTTTTGCTTCTGCTTCATAAATTCTATAAAAGAATGTACGTCCTAATCCTCTATCCACTGAAGCTTTACTTATAACAATAGCATCTTCAATGTTGTAACCATCGAATGGTAATACAGCAACTACACAGTTTTGTCCAGCAGGTCTTTTATCCAGACCTAGAAGACCCATAGCTTTTGTTGTGACAATGGGGGTTTGCGGATATAATAAAAAGTGCTGTCTCACATAAGTACTGGTATTCATCATTGGAGTAGAAAAACCAAGACTCTGTTTTGCCATTGCTGATTCATAGGTATTTCTTGGTGATTGATTATGTTCAGGATATGGGATGATTGATGCACCGGCTCCTAAAATTGCCGAAGAGAAAATTTCAAGATGAGTAGCCTTTTTTGCATGCTTTTCATCAAATATGATAAAGCAGTTTTCTTCTTCGTTTGCATCTACAAGTTCAATTATGCCCATACGAACCAAGTCGATCCAGGAAAGAAGATTTTTTAATACTTTATCAAGAATGTCTGGTGTAAGTGATGATTTGCCGTTTTTTATTATAATAAGTGGTCGTAAAACACGTCCTGCATTACAGTTAATGTATAATCTTTTTGTAGCGTCTGTATGGTCTTGTTGGTGTATGGATATTCCAACATGTGAGTGAATCTTCGATGTTCTGCGTAGTTCACGTAAGGTTTTAACCAAGTTTTCACCATCATTGAAATAACCTATCAATTTTCCGTCAACAAAAATTCTAGCGCCGTCTCTTTGCACATCAGGTTTTACATCCGAAAAATGGGATACCCCGATTTCATATAATTTTTCAATAATATCTTCTGATGATACATTGACAGAGATTATTGCAGACAAAGCCAAATTCTTAACAAGCCCACAATTCGAGCCTTCGGGTGTTTCACTGGGGCAAATCCTTCCAAAGTGCGTAGAATGTAAATCCCTAGCCTCAAAGTTTGGCTGAGTTCTGCTCAAAGGTGATTGTACACGTCGTAGATGACTTACAGTAGACAAGTAATTTGTTCTATCAAGTAACTGCGTAACTCCAACCCTTCCTCGTCCCCAGTTTCCTGTCGCAATGGCATTGTTCAATTTGTCAGATATTATTCCAGGACGAATTGCGGCGGCAACGGCATTTATTCCTCTTTTTTGACCAGAACGTTCAAGTTGGTATTTCATGTCTCGAACTAGATTCCTAAATGCAGTTCTAAATAAATCAGCCAACATTTGTCCTGCAAACTTGATAACTTTGTTACCATAATGATCTTTATCATCTGGCTCAAGCCAACCAAGTTTTAGTTCCAGTAGTTTGCAAGTTGCTTCACCCAAAAACTGTGCCTTTTCCTCTCTATCACTTGACTGCTTACCCAAGTGAGGAAGTAAGCCCCAATCCAATAGAGTTTCTGCTCGTTTAATTTGGAATTCTTCTAACATACCTGGTGCTATTCTCTTGCTGATATACACGATAGAATCTTTTGTTGTTGCAATATCTGACTTTTCAAAAGAACTTTCAAGTTCGCTTTCAATTTCATCAATTAAAGATACTGCACCTGAAATTTCTTTATCAGATTCTAATCCAAGAGCACGCATCAAAGTAATTATCGGAATATCAACTGGTGATCCAGGTATCTTCGCAACAACAAGTCCGTCGTCTTTTAATATCAGCTCCAATTTTGCACGATAACCAACAATTGAAGAATAAACTTTTGCCTTGAAAACTTTTTTGCCACCCACTTTTTCAATGTCAACCATTATTTTGTTATATGACAGATCCTCTAATCCAACTATTACTCGTTCAGAACCGTTAATGATAAAGTAACCAGCAGGATCACTCGGATCCTCACCATGTTCAATTAGTTTTTGTTCTGAAAAATTTCGTAAAATACAAGCACCTGATTTTACCATTACGGGAATATCACCGATGTGAATGAATCTAGTCTCTAAGATTTTTCCATCTTCAATAATACTTGTTTCTAACTGCAAAGGCGCAACATATGAAACATTACGTAGACGTGCTTCTGCTGGGGTAATGTGTGTAATAGAACCATCAAGTTCCATCATTCTTGGCTGTGTATGTTTAATCTTGCCTAGTTGAATTTTGTAAGGATACTCTGCGTTTTCAATTTCTATCTGACTAACTTCATTAATAATTTCCTGTAGACCATTTCGTAAAAACTCATCAAAGGAATTAAGATGTTGTCTAGCAATTCCTTCCTTTGTCAGAATATCTTGGATAATAGCCCAACGTTTGTTTGTAGTATCAGTCATGCTTCAACCACATATCTATAATACAAGCTCTCACCCGCAGTTGCGCTTTTTCTTGTAATTTTTATCATATCACCCGGTTTTACTCCAAGCCTCATAATTGCAGGATCATTAACTAAAATTAATGGTAATTCAGTTGGTTTACAATGATATTTTTCTAATACCTCAAAACTATCTTTTTTTGTCATTATCTCATGTTTGGGAACATAAGTATGACTATGTACAATGATTATTTTCTTTTTAGATGTCATCACAAATACCTCGGAAGATAACACTAAATGAATATAAGAATAAACAATACAACCACAAAATTTGAAGTTTGGGTTAATATATATTTAGCATATTTTTTTTGAAATTTTCAAATTTTTCAATCGAAAAGAACCACATTTTGCTCAACAAGTAAAACTGGAAATGAAGGTTTATGACATTAAAAAAGCGGATCGTATATTGTGGGCTTTGAAGTTTTATTATTCTATATTATGCCATATGAAAAAGAAGTAATAAAGAAACATAAATAGGACTCAATCTAAGCCTAGAATAATGAATTCTCGTGGATATACGGTGACTTCCATTGCTATAGCATTCATGGCAGTCAC
>Ga0207963_1000644_pt1 | contig 18572 bp, 19 predicted proteins | sample Knorr_S15_td_NAD_FD_185604 | JGI IMG/M metagenome (GOLD analysis project Ga0207963, IMG submission 185604) | Marine microbial communities from Southern Atlantic Ocean transect - Knorr_S15_td_NADW_ad_2500m_LV_A (SPAdes) (version 2) | ecosystem: Environmental > Aquatic > Marine > Oceanic | place...
TAAACATTGGGAATTGTTGCCATGGATCAGAAAGGTGATCTGTCTGGGGCATGTACCACCAGCGGTGCTGCATGGAAGATTCACGGTCGAGTGGGTGATTCACCTCTCATTGGTGCGGGGCTTTATGTGGACAATGAAGTAGGTGCTGCCGCAGCCACCGGGGCGGGTCTGGAAGTGATCGCCGTCTGTGGAAGTTTCCTAGTCGTAGAAAATATGCGGCAGGGAATCTCAGCCCAGAAAGCCTGTGAAAATGCTCTCCAGAGGATAATCGACAGGCACGGGGGAGATGTGGAATTTCAGGTCGGTTTTGTGGCCCTCAGGAAAGATGGTGAAACGGGCGCTGCTTCAATCATGAATCCATTTGAATTTGCTCTCTTTCGTGATGGTAAGAACCGGTTGGCGAAGGCAAAAGCAATGCTGGATAAACACACTTCGTTTTATAACATCTATCGATGAAATTGGTCTAATGAGTCTGAGACCTTCAACAGCTGAAATGGAATCTTCACTGAGCATCATCCGAGAATTTTTGTCTATAACTCCCCTGAATATAGAAAGTGACCTCAGTACACTTACGGAAACCACAACCTATGTGAAACATGAGTATAAATCACCAGTTAACTCATTCAAAGCCAGGGGGGCTTTAACACTTGTACATAGTCTTTCGCGATCCGGTGATGTGACAAAAGTGATCACCGCTTCAACGGGTAATCATGGTTCCGCCATGGCTTATGCCTGCCAGAAATTTGATTTGCCAATCACAGTGATTGTGCCGGAAGGCGCAGATGAAAGTAAAGTTGCTTTGATCCGCAAATTTGACGCCGATCTTCAATTTTTAGGCAGAGATTTGGACGAAGCGAAAAACCAGATCTTGGAGTGGACTCTGCCCAAGGGTCATTTGTTTATTGAAGATGGGGCTGTACCAGAAATTGTGGTTGGTACCGCTACCATTGGTTACGAGATCGCGCAACAAATCGATGAAAATCTTGATGTAGTTATAGTTCCTGTGGGAAACGGCTCTCTTATTAGCGGTATTGGCACTGCTTTGAAAGAGAAGAATCCTTCCACCCGGGTCATAAGTGTGCAATCGGAAGAGGCTCCTTGTATGACCTATTCATTTCATGAAAAGAAGCCTGTCAATACAGACAGTTGCAATACCTTTGCTGGCGGTATCGCTGTTCGTGTGGCTATCCCGCAGGCGGTAGACCTTATGCTGGATGTTGTGGATGATGCCATACTGGTTTCCGAAAATGACCTCAAAAGGGCAATGGGACTCTTTTTTAACAACGTGGGCGTGTTGGTAGAAGGTGCAGGTGCCGCGGCCTTGGCAGGTGCATTAAAATTGAAGGATGATCTTAAGGGAAAATCCATTTGTTTATTGGCCACAGGCTGCAATGTGGATAGTTTTCTTGAACAGGAGATTCTCAGGGACTATGTGTAATAGGATGAGAGGCATCCGTGGTTGATCTAGTCATAAGAGGCGGGAAAGTAATTGATGGAACGGGTAAACCGGCAGTGAGGGCTGATGTTGTTATCAGTGGCAGCTCTGTTGTATCAGTAGGCGATGCGTCGGAAGTGAAGGGAAATCTTGAATGGGATGCCAGTGGCAAAGTTGTCTGCCCTGGTTTCATCGACATCCACAGTCATGCCGATTTTTCTCTTATGGCTGATCGTCGAAACGAAGGTGCTATCCGTCAGGGTATCACCACGGTGGTGACCGGCAATTGTGGTCACGGTCCGGCCCCTGCTAATGACATGGACCTCGCAAAACGCAATACTGCAGGTTTCAGCGAAAGCTGGGATGTGGACTTTTCATGGGGTTCTTTTAGCGAATATATGGATGCCCTTCTCTCTCCGGGACTTTCTACAAATGTAGCACCCCTTGTGCCGCACGGCTCGGTTAGATTAAGTGTAATGGGTCACTCCACTGGAAAAGCTTCTACTACTGAACTTGAACAGATGAAATCTCTTGTTGAGGAGGCCATGACTGCCGGTGCCGTGGGGTTCTCTTCAGGTCTTGAATATTCCCCGGGGATGTACGCGGATGAGGATGAACTGGTGGCCTTGACAGCAGTTTCGGCAAAACATGGGGGTATCTACGCCAGTCATATCCGAAACAGGGGGGAACAGTTTGAAGAGGCGGTAGAGGAAGCCCTCAGTATCTGCCGAAGGGCTGGACTTCCCGGGCAACTGTCTCACCTAGCGCCAAGGCCCTATGCGCCGGACGGAACTTTTGACCGTGTCCTTGAAATGGTTAACCGTGCCCGCGAAGATGAAAACTTGACCGTTGGTATAGATACTTTCCCTGACGAATGGGGTCCTGGCATGGTTGTGGCACTGCTGCCTCCATGGGTCTATGAAGGGGAGCGACAGGAGGTCCTTAAGCGTTTGGGATCGCCTGAAACAGTTGAAAAATGTCGCGATCATTTTTCTGACCCTACAAATTATCTGCTTCGGCTAGGAGGATTGGAAAAATTCTATCTCTCCTCGTCAATAGCTCATCCCGAACTTGTCGGGAAGAACTTTGTAGAAATCGGCCATATGTTTAATTGTGATCCTGTTGAAAGCATTTTCAGGCTGGTCCTGGCTGATGGAGTCGACTTCTATAATGTTATGTTAAGACATATCTTTGCCACCAGGCCTGAACTTGAAAAACTTCTTATGGATCCCTACTGTAGTATTGAAAGTGATGGCGTTGTGACTGCAACTGATGGTCCACTGTCCAACTTTACCATGAACCGGTCAAGTTTTGGTTACACCATTCGATTTGTCGAAGAATACGTTCTCCGTCACAATCTGTTTACCCTGGAAGAGGCCATCCGTAAAATGACCTCTCTTCCTGCCACCTCAGCCGGTTTGTCAAACCGTGGTTGCATTCAAGCCGGAAAAGCTGCTGACCTTGTTGTCTTGGATTTAGATAGGTTGTCAGATAATAGTACTGACCAGGCGCCTCAAGCTTATCCTTCTGGTGTTGAAACTGTGGTGGTTAATGGTGAAGTAGTGTTGGACCACGGTCACCGTGCGGATAAATTGCCGGGTGGCCTTGCATAAGTCAGCCTAGCTAATGCTGGCAGATAGTCGTCTTGCTAAAGTGTTTTAAAAGAATGCTTTGTCATTCAGCGGGGCTTCATTCTGTTATTGTATAACTCCTTAAGGAGAATCAGTTAATCAGCTGCATACTGAGTTGATCTTGCTGATGGTTTTTACATCATCCATCAATTTGTTATTGTACGCGCGCAGATGATAAGGCCAAATTATTCAGGTACATTATAAGTTAAAACAGACAACTTTTGGTTCGGTCATTTCCTGTAACGCAAACTTAATTCCTTCTCTGCCGAGTCCGCTGTTTTTCACACCACCAAATGGCATGAGATCCACTCTGTAATCAGTGGAGTCATTGATAATAATTCCTCCAACATCCATGTGCTTAATGGCGTGAAAAGCGTTGTTAATATTGCTGGTAAAAATCGCTCCATGCAGACCATAGTTTCCTTCATTGGATTTTTCAATGGCTTCATCCAGGGCGCTGACTTTGTACAACGTCACAACGGGTCCAAAAATCTCCTCGCAGTCCAGTTTCGCTCCAGTGGGCATGTTTTCCATAACCGTGGGTTGAACTAAGCTCCCTTCACGAATACCGCCCGTGAGACAAGCCGCTCCCATTTCCACGGCTTCATCCACCCATTTAATCACGCGTATTGCTTCTTTTTCATTGATCATGGGACCCATGTCTGTGTCTTCATCTAATTGAAACCCAGTTTTGTATTGTTTGGTGCGGACAACAAACTGATTTCTGAATTCACTGTAAATGTTTTCATGGATGTAAATCCGCTGAACGCCGATGCAGTTCTGTCCCACCGCCCAAAAAGCACCGGAAACACAGGATTCCACAGCTGGATCTAAGTCGCAGTCATTCATTACGATCACCGGAGAATTTGACCCAAGCTCCATGCCGACCTTCTTCAATCCAATTTTCTTCATAATCTCTTCCCCTGCTTCCACACCACCAGTGAAAGAGATCATTCGGACACGATCGTCAGAGACCAGAGCATCACCGATCTCATTCCCGTAGCCTGTTACGACAGATAAAACCTTTTCAGGTAATCCTGCTTCTAATAAGCATTCCGCAAGTTTCAGCGCTGAAAGCGGGGTAACGGTTGCCGGTTTCAATACAACAGAATTTCCACCGGCTATGGCTGGCCCCAGTTTATGAGCAACCAGATTCAGCGGATCATTAAAAGGTGTAATGGCAGCGATGATCCCGATGGGGAAACGATAATAGTATCCGACCCGATTTTCAGAACCTTCCGCAGAATCAAATGGAATGGTTTCACCGTTAAGCCGCCGGGCTTCTTCTGCAGAAATTGTGATCGTATTTATCGCTCTTCCCACTTCCTTTCGAGCTTCTTTTATTGTTTTTGAACCTTCTGTTGCAATAGTTTTTGCCAACTCATCGAAGCGGGTTTGCATTATTTCAGCTGTCTTTTTCAAGATGGAAATTCTTCTGTGTACGGGCATGTCTCTGTTAATAGTAAATCCTTCTGCTGCAGATTCTATTGCCTTCTTGACGTCGTCCACAGTTCCTGCTGGAACTGTATCCAACACATTACCGTCGTATGGATTTAGAACGTTGATTTTTTCAGGTTTATCGACCCATTTCCCATGGATGAGCATTTTCATGATTCATTCCTTTTTTGCAAATTATTAATAGACAGAATGTCCGATAAAATGGAAAAACCAGTTTCTGTTTTCCCCGCCCCTGCTCCAACGATAGTTACATCACCTAAAAGGTCTGTAGCAAATGTCAGTGCGTTGGTCGATCCCATTACCCCTGCTAAAGGATGATCCATCGGAATCATTTTCGGTTTTACACTTGCCGCAATTTTGCCATTTGATTTTTCTACAGAACCGATAAGCTTCCATCTGGCATTTTTCTGCTTAGCATCATTGATCATTTCTGGGGTGATACCAGTAATCCCTTCACGATCCACATTTTCGGCAGAGATGTCGGCACCCATGACAACATTGGCAAGAATAATGACCTTTGCCATCGCATCATATCCTTCGACATCTCCAGCTGGGTCTGCTTCGGCATATCCAAGTTCCTGTGTTGTTTTCAGAACATCCTCATAAGATTTCCCCGCTTCCATTTCTGTTAATATATAATTTGTTGTTCCATTCAGAATCCCGCTCACAGCGGAGATGGAACAACCAGCTAACGGTCCCTTTGCAAGGTTCAGTACTGGTGTACCGGACATGACAGTCCCCTCGATGAAAAATTGTACACCATATTTTTCAGCTGATTGCTTCATTTCACTATATTTTATTGTCGCCGGACCTTTATTGCTCGTAACAACATGTTTGCCGTTTTTAAATGATGTTTTACAATGAGTAAGTGCCGGTTCTGCTGTTTTTACATCCGTGTAGGATAATTCGCACACTATATCAGCATTGGAATTTTGAATTGTTGTTACCGCGTCCCACCCGAATTCACATGGTGCTTTTTCACCTTTGGGTTTGTACTCTTCCAGTGATGTACCTGATTTTACTAAATCGAGGAGCTGATTAACATTCAGTCCGTCAGGGCAATAAACAGATCCTTTCAACAGGTCGGAAACTGCCACTACTTCCCAATCAAGATCGTGGTTTTCTTTTAATTCAGTCTTTTTGTTAATTAGAATTTCACAAAGACCTTGGCCTACTGTTCCGAAGCCGATTAACGCAAGTTTGTATTTCATGGGATTGCCTTATAGAATGTATGGTTTATTTAATTCAGGTTTTATTAGAGTGTTTTCAAGATCAAATATGAAAGATCAGGGTGCTCAATCCTGACAGAAATCCGAATCGCAAATGGGTTGATGTATGCCAGTTTCCGGCCTTCTTCCTCTTCTTGCTGATATAATAGATGGAGGGAATATGCTTGTGAAGTTAATTGATCAGCTCACCCATTCTCGGGTCAGTTCCAATCTGTATGGGAAAAGATATCTTCCACCGTTTCTCGGCGTCTGATAAGGCGTGGCTTACGGTTCTCCAATAGCACTTCTGCCGGTTTGGGTCTTGTATTATATTGATTTGCCATACTGAAGCCATAAGCACCAACGTCCATGACAGCGATCAGATCACCTTCCTCTACTTCCGGAAAAGATCTGTCTGTTGCCAGCCGGTCGGTGTTTTCACAGATGCCACCGGTGAAATCGGCCACAAGCTTTTCCGGTGCGTCCGGCTCCCCGACCTTGAAAATCTTGTGATACGTTTTGTAAAGGGCGGGACGAAGGAATGTATTCATACCTGCGTCCAGGCCAACAAAGTTCTTGTAGCTCTCTTTGATTCCTGTGACGCGGGTCAAAAGGAAACCAGCATCAGCGATAATGATCTTCCCCGGCTCGATCATAAACTTCGGGACAGGACCGTTTTCAGGCTCATAGAATTCATGGAATGTTTTACCCAGCTTTCCAAAAAGTTCTTTTGAATCCAGCGGCTCCTGATTGTTCTCATAGGGAATGCCGTAACCGCCCCCTAGGCTGATAAAGGAGAATCTGAATCCAAGTTCTTTCTCAAGTTTCCGAGCGTTTTCCAGTATTGCAGTGAGGAGATGGACAAAATAGTCATTGTCTAGGTTCCCTGAGCCGCTCATGCACTGAATCCCGAATTTCTTAACACCATCCTCTTGGGACATACGATAAGCGTTGGCGATCTTTTCTTCTGGTATCCCGAATTTGGCTTCTTTGCCGGAGGTGACAATTTCAGGGAAGCTCCCGCTACCGAAACCGGGATTGAGTCGGAATGAGACCTGTTTTGGAATAGCGAATCTCCTGAGCCTCTCATAAGATGAAATATCATCGAGGTTCAAATGTTCTGCCGATTCAATGGCCAGTTTCAGTTCCTTGGTGCTCTCATAGTTTCCTGTATAAATACGCCGCTCCTGTTCAATGCCCACTTCGTCGGCAATATACAGTTCACCGGGTGATGAACAGTCGGCGCCCAGGGTCGGGAGCGATTCCTTCATAAGTGAGAGCAAGTGGGGGTTTGTGTTTGCTTTCAGGGCGAAACAGATCTGATAATTAGAGAAGGCTGAAGAAATGTCATTGTCAAGGTTGGTAAGATTTGACAGGAGCTGTTTCTTGACATACACATAAAGGGGAGTACCGTACTGTTGTGCTAGTGCCTCCATGGCTCTGTCATCAGCGATGACGGGGAGCAAAGGGTGGTTTAATTTAGATGCCGCCATAGATTGATTCTGTTTCTTCTTTGAAAATATGACGTTGTGATGAGCTACTCAACCTGTTTAGTATCATCATCAATCTGTTGCACTCTCATTCGGGATGAGTAAATTTGACGGTGAGATGAAAACAGAGGAAGTCCAAAATCTAATTGAAATTGGCCTGGACGGTGCCGAGGCAGAGGTAACCGATCCTCAGAAAACCGGTGATCATTTCTCCGCCACAGTAGCCTGGCGCGGTTTTGAAGGCATGTCTCTCATCCAGCAGCATCAGGCTGTCTACAAAACTCTTGGTGACTACCTTACCAAGGAGATTCATGCACTGCAGTTGAAAACTTCGGCTCAATAAAATAAGGAAGTAAAATCATGGATATGAAGGATGAGATTCAGAAAACAATTGATGAGAATATGGTGGTTCTTTATATGAAAGGGACTAAGGAAATGCCCATGTGCGGTTTCTCCAATTCTGTTGTTCAGATGATGAACAACTACGGAGTTCCTTATGTAGATGTGAATGTTCTGGAAAATCCTGAGATCAGGGTTAATCTTTCTGAGATTACCAACTGGCCCACTATACCGCAGCTTTTCATCAATGGTGAAATGGTAGGCGGCTGCGATATCGCACTTGAACTTCATCAGTCGGGGGAGTTAAAGAAGATGCTAGAGGTTGCTGAAAAGAAGGCGCTCTCAGAAGACGGCTGACCAGACCTTCATTTGTCCTCTTTTTAACTTCGGCTTATATTCCCGCGCAATTTTGGCCCCTTCGTCTAGCGGTTAGGACTCCAGGTTTTCGACCTGGCAACAGGGGTTCGACTCCCCTAGGGGTCACGCCAGATAAAGTCCGCATAAATTGCGGACTTTTTTGTTTGACCGCGTCCTAAATTCCGGAAATTTCTATCTCATGGGTATTTTAATCACAGGATCGTCTGGTTACATTGGGACTGAGCTTTGCCGGCGTCTCCAAGCCGACCGATCAATAGGTGAGATTATCGGTATTGATGTTCTTCCCCCAAGAGAAACATTTGAAAAACTGATATTCTATGAGCGGGACTGTTGTAATGATCTCGCCGATATTTTCCAGAGACAAAAGATTGAGACAGTTGTTCATCTTGTGTTTGTACTCAACCCCATGCACGACAGCAAAAAGATGTACAGGATAAATGTGGGGACCCTGGAGAATGTCCTTGATAATGTGAAAAAGTTTGGAATTCAGCGTCTGGTGGTGACCAGTTCAGGGACAGCTTACGGGGCCTATCCTGACAATCCTGAACGGATCACTGAAGATATGCCTATCCGTGGCCATACATACCAGTATGCCAATGACAAGAAGATTGTTGAAGAAAAACTGGCCGAATTCGAAAAGGAAAACTCTGGGGTAGATATAGTAATTGCCCGCCCAGCGGTGGTTTGTGGTGCCCATATTGGAAACCTCATTTCTCGCTATGTTTCCAAACCTTGGGTTCCTTTGGTGAAAGGCTCTACTGCAAGAGTACAGCTTCTCCATGAAAAAGATGCCGCCGACGCACTGTTTGCTCTGGTTAAAGAAGCGAAAGCCGGAGCGTATAACCTTGGTCCGGAAGAAACTTTAACTCAGGATGAACTGGTCTCTATCACTGGCGGTATACAGTTGAGACTGGGGCCAAGGATCATCCGGATGTTTTCTGGTCTCGGGTGGGCACTCAGGTTAAAATTTCTTTCTGAGGCGCCCAGTTCCATGCTCGATTTTGTGGAGTTTTCCTGGGTGGTGGATGGTTCCAAAATAGAAAGAGAGACTTCTTTTCGGTATAAGCACTCTTCGAAGGATTCCTTGCGTGATTTTGTGGCTGCGACCAAGCAATAATCTGTGGCGGTTCTCCACCCTTTTGTAACACATTTCCCAATTGCACTTATCACCGCAGCGGCGATGATGCAGTTAATTGTTCTCATCCGTCCCGGCTGGATGGACAAAAGAGCGCCCATCTGGACTCTCGGTTTTTCACTGGCCATGTCCTTTTCTTCAATGCTTTCAGGACAAGCTGCCGCCAATGCCTCCATAAGTGAATCTGGACTGAATGGGCCGGTTCAGTCGCTCATGGAACAGCATGAAAACTTTGCTACTTTCACTGTCTGGACCTCCCTGGTGGTTCTCATCGGTTGGTTGTGGCTACACTTCCGATTTCCTGGTGACCGGCGGATTGATCTGGTTGTATTTGCGTTTTTGATACTCCTGACTGTGGCCGTTCTTTACACCGGATATTTTGGTGGTCAGCTCATGCATTACGGTGTTGGGGTTGGTCAATTTTGAATCGGCGCCGGTTCTTTCGTAACCTTGCCGCAGTAACCCTGCCCCTGGCCGTCCCACGACTTTTTTCCCGTGATGAAGATCCAGCTGGCGTCCACCTTCCATCAGGGCCCATCGCTGACGTTCACGTACACCTGTTGGGGAGCAATCCGGATAACGGCTGCTTTTTAAGTAAACGTTTCCAGCGATCCTTTGCTTTGAAATTCTCGCGGCTGTTTGTGGACTTCGGCTCCGGCGAAACGCCCGAAGAACAAGACCGGGCATATGTAAATCGGCTCATGGATCTGATTGCCAAACTTCCCGACAGTTGGCGTGGGGTTCTTTTAGCAATGGACGGCATTTATGACTCATCCGGTCAGCTCGATTTTGGCGAAACTCTGTTATTGATCCCAAACGATTATGTCTTGTCCGTAGCGTCTGAGACTGAAAAGTTGGTGCCGGGTGCTTCCATCAACCCCTACAGAAAAGAGGCCCTTTACGAGCTGGAACGTGTCGCTTCCCTAGGGGCGGCTGTGGTGAAGTGGATCCCCAATACCATGGGCATCGACCCTTCCGACAAACGAATAGTTCCTTTCTACCGGCGCTTGAATGAACTGGAAATGGCACTACTTACACATACGGGTACCGAATATGCGGTGGGCGGCGCGGTGGATCAGAAATTGGGAAACCCTCTGCTCCTTCAGTTACCGCTGGAGGAAGGGGTGACCGTAATCGCGGCCCACTGCGCATCGGGAGGAGGGGACTCCAACGGTCCTTACTTCCGCCAATTCCTCAATATGATTGATGACTTTCCAAATCTCTACGGTGATATTTCAGGTCTTTCTCTTCTTCACAAATCATCCAGCTTGCGACACCTGATAAGGAATCCTCACTATTTTGACAAACTGTGTTACGGCAGTGACTTCCCTCTCTATTATACTCCCGCTACCAGTCCGTTATATTTTCTCGGTCTCATCTCTATGTCAAAGGCACTGGAACTTCAGAAAATTGACAACGATCTGCTGAGAGATGTTTCTACTTTAATGGAGCTGAATGCACCGCAACCATTTTTCAGGCGGGGGTTTGAAGTTGTGAAAAAGTTGAGAACTGCCGGCTCGTGAAACATTTCTGGAAAATGCTCACCATTGTACTCAACGTGGTACCAAATCCGGTCGGCCGGCTGCTGACACTATATCGCCGGGAGCCAGCTGTGGAAACATCATTTTACACCACAACCGAAGGTGAAACTGTGCCCATGCGCATCTATCATCCCGCAAAGTTGAAGAATGCACCGGCACTTGTTATCTATCCCGGTGTCACACCAGCAGCAGAAGAACACGAAGCCGTCAATATGCTTGCCCGTGCCACAGCTCTGGCAGGGGTCAGGACGTTCCTGCCACGCATACCCGCCATGAAGGAGGTTTTTGTTCGGGAGGAATCAATTGAACATATGATAAACGTTTATGAAGCTGTAGAGATACGAGAGGATATTGATAAAGAACGGATTGCGTGTGCAGGCATGAGTTTCGGTGGAAGTCTTTTTATAAAGGCGTGCTTGGATGAGCGGTTAAAAAACCGGCCGGCAAGTGTAATCTCCTACGGGAGCTATTTTGATATCAAAGAGTCGCTCCAGTTTGTTATCACCGGCCGCTGTTCAGACGGGAAAAAGGAATATGTTTTCGAGCCACACAACTGGGGCCGAATTGTCTTTTTCTATAACTACCTGGAATATCTCGATAACCCATGCAATCCTGAAAACATACGCGCCTACCTGCTGGATCAGGTGGCCAATGACGGAGAAAACGAGGGAGAACTTTATGCTTCTTTTCCAAAAGAAGATAGAATCCTTATTGACAAAATTGTATCCGACCAGAGCAAGGAGTCTGTGGAGATGGTGCAACAAGTGATGGATAAGATTGAAAATATACTGTTGCCGCTGTCCCCGGTTCAGTTTATTGATGAAATTGACTTTCCACTCTATCTAATTCATGGTGCCAGCGACACCATGATACCGTTTACGGAAACTGTCAGATTCAGACGGGCTCTCGAAGAGAGAGGGAAAGAGGTTCACACGTTCATCAGTACTCTTTACGCTCATTCGGAAATAGAGGGACACGGTAAAGGACCTCTTGGATTCATCTCTGAGCTTTGGCGGATGGGCCGCTTTATAAAAATGATGTTGAAGCCGGTTTTATAGCGTTAGGCCCGCGAATATTGCCGAAAAACCGCTCGTCGGGCACTCGTCGAAAAAACTTGACTTTCTCGACGAGAAAGTGATAATATGTGCGGCGGGATGCACTTATAGCATTCTCTAACTGAAAAATAAGGAGAATATCATGGCTGAAGTCGTCGCAAGAACAGGCGTTAGAAAAGAATCTGGATATCTGTATTACCTCGGAAAGAACGGTAATGTATGGCGTTCCAAGATGGCCCGTGCAGGTAAAGGTGGAGGCAATGCGGAAGAAGTTGCCAAAGCTGGTGTTACTCGGCAGTCAGGTTACCTGTACTATATTGATAAAAATGGTGATGTTTCCAGATCTCCAATGGCCAGAGGCCGCTAATATCTGAGTCATAAAGACGGTAGAAAACCCCCGGACTCCGGGGGTTTTTTTTTGTTGTTGTAGCGGAACTTCATAATCGCCGTTAAATTCCCAGCAATTCACATAGATAGGAAAGAACGCTGATGAAACGTCTTATTGTTATAGCATTATTTTTCTCAGTTGTTGGAGCTCAGGTTGACTACAATTCAAAAATCCAGCCCATTTTCAATCAAAATTGTATCAGCTGTCACACAAGTGGCCACAGCAGTGGACTCAACCTAACCTCTTATGCTGAAATGATAAAAGGCGGGAACAGTGGTGTGGTAGTCAAAGCTGGAGATGCTGCCAACAGTCTGGTGATACAACGTTTGGAGGGGTCTGTTTCTTCACAGATGCCACCAAGCGGTGCACTTGCTGATTCCACCATTGATCTAATTAAACAATGGATAAATGAAGGGGCGGCGGAGAATATTTCTATTACTACTGAAAGTCAATTGCCTTCACACTTTGAGATTTTAGGAAACTATCCCAATCCGTTTAACCCCTCCACAAGAATCGTCATTAACACGATGACTCACGTCCAAGGGCAGGCAAGTATAGTTACGATTTCCGGTCGGTCGGTCTACGATTTTGGCCCTATCACTCTTAAGCCCGGGAGCAATTCTCTTGTCTGGATGGGAAAGAATTATCGTGGTATCACGCTCTCTTCTGGCATCTACATTTTTATTCTAAAGTACGATGATCGCATCCTGGCGCATAGAATGGCACTTCTGAAGTAAGGCGTTACATTTATAGTTTCACTAACAATTGAAAAATAAGATTCCTCGAATCAGATTCCCTATAGGTCTATTCCTGCTACTTGGCTGCGTTGATATGGGGAGCGAACCAAAAACAGATGACAATTCCAATGAGTCAGTCAGTTTCTCCAGTGACATCCAGCCTGTTTTTGATATCAGCTGTGCCACGTCAGGATGCCACAGAGCGGGACACTCAACCAACCTCAATCTAACGAAAGGGAACAGTTACACAAATCTCGTTAATGTGAAATCAATGAATTATGCTCCATTAAAATTGGTGGATCCTGGCAAGTCGGAGGATTCAGTCCTTTATCTGAAAATAGTGGGAAGTTCCGAGACCGGTTCAAAAATGCCGCCTGGTGGTACACTCAGTGATGCCAGTGTCGCCAATATCCGAGCCTGGATTACCGAAGGTGCTGAGAACAACTAAAGAGAGTCAACGATTGCTTCTCAGAATAGCCATCTCCTTTCTATTGGTACAATCAGCTAGCGCTATCCCTCGTTTTGCCATCAAAGAGGGGTCATCGTGCAATACTTGTCACGTGAATCCCGCCGGAGGAGCCTTAAGAAACGACTACGGCATGCTGATCGTCTCAACTGATGAACTGCCCGTGCCTACAACAGGTTCGCTCATCACTCTGGATGACGTAGGTCAACTGACTGATCATCTCCGGATCGGTGCCGACCTGCGAATACAGGCCATCACCGATAGCGAGGAGTCAACTGCTTTTCCCATGCAGACAGATTTGTATGCCTATTTTGATCTAAAAGGGATGATGGGTCTTTACGTAGAGTTGGAGGTACTGCAGGAAAATACGGAGTACTGGACAAACGCTTTCTTTCCATTCCTCAACAGCTACGTCAGGGTAGGAAGAATGCGACCCATGTACGGACTCATGCTGGACGATCACACCTCTTTCATCCGGGGAGGGAATCTACAGAGAACTCACGGCCTTCTTAAAGAAGGGCTACCCTTTTCACCTTTGACTCCTCCGGTTAATACTGCAGAGCTGGGTATGTTCAGGTCAGACTTCCTGTTTACTGCGAGTCTCTCAAACGGATTTTTGGCAGGCGAAGCAGCTGAAGCCACTTTTCTCGGGCCGCCATCTAATCGAACAGCAGTCATCAGAGCTGAGTATTCCTCCTCTCTAGGAGGTTATAGTGGTTTAGCAGGTGCATCGTACCTTTCCGAAGGTGACACAGAGATTAAAGGTTTTTTTGGCGGTATCTCCCGTGATCGGCTCACTTGGACAGGCGAGGTGGATTTTGCCGGTGGCTGGACAGGTGACGTAAACAGTGTGGCTTCCTACAGTGAGATCGCCTGGATGATAAAACCGGGAATACATTTGCTTGCTAAATATGATTTTTTTGATGAGGATATTGAATTACTGGAAAATGCTCTTTCTAGATTTTCGTTGGGTGCTGAACTTTACCCATTCAGTTTTCTGGAGTTAAAGATTCAAATGAGAAAAACACATGTGTCGGGCACCGGAATGTCACCGATTGAATTCCTGTTTCAGACCCATGCCTGGTTTTAGAGAGGAGGAAAATGAAAAGAATATTGATAACCCTTCTTTTGGTGGCCGTTTCCCACACACTGGAGGCACAAGACACGAAAAATATCAAGATACTCTCTTTCAAAACGAAGAAAGAGGTGATGGATTTCATGAAAAAGAACATTGCCCCGTCACTTGGCGTAAAATGTGCCTACTGTCACAATGTACGTGATTTTCCATCTGATGAGAATAAACATAAGGAGATTGCTCGCCAGATGATGATAATGACCCAGAACATAAACAAGAACACCCTAAATCCACTGGCTTACGAACCTGTTACTTGCTGGACGTGCCATCGAGGGAACATTTATCCTCCAAGGAGCAAAGATGATAAGAAAAAAGGCCACGAGCATTGATTTGAGGAGGTGAATTATGTCTATTGAAAAAGCAGTAGCGTACGCTGAAGAAAACAGGGACCGTTTTCTTCATGAACTGAAGGAACTGGTAGCCATCCCCAGTATCTCCAGTAGTTCGGAGCATAAGCAAGATATACAAAGGTGTGCTCAATACGTCAGGGATGCGATGAAAGTAGTTGGTTTTGAACGGGTAGAAATGGTGGAGACAGAAAGACATCCAATCGTCTATGGAGAATGGCTTGGTGCTCCAGGTTGTCCAACGGTATTACTGTATGGTCACTACGATGTTCAACCTGTGGATCCACTTGAATTGTGGGAAACGCCTCCGTTTGAAGCATCTGAACGTGACGGACGCCTTTATGGCCGAGGAACGGTTGACGACAAGGGACAGTTTTATCTTCACCTTAAAGCTATGGAATCTTGGATGAAAACAGCTGGCAAGCTTCCTTTGAATATCAAATGTATTGTCGAGGGTGAAGAAGAGGTCGGAAGCGAAAGTCTGGAACCTTTTCTCAAAGAAAACCAGGATATGCTCGCCGCTGATGTGGCTGTGATTTCAGATACCAGTATGGTAAAGAAAGGATGGCCTTCCATCACATACGGTTTGAGAGGTATCGCCTATTTCCAGATCGATCTCAGGGGATCAGAACAGGATCTCCATTCCGGTATATTCGGTGGTGCCGTGAAGAACCCGATTCATGCATTGACGGACATCATAGGGCAGCTGAAAGATATTGATGGGCACGTCACTATTCCCGGTTTCTATGACAATGTAGTGAATGTGGCAGAGGAAGAGCGGGCCGCTATGGTTGAGCTCCCTTTTGATGAAGAAGTTTTCCGGCAGGAGGTGGGTGCACCGGAACTGACCTGGGAAAAAGGTTATTCTGTGCTGGAAAGTCTCTGGTGCCGTCCGGCCCTCGATGTGAACGGCATCTGGGGTGGATTTACGGGCGAGGGGTCAAAAACGGTTATTCCGGCCGAGGCACACGCCAAAGTGAGTGTGCGACTCGTCCCAAATCAGGAACCGGATGTAATTGGTAACCTGTTTGAAAAATACATTAATGAGATATCCCCACCTGAAGTGGAAATAACAGTGCAGCGCATGCACGGCGGCAGGCCTTTTTTAGGTGATCTGACTCATCCTGTCTTTGGTGCCGCTAGCCGGGCCCTGGAAAAAGGGTTCGGGACAAAAGCAGTTTTCATCCGTGAAGGTGGATCAATCCCCTTTGTAAGGGACATGACCGACACTCTGGACCTACCGTGTCTCCTTATCGGTTTCGGTCTTCCCGGAGAGAACGCCCACGCCCCCAATGAATGGATCGATTTGGAGAATTACGCCTTGGGGACGCTCAGCGCCATTCATCTGTACCAAGAACTCAGCGAGATGTAAGAAGGTGCAACCAGTGTTCCTGTCGGACATTCATCTCGGCCGGTTCATTCCATTCTTATTGATTGCTCTCCATCTAGAAGTTATGGGGCAGTCAGCACCTGTCGTCAGTAAGATCAGTGTGGACGGTAACATTGTCACCAAGGAGTATATTATTTGGCGGGAGATCCTGCACCCGCTAGACGTGCACTTGGACAGCACAATCGTCAGCGAAGACCGAGACCGCATAGATAACCTCGCGATTTTTAGTAGCGTTCTCTGGGGTACGGTTCCTCAAAAAGATGGGTCAGTGGAGCTTGTATACCAGGTGTTAGAGAGTTGGCGAATCTGGCCCGCGGCATCACCCATATATTGGGAAGACAAAGGGTGGTCTCTGGGAGGCGGCGTAAGAATATTAAACTTCCGGGGCCGAAATCAGGCATTTGCGGTAGGTGGTGCTATTGGCGCTATCCAAATGTTTGGTTTCCAATATTCTGATCCTTGGATTGCCGGGGATCATATTTCTCTATCTATGAATTTGGGAAAGAATCTATTCCTTCACCCGTTTCTGCCTTATGTTCAATCTACTGAAGCTTTTGAAGCAAACTTAGGGCGGTGGTTTGGATATCGCTGGAAAGTGCAAGCAGGTTTCGAGTTGGAGCACAAACAGTTTACTGAAGAAAGCGATACACTCTCATTCACCTACATAGCTCCTCAGGGATCAGTCATTTATGACACTCGCGATATTTACCGAGACCCCAGTAGAGGAGGAATGATTGCTCAAAGTTTTTATTCTATGATTGACTTAACCCAAGGTGATGGGAATAGACTTGTGTGGACGCAGTCCGTCAGCCAATACTGGTCGCCCATTCAAGGGCGAAAAAAATTGACTTTTGGCGTTGGTGTCAAACTAGCTACTTCTTTTGGTTCTATGGACGAGGTATGGCTGAGCTATTTCGGTGGCAATTCAACTGTTCGAGGTTGGTCAGTGCCCAATAGTGAAGATTATGCAAATCCATCACAATCATTCAGGTTTGGTAACCATCGATTCATTTTTTCAGCGGAGGCACGCCAAACAATTATTCCAACTTCATCGGTTTCAGCATCGATGTTCAATGCGGAATATGGATTAACCGGTGTCGCTTTTTTTGATTTTGGTTATACTTCCAGGCAGCTTCATGATCTCTTTAAAGGTGACCCTCTTTTGGGCACAGGCTTTGGTATCCGAATGCCAATTCCGGGTGGCGTTATTCGGTTCGATTTTGGGTGGTCATTCTATTCGGGAGCATTCATCTCAAAAGGAATTAACTTCGGATTAGGACAAAAGTTTTAAGCTGTATTAAGGGTTAGAGTGATTCTTGCGGCCTAACAGAACAGCCTTCTCAAACAGTTCCTCATTCCCCTGACGAAGTCGGCTGATATTGTCCCGGTGAGTTAGGAACACAAAGACAGGCACTATGACGGAAAAGATTACCAGGGGCTGGGACGGTGGCGGGAAACCGATCAGCGGCAGAAGAATGACCACCAGTGGCAGAGTAACCGATGCTGTCATGGAACTGACGGAAACATATCCCCAGGTAATTAAAGTGATCCCAAATGTGAAGATGCATACGCCTACAGCAATGGGATAGAGGGCAATCATCATGCCCGTCAGTGTGGCAATTCCTTTCCCTCCCCGAAAACTGGCGAAGATTGTGAATGTGTGACCCAGAACAGTTGCGGCCCCGGCCACTATCTGAATGATGGCAATGTCCATTTCTATGGAATTAACATAAGGGAGATAAGGGACCCATGCCGTTGCAACCCATCCCTTAATAATATCAACTGCACCTACTAAAAGTCCCGGTTTCCATCCGATTACTCGGACAACATTGGTCATACCGGCATTGCCACTTCCGTGCTGGCGAATGTCTATTCCGGCCACTGACTTTGCTACAATTATACTTGTAGGGAAGGATCCAACTACATAACTAATGATTATAATGATTATAAAGGTCAAAAAAAGTTCAAATAAATTTTGTTTTGTTGAGGCAACTTTTCATAGGTTTGAGAATAGTATTAGCATTTCATCGGCCCGGGAGATCTGTCTTACCCTCCTTAACCCCACTTTTCTTTCGGGCCGTTTTTCTATTCAGATTTGCTGGCAATCATGTTTTTTTCAGGTGCCAGCATACCGCCAGAGATAATTGCTTCCAATCCTTCTTTTACGGATAGGTTTGGATCTATGGCGTCTTCCTGCGGAATGATTAACATAAAACCTGAGGTGGGATTGGGTGTGGTAGAGACGAACAGATGGTAATAGGGTTTGCCGTTTTCGTCTTTTGACTGGCCGGTGACAAACGCCAGAGTCCAGCTTCCGGGCCGGGGATAGGATATCAGCACTGTTTTCTGGAATGCTTTGCTGGATCCACCGCTGAAGGATTGGGTTAATTGCTTTGCAGTTCCGTAGACAGAATTCGCCAGAGGAATCCTGTTCAAGAT
>Ga0207963_1000649_pt1 | contig 18510 bp, 14 predicted proteins | sample Knorr_S15_td_NAD_FD_185604 | JGI IMG/M metagenome (GOLD analysis project Ga0207963, IMG submission 185604) | Marine microbial communities from Southern Atlantic Ocean transect - Knorr_S15_td_NADW_ad_2500m_LV_A (SPAdes) (version 2) | ecosystem: Environmental > Aquatic > Marine > Oceanic | place...
CCTGGGTTTTGGGTATGGAAATGCCATTGTTTTTCATTATTACTTAAGTTAGTTGTGTCACCAGCCATGATCTTATACATGATTTCTTCTTTATTCCTGGCCTGGGGGCATCCAGCTGCACCGGTATAGCAACTGCTGGTATTGCTTTCCATCTGGGAAACTCCAGGCCGGCTGTACCAGTCAAACCAGTGCCAGTCGGTCATTTTCAAAGGTTCACCCGGAAAAATATCCACTGTTCCGTCCTGATCCAGATCAACAGGATCGGTGGCCCTGGGAGAATCCAGCATCTGGGTGGCAACAATACCAAAATCAGTCCCAGGAGACGGTTCACCGCTCATGGCATATCCAGCCGCACCGCTGAACCCATCATAATCGCCTACCATGGCCATGGAAATCAGCATGCGCTCATTATTCAATTCGAAAATCTCCCAATAGTATTTCATGAAATCATCATCGTTGGTATGGTAGGATGAACTGTAGCCGCTCATATCTCCTACCAGTACATCAGCATCAAAATAGAACCCCAGGGTGGTTCCCTGATAATTGAATCCCTTGCCCTGGTTTAGTTTGGTTCCATCGGGCATGGTCATTCCTTCACCGCATTTCTGGTTTCCAAAATCATCATAAACAGGTTCCCCGTTCTCATCTTCAGCACACCAGTCTCCGCTTTCATTGCGAACTTTCACTGTTACAAATAAAATATCTTCTGCATAGGACACACCGTAAGAATGAGCTTCTGCCATCACACGTAACCCCATAGGATAAGCTGTTTGCTCGTATTCATTATTTGTATTCACCATATTACCCCGGTGTGCCCAGCGATCATCAAATTCCATGTATACTTCCATATCCGAAATGAATCGCCCTTCGACTGTTTCCCAGCAATCAGGATCTTTTCTGGACTGCGAACATCCAGGAAGAGTGATGTTGTAATCTTCAGCCCACCAGCCGGGCCAAAATGACTCATTTTGTCCTGAATTTACATTATACCTAATCGGCCAAGTATCAGAAAATGCACTGTGTGCCAAAAGCGGATATGTGTCACTCAGATCCGTGACATAAGTATCACCAAATATGTCTCCATTGAGCACCTCCGTATTGTGAGTATTTACCCGGGCCATTGTAGATGCATGCCACTCGCCATTTGGTGAACTCTCCTGTCGAGAAATCCACGATTCTGCAACATTATATCCATAATACATGTATTCATCATCATCTGTCCACTCTTCCAGGTCTGGACCATAATTATAAAAATCGAATTGATCTTCTCGCTGAATTAATTTTGGGCGTAAAGCCCAAGGATATATGAATCCAATCTGCGCGGTGGATGTATTGGGATCCAATTGACCAAAAGTAGATACTGCAATTTTTTTTAATTCATGATCAACGGCATATTGATATGGTCCATTGAATAATTCTTTAGATATTTTTTGTGAAATACTGTCAGGATACCATCGTCCAAAATCCCGGTCTGCATCAAAAATAATGCCCACATAATTCGTATCGCCTTCAAAAAACCAATTGTCATAGGCATCACCAGACTCCCAAATACCATAAATGGGAATTCCATCAGAATCCACAATATTTTCCACATGTTCCCAGTTGAATTCGAAGGAATTTTTATGTCCTGGAACCCCAGCAAGAAATGCAACCGAAGGTAAATAAGAATAACCATTCCATATTCCCATGGGATGTTCATCCCAGTTAATCATATTACCATAATTAGAAATGGCCGTTTGGGCTTTTCCTTGGAGCAAGTAGCCAATAGCTCGGTCGTTCATGGGGTTGGTTGGGAAAGGATTATCACCGATCTTCCCGGCTGTCGAATACCGGAATACATCGGGGTGAATTGAACTTTTCTCTTTAATCTCTTCAGCGAAAAGAAGAGAGATGACAAATATGATAGCTAAAATCCGAAGATAAGAAATCATTGCAGGAATCAATTTAAAATGTCTCGAACAGTATCCAAACTAATGTTCCCACCACAAATGACCACACCTACACGCTTTCCTATTAAATCGTTTTTCTTTTTTAATAATGTTGCTACAGCTGTTCCAGCCGCACCTTCTAATAACTGGTGTTCTTTATCCATATAAGTGATCATTGCATCCTTGATCTCTTCTTCTGTGACTAGTACAGTTTCATCGATCACATCGCAACAGATTGGGAAAGTGATAGAGTCTTCTTCTACACCGCCAGCAGTCCCATCTGATATTGTTGGTTTGGACGATAATTTCAAAACTTTACCTGCTTTTATGGAATGGATCATTACTGCAGAATTCTCTGGTGAACACCCAATCACGTGAATTTGGGGCCAGATTGATTTTAAAAAGCCTGCAGTCCCACCAATAAGGCCACCACCGCCTACAGATATAATGACCGCATCCAGACCATCACATTGGGACTCTATCTCTGCTCCTATAGTTCCCTGGCCAGCCATGACATATGGATCATTATAAGGTGATACATAAGTCTCGCCTGTTGAAATGGAAATTTCCTGCGCCCTTGCTTCCGCTTTAATACAATCATTTCCGTGAACTTCTATTTTGGCACCAAATTGTTTCATATTCTCTAGCTTCGCTGGCGATGCATCATCTGGGACATAGATTGTACAATCGATTCCTGCTTGTCCAGCAGCATAAGCTACTGCAGCACCGTGGTTGCCTGTGGATGCAGAAACAACACCTTTCTGTTTTTCATGATCTTCCAAAGAAAGAAGTTTATTAATGGCTCCACGAGCCTTAAAAGATCCCGTGACCTGGATGCTCTCCAGTTTAAATCGAACATCTGCTCCAGTCAGATCTGAAAATGCTTTCGAATGAACAAATGGTGTTTTTCGGATAAAAGGTTGTATTTGGATTGCAGCAGATTGAATGGATTTAGGGAGTGTCATTTTCAAATCTTACTATTTGTCTTACAATAATTAAAAGTTAATTATCTATATTTTAAGTTAGTTTTACCAGAATACATTCTAATATATTTTAAAAAGAATATTCCAAATTTGCCCGAGCAATCACTGTGTTTTTCTTAAAGCCGCCCGTTTTCTTGGATCTGTATTCACCATGGATTTTCACACTAAATTGATCGAATATTTTCCATTTTATTCCACTTTTGAAACCTATCCACGACATATCGACTAAACCAGATCCTTGCGCATAGTTTAAACCTACTTTTCCTAAGATTCGATTTTTAAAAAGAGGATATTCAGTATCAAAATTAGTGGTTAAAAAATCTTGAATTCCCCGTTCACCAGGGCCAATACTTAGTTCGCTGGAATTGATAGTCAAATTTAAAGTTGTTTTTAACTGGAAATTATATCGCGTTGATAATGTAAAATTCATAACGTTAGTGGACATGGCCGGATCGACAAAATTTGTATCACGATCGGTGAAATTGTCTGTTTTATTCACATTAACAAATGTGCCACTCAATGCATGAGACCAAACCAAGTCAAACCGATGACTAATATTCACCATTATATTGTTGGTATGTGTATTCTCGCGATTATCTGTAAATGTTGAGTCTGGTAATGGGATGAGTTTATCTATCCCGTTATCCCTGTCAATAAACCGATAAGTAAAATTGAGTGTAGGTAGCCCTGGACCAGGTAATGCATTTATACCCAATGACATTGTATTCTGTGATTTTAAATTGTCTACCATAGTTAGGATGTCATCATCCTGGTGTTTATAACCCATAGTTAACATCAATCGATTCTGGAGGAGTTTCAATTTATCAGAAACAGAAAATTCACGTTTATTTTTCACAAGATATGGGTTGGCCAGAGAATTGTATTGGGGGCCAACCTGTGAATATTCCACCGCAAGGTAATTCCCATAAAAGTTTGTGACAGCTCGACCACGATATGCTAAGGAAGGCATAGACAAAACTGCATCCATGAGATCAACAGTTGCACTGTCTCCAAAGGCGTTAATATCGATGGGGACCAAAGGTGCCATGTTAGGATTAATGATCAGGATTTTCTCATAATCAGCTGGATCTGGAAAACTAGACAGGTCAATACTTAAAAGTTTGTTATCTACTGAGTCATCGATCATAGTGTCCAATTCAGCCAAGGTTAAGGGTCCACCCCAAATATTATTATTGGTTAAGCTGAATGCCAGTTCACCGTCCAATCGGAGCCGTTTATTAAACAGAGAGATGCCAAGGTCAGTTCCAATCACCAAATTATCTTTGGGACCATCACCAGCCCAGTTCTTACCCTCAAGATAATGGGCCTTTGTTCCCAGCTCACTTATAGTATATACCACTCCGGAATCAAGCCCGGAAACGGATCCAGTAGCATCAGGAGAGTAGACAATTTCCGCATTGTTAAGGTCCTGGGTAACACTGTTTGTATCATCCCTGGCTTTCATAAAATTGAGTCCCCACTGGAATTTTTCTCCACGACCTAAAGCCAATCTACCGGCCATCACATTTTGTGCGAACGTGTACCCGTTTCTGCTTAATGAAAGAAATTTGGTCCCTTCATCATCCGTATCAATACTGTATGAATAGGCCTTTTTCAGATCACCTTCGATGGCACGATTAATTTCCCCTTGAACAAAATGGAGGTTAAACCACCTCCATTTAAAATTTGCATTCAACCCCCTGATTCGTTTCCCATTCATTGTAAAGTGGGATAAGCGTGGATTTGAATCACCTACATTAATGGTAGCATAATCTTTTAGGGTAATTTCAAACCCTAATACATTTCGAGGTTGATAAAGTGCTTGCTCCTGGGTGGTGATTTTCACATTGGTTTTAAACTTCATCCATTCATAAGCAGAACCTTTAAAATTCACCATCACTTGACTAATGTTTAGTGTTTGATCATCAATTTGATCCATACTACTACTGGATCTTATACGACCAGAATATTTCAGGGTAGGTTCGCGCAAGGTTGTTGTAAATGACCAAGTTTTCGGACCTCTTCCATCAATGAAAAGTTGAATCTGGTGAAGACCGGGATCTAATTGATCCAAAAGACACGTCACCATATCCTCATCCATATAAGCTAAGTCTGAAATATCTTCACCATCCAACAAAAGTTGAATATTATTCGGGTTAATGCCTCTCATTCCAAAGGTTGAAATTGCAATTAAAACATCATGGTCGGAGACCTCTGAGTTCGGTTCAGGGCTCATGATCAATACATCGGACTGAGATAAAAGAATGCTCGAAAATAAGGCCAGAAAAATAATATTTTTTTTCATTATCGTTATTTTTTTATTGGAATCGAATAATGATTTCTTTGATGTTCCCATCTTCATCTTCAACTTCGAAACGTAATTCTTGTGTCGGAATTTCAACATCTGCTAATTCAAATCCAGCTATGTCATCGATCGTTGTTTCGTGAACTTCCAGTGAACCTTCTGGTGTTGAAACAGCTGTTTCCCCATTTTTAACTTCTGTGGATTCTCCAGTGATAGTATTTGTTACCTCTATCAATCCTTCTAGCAATGTAAATGAATCTCCTATCCCGGGCTGAGAGTCGATAGTCAGTTCTGTGCCTTTTACCGAAGCAACAGATGTAGGCGTGGCAATTCTGAATTCATTTCCTTTTTGTGGAGATATACTTGCAGCAATTTTTCCATATTTAATATCCAAAGATTTATTGATTTGGGTGCCTGATCTTTTCCCAGATACGGTTAAATCAGAATTGCCAAGCATTTTTACAACTGATTTATCGTCAAGATACATGATTGCTACAAATCCATTTTTTCCAGTTAATATTTTATCTTTATCTTTAAGTGGAGTACCCAGTTTTAAGGGTTGTTTAGCAGAATTGGCTTCCTCTATAACAAAAACCTTTCCATTTACTTTAATCGTAAGAGCAATCTTGGATGAAGCAGTTGAAATCGAATATAAAGATAAACAAAGAATAAGAATTCGTTTCATTCTGAAGCCTCCACAGAAATGATTTCCATAGGACGATAGGTTTCATTTCCATCTTCGTCTTCTGTTGGAATACCCATAGACAGCAAAGCCTGGGCCACAGAAACATCAATAGTCTCACCGTTCAAGGTAATGTTTCCATTGGCACTCATACCCGCTGCTTGTCCACCAGCCCCAAAGATTCGGTCTGCTAAATCGTCACCAATTAAAGACCGCAGAACTATACCTGCTGGAGTGGTATCATCCGCTCCCGTATCATCGCTTTCTGAAGATGTAAAATCTTTTACTTTAAAAGACATTATATCGCTTAAAAGCTGCTCGGTACCAGAAGTGGTTGTTAAATCTTTACGAACCTGCCAGACATAGACCTTTCCAGGCTCCAGGTCTCCTCCATCTATAGGATATTGGAATGTGGTTATGCCAAACCCCACCGGTTCAAAACCCAGGGATTGATCCAAGGGCAGCCTGGTTACTGACTCTATGGCCTGGTCCATGGATGAATGTTCCTGTGATTTGAATTCAGCCACACGGATAAAATATTCACATCCACTCTCTCCTGTCATCGGATCAATATAATTACATGGGTCGGATTCCCACTGTAAAACGGGATAGGATGTGTACACTTCGTTAATGGTTGTATCAGATAAAATACCCCCAGGGGAAACTAGTTGAAGTGTTGCAGGATTAGAAATATTTAAAACATCTTCCTTGACGATTTGCTCACCATTTTCAGAAGTTGCTACAACCCGAAACGTGTAAACTCCATCAGGTAATTGCCCAGTTTGAATAATGGCACTGAACATTTGCTCAGCCTGCTCCATATCAAGTTGTTCAGTTATATCAAGGTGGAGTGCGACAGGATTGCCCTGGTCATCAAAAATATAGTCGGTTGTTAAATTCAAATCCATATTCGATAAATGAATCGGAGCAGACAGAATAAGAGGTTGGGTTGTTTCAACTTTAACTAATGTTTCATGATTAACACCCAAGGCATATGAATCAATGATTATTTCAAATTCAATATCCACACCAATCGAATCCGGAGCACCAGATTCGCGACTTAATTCAGATAAAAAAATGGGCATATTGGATTCACCTGTATTAATGTCTACCATGCTTAAATAATAAGTGACATAAGGTGTCCAATGCACATCAAATTCGATTTGGGGAAACGCAAATGACACCCAGCTAAGGAAAATACATACTTGTTTAGAGATTCTTGAATTTTGCATTTTATTTTTCTCTATGATGGTTTTTCTTAATTTGTTGACGGATTAATGAAGTGGAACCTACTACCAGTGATGTTTAAAATCTGTAATGGATATTTTCTATAAATATTCGTAAAAAAAAAGGCCACTCGCCGATTGACGGATGGCCTTTTATCCAATTTTAGAGGAAGACTATAAAGGTTTTACTTGCTTCGCAAGTGGCCCTTTTTCCCCTTCGCCAACTTCAAATTCAACTTGTTGATTTTCAGCAAGAGTCTTAAAGCCATCCATTAAAATTTCGTTCATATGAACAAAAAGATCTTTTTGACCTTCACATTCGATAAAACCATAGCCTTTAGAATTATTGAACCATTTAACGGTTCCTTGTTTTATTTCTGGCATTTTGTTTCCTTTTTCTTTTTAAACATGTAATAGGCCCTTTGTTACAGGGAATAGTGGGCGATGAGAGATTCGAACTCCCGACACCTGCGGTGTAAACGCAGTGCTCTAACCAACTGAGCTAATCGCCCTTGCTTTTAGCTTGTAAAATTAAATATTACTATTTGGGTTTATTAGATTTTTTTCCGGTTTTTAAAACACCTGCTACAGCCACTTTAAGCACATCATTAATCTCTTTTGCAAAGTGAAATGTTAAATCTTTTGCCACGTGTTCAGGGACATCCTCAAGATCTTTTCGGTTATGATCTGGCAAGATCACTTCTTTAATCCCTGCACGGTGAGCTGCAGTAACTTTCTCCTTTACACCTCCAATGGGAAGTACACTCCCACGTAAGGTGATCTCACCTGTCATGGCTAATTTTTTCTTTACCGGTATTCCAGACAAAAGTGAAACAAGAGACGTAACCATACTCACACCAGCAGATGGCCCATCTTTCGGGATGGCTCCAGCTGGAACATGAATATGAATATCCGTATTTTCATTGAAATCCGGGTCAAGTCCAAATTCTTCGGCATGGGAACGAACAAAAGTTAGTCCTGCAGTGGCAGATTCCTTCATCACATCACCGAGTTGCCCTGTGAGTGTCAATCGACCTTTCCCTTTCATTTTAGTTGATTCTATAAACAGGATATCTCCGCCAGCAGCTGTCCATGCCAATCCCGTAACCACACCCGGTTTGGTGGTGCGCTCTGCTAGTTCAGAATGAAATCGGGGCGCACCAAGATATTCACCTACTTTTGCTTTGGTAATCTTTGTCTTTTTCGTTTCTTCTTCCACCAATTCTCTGGCTACTTTTCGCAAAACATTTGCAATCTCACGCTCCAGATTTCGAACACCTGCTTCACGAGTATATGAGCGGATCAATTCTTGTACAGATCCAGCATCAAAAGTAACATCTTCTTTCGTGAGACCATTTTCTTTAACTTGTTTTGGAACTATATGCCGTTTGGCGATCTGAACTTTTTCATCTTCAATATAACCGGTAAACTCAAGAATTTCCATTCTATCTCGAAGAGCAGGTGGTATGGCATCCTGATAGTTTGCAGTGGAAATAAACATGACATTGCTCAGATCAAAGTCTACCTCCAAATAGTGATCACTGAAGGAATGATTCTGTTCAGGATCCAAGACTTCCAATAACGCAGAAGATGGATCTCCACGAAAATCTGCCCCAAGTTTATCAATTTCATCCAACATGAAAACCGGATTATTTGTCCCAGCTTTTTTGATACTTTGAATGATTCTTCCGGGTAAAGCACCAATATAGGTTCTGCGGTGACCCCGGATCTCGGCTTCGTCCCTAACACCGCCAAGAGATAATCGTACAAATTTACGGCCCATTGATCGTGCGATTGATTTACCTAGAGATGTTTTTCCCACACCGGGAGGGCCACCAAAACAAAGGATGGGGCCTTTAACTCTACCATCTGGGTCTTTTTTTTGTTTCAAATTCCGAACCGCCAAATACTCGATTATCCGCTCTTTAACTTTGTCCAATCCATAATGGTCGTCATCTAATATTTTCATAGCTTCTTTCAAATCGATCCTATCATCGGTGGACTCGCTCCATGGTAATTCAGATAACCATTCGATATAGGTCCTAGAGACGTTATATTCAGGAGATTGGGTCGGAATTCTCGATAGACGATCTAATTCCTTCATGGCCACTTTGTCTGCATCTTCCGGCATTTTGGCTGCTTTCAATTTGTCTTCTAATTCCTTGAGCTCAACGGACCCTTCATCTTCGCCTAATTCTTTTTTAATTGCTTTCATTTGCTCACGCAAATAATACTCTCGTTGGGTTTTGGTAATCTCATCATGGACCTCTGATTGTATCTCTTCACCCAATTTGATTCGCTGAATTTCCCGAGAGATTAAATTCAGCGCTTTTTCAATCCGTTTTTTCACATTGAGTTCTTCTAAGATTTCCTGCTTTTCCTGGTTTGATATCGTGATTACAGAAATAGCACGATCTGTCAGGCGATTGGGTTTTTGAATGTTTTTTAACATCCCAGAATGCTCTTCAGTAAGATTGGGTGCCACTTTCATCAATTCGTCAAATGCCTGTCTCAAATTCGCTGCCAACGCATCCACTTCCAAGCTATCTGTTATTGGGTCGTCTTCCATGGATTCCACAGCAGCAAAGAAATATGGTTCCTGATTCGTGTAGTCCAATATTTTTACTCTTGAAATACCTTGAACAATAGCAGATTTACTATTATCCGGCATATCAAACACTTTCAATACTTGGGCAAGGGTTCCGTATGCGTAAAGGTCTGAAGATTTGGGATCCTCAATAGACCCATCTTCCTGCGCTACTACCACGATATATCGTTTTTTAGGATCCAAGTCGTTAATGAGTTTTAAACTTCTTTCCCTACCGATATAAATTGGGATTACTTGCTGGGGAAACAACACCGTATTACGCAATGGCATCACGGGATATTCGTCCGCACCCTTTATATTAAAATTTTCGATTTCTTTTTCTGTTAATTTTTCGTTCATGGTTGTCCTTTAGACAAAAATTCTATTATTTTGAGTTACAAGGATCGTGCCATTTTTGTACTCCTGATGTTTCGACGGCACAATTCTATATAGTCTGTTGAAATGGCGCACTATTATAATGGCATAATACTGCGAATAAATATTTCAAAATTTACTTTGTGAGAATCCATTGTGGATTTTGGACCGGTTCCTTTAAAATAATATAGTCCGTCAGGTGTTGACACAATGGCTGCCAATAGCGCATAATTAGGCATTTCTGTCTTTGTCCCGCCCATACCCATGGACGATTTTAAATATGTTCCTTCGACGTATGAAAAGGTTACATCCATATCCTTTATTTGGCTATTTGATCGTATCGCAGATTCAGAAACTGAGTTTTCAGTCTCGCTCTTAAATTGACCATACCACCGATTAAGGTTAGCATCTATACTGCCACCTATACCTGAAAAGATAACTAACTCTCCATCACCATCATTTCCAGGTAACTTAAATTGGGCAATCCGCATTGAACTGGATGGTTGTTCTTTTTCCCAATCTTTTGGCACTTTCGCCTGAAGTCGACCAATTTGTATGTAATCTGGTTTTAAAGTAACCATTGGTTCTCCGCGATTCGTAATTTGAACCACAGGTTCAGATTTTTGACCAACTTGGGAGTCAATCTCATTTGTACCTTTGGACTCCTGTCCCACGATATAAAAACTCAATACAGTTCCAATTATTACTGTAAAAGATATAATGATTATTTTTGGTCTCATTTTATCTCCATCGCAATTCTAGCTTGTTCGTCTGCATGGTATGAACTTCGCACTAAAGGACCCGATTCTACCACGTCAAAGCCTAAATCCAATCCAATTTGTTTATAATCTTTAAATTCCTGTTCTTTAACATATCTAACTACAGGTAAATGTTTTTTTGATGGTTGCAAATATTGTCCAATTGTAAATATTGTTACACCAATGTCTAAAATTTGGTTCATTGTTTTTACCACTTCATCAAAAGACTCACCCAATCCAACCATCATACCCGTTTTTGTCCGAAGTCCCTTTTTCGCCGATAATCGTAAAACATCCAAACTTCGATGCCATACTGCCTGGCTCCGAACCTGCTTGCTGATGCGCTCAATACACTCCACATTATGACCAAATATCTCTGGTTCCTCATTAAAGACCTTCTCTAAAGATGGTTCATGACCTTTAAAATCAGGTGTCAGAACCTCCACCGTACATTTTTTTACATGGTTATGTATCTGGCGAATAGTATCAGCCCAAATGGATGCACCATAATCATTTTTCAAATCATCTCGATCTACTGAGGTAATAACCACATGTCTTAAATTCATTTTTTTAACAGCCATGGCTGTGCGAAACGGCTCCATAGGATCATCATAAACTGGTTTCCCTGTTTTTACAGAACAGAATCCACAGGCACGAGTACAAATATCACCCAGAATCATAATTGTAGCGGTCCGTCGATCCCAGCATTCATAAATATTTGGACACCGTGCTTCTTCACAAACGGTGTTGAGTTTATTAGATTGAACAACATCGTTTACAAATTTGTAACCATCCGTTATTTGAAGACGAATTTTAGGTTTAAACGATTTTTTTATTATTTCAGACATCTTTCTTTTGAAATAAGTAAATCATATACTGGCGATACTTTCTGAATTGGTCACTGTCAATCAACTCCAATTGATTCAATTTTGATTCAATTTTTGGTGCAATCATTTTCTCTATTATTGCTGCAGTTTTAGGGTAATTCTTTTTTGAAGAATATATTCCATATTCCATGGCTGGATTAATAAACCTACCAATGAAGTATTTACCATAGTCTAACGTTGGCATGGTGTTTTCAGTCTGATCAAATTCTCGAATCAATTCAAATCCATGTGCTCTAGCGCTATTAAGATATTTTTCTTTATCATGAGATGACTTTAAATGGGGATTTTTAGTTCCATCTCTAAAATAAACAAAATAATCCGAAACTAATAAATATCCATCAGATTTTATTGTCTCCCGTGCTTTTTCAAATCCATGATCTATTTTTATATAACAGGCACTTTCACTCTCTAAAATAAGGTCATATTCTTTTAAAGGGTTAAATTTTTCAAATTTGCAATGATGAAATGTCATAGCCTCATCAAACTTTTCTGCAATAACTGATTTTTGAAATTCATCCGGAGATAGTGTTTCCACTAAATATCCCATTTTCTGAAGATAATCTGCGTTCCCGCCAATGCCGCATCCTACATCTAAAATAGATTTAACATCTTCAGGAATAAAAGAAGCTAAATGTTCGATGTATCGATTTTGGGCATCTTTTATTTCTTGCAACGTGACTTTATCTAAATCAACAGACTCCGGGTGATCCCAAAACCCATAATGGAGATAAGGAGACTGGATCGTTTCGGAATAGAGTTTTAATACGTGATCAATGGGCATTAAAGAACCTGTCTCAAATCCATTGTTACTAAGTAATACCGAATCCGTTCTATAAATTTTGCACCGCCAGCACCATCAATGAGACGATGGTCAAATCCAAGAGATAACATCATCATACTTCGAATCGCTATGGCATCGCCTTGGGGAGATTCCACAACAACAGCTTGTTTCTTAATGGCGCCAACTCCTAAAATTCCCACATTGGGTTGATTAATGATAGGTGTACCGATTGTTACACCAAATACACCAAAATTTGAAATTGTAAATGTGGATCCTGTTAATTCATCAGCAGAAATTTGTTTATTTCGTGTTCGATTTGCTACATCATTCACGGTCCTACATAATCCCAAGAAATTCTTTTCTTCACAATTAAACATGGCTGGAACCATGAGCCCATTTTCAATGGAAACCGCGAGTCCTATATTAATATTTTTATGATAGGTCACAGACGTTCCCAAAAGGGATGAATTCATTTCAGGGAAATCTTGTAGTGCTTTTACAACAGCATCAACCATAAAAGGTGTGTAAGTCAGTTTATACCCTTCTCTCGACAAAAAAGCATTTTCATTTTCATTAACAAAATCCACAATGGATGTCATATCCACTTCAGTCATCACATATACATGAGCTGATGTTTCAATACTTTTCTTCATATGATCTGCAATGAGTTTTCGCATGTGATGCATTTCTTCTGTTCGCCCAGGCAGAAAAGATGAATTAGCAAGCGGACCAGATGAAGAAGTTGGAGTTTGCCCCACGCCTTGTGTTTGTAGAGTTTTATAGTTTTCAATGTAATTTAGTACATCTTTTTTGGTCACACGCCCACCACGCCCTGATCCTGATATTTGTTCCAGTTCGTTCAATGGGATACCTTCCTGTGATGCTATTTTTAATACGACAGGTGTATAAAATTTCTTGCCATTCTGTGATTCCGCCGAATCAACTTTTTTCTTTTTTCTAGATGGTGGTTGTTCCACTTTAATGGGTTTATTTATAGGTTCCGGTGCTTTCATCGGTTTTTTTGATGGTGATGAAATATCAACTAAACTTTCATCCGTTTCGATCCTAGCAATGACAGTTCCAACATCAACCACATCATTTTCTAGTGCCAATATTTCTACAATAATCCCGGCTTCCAAACTAGGAATTTCCGAATCAACTTTATCTGTTCCAATTTCAAGAAATAATTCATCCTTTTCAACAGGATCACCCACCTTTTTACGCCATTCAAGAATCGTTCCTTCAGTGATCGATTCACCCATCTTTGGCATTACTACATCTACTAACATTAATACTCCATTAAATTATTTAACGCTTCAATAATTTGATCTGTTTGTGGCAGAATTTCAATTTCAAGTACCGCACTATACGGGATATGACAATCCTTGGCAGCGACTCTTTTTATTGGACCATCCAGATTTTCAAATAGATCTTGAGAAACTTTTGCCGCAATTTCTGCACCCACTCCACCTGTTAATGTGTCTTCATGAACAATTAATAATTTTCCGGTTTTTATAACAGAACTATAAATGGTATCCCAATCAATTGGGTTAAGTGTTCGGATATCAATCAAATCAATTTGCCCTTGATCCATTTCACTTATTTTAATCGCTTCAATGCATTTTTGAACCATAGCCCCCCAAGTAACGATTGTTAATTCGTCTCCATCTTGAATCAACTTTGCTTTCCCAAAGGGTAAAATATAATTATTATCTGGTTCAGGGGATGATGCATATCCCTGACGATAAAGACCTTTATGCTCAAAAATCATCACTGGATCATCCATTCGGCAAGCCGCTTTTAATAATCCTTTGGCATCGGCGGCATTGGATGGATATGCCACCAAGATCCCTGGCATATGGAAAAAGTAACTATCGATAGATTGGCTATGGTAAGGTCCACCATGAATGTATCCGCCTACAGGAACTCGGATAACGACCGGGCAACTCCATTCATTATTGGATCGATACCGCATAGTAATCAATTCATTCTGAATTTGCATCATGGCTGTCCAGATATAATCACCGAATTGAATCTCAACCACCGGTTTATATCCCGTGACTGCCATGCCAATTGCCGTACCCACTATGGACGATTCTGCTAAGGGTGAATTAAATACACGGCCCTTTCCAAAAGTGTCAGACAACCCTTTTGTTGCTGTGAATACACCTCCTTTTGGATCGGCAATATCTTGACCATAAATTACCATTTTATCATTTCGGGCCATTTCTTCTTTTAACGCATGGTTAACGGCATCAACTATAACCACCTTATTCCCCATAGGATTTAAATCTGGCTCATCCATGGGCACTTTATGACTGTATATGTAATCTAATGCTTTATCCGCATCAGGGTATTCTTGGGATTCTGCCCATTTTGATTCCTCATCAACCTGCTTAGAAATTTGGTCTCGAATCTTTACAAAATCTTGGGGAGAGAACATTTTTTCTTGGATACATTGATCTTCAAAAATGGTTAAAGGGTCGCGTTTTCTGTTTTCTTCCAGTTCTTCCGGAGTTCGGTATTTTCGCTGATCATCTGAACTGGAATGGGGTAATAGTCGAACAACATTTGAAACAATAACAGAAGGACCTTTCCCTTTACGTGCCCGGTCAATTGCTTGTTTAAATGCTAAATTGCTTTCAAAGAAATTTGTCCCGTTCACTTCATAACGTGATAAATTTTTATAACCCGAAGCCATGGAAAAAACCGAGCTTGCGCTTTGCTCAGATTTGTGAGTAGAGATAGCATACTCATTATCCTGTATATGAAAAATGACAGGTGCCTTTGCATTGCTGGCCCAATTTAATGCCTCGTGAAAATCTCCCTGACTTGTGGTCCCTTCACCTGAAGATACATAAACAACGTCTTTTGTTTTTTCCATTCGGCGAGCCAGAGCGCATCCTACCGCCTGTAGATATTGTGTTCCCGTTGGACTCGATTGGCTCACAATTCTCAATTGTCTATCACTATAATGCTGTGGCATTTGACGACCACCTGAGTTAGGATCTGCTTCCCGCGCCAGGAATCCAAGTAGTTGCGCCTTCGACGTCATCCCTATTCCTAAACAATAGGCACCATCACGATAGTAGGGATAAGACCAATCTACCCCACGCCTAATGGCGACGGCCGCTGCCAATTGCGAAGCTTCATGACCAGAACAACCCATATGAAAAAATGCTTTACCTTGTTTCAACATAATCATCATTTTAGTATCCAATTCCCGAGCAAGAACCATGGTCTTATAAATATCTAAAACCTGTTTTTTTGTAAATCCGTGGAGTCGAGCCACTAGCACTCTCCTTTTATAAAATATTTATTAAATTTTTCAATCACCATATTTTTGACATTGTCACTATTTTGCGTTTCCCCCAATAATTGCTCCATAGACGTAACACCATGATCAAAAATGCCACAGGGGATGATGCCATCATAAAATGAAAGATCGGGATTCACATTCAGAGCAAAACCGTGCATAGTCACCCAACGACTAATCCGAACGCCCAACGCAGCAATTTTTTCATCCCCGACCCAAACACCCGTCAAACCGTCATTTCGATGTGCAGTAATTTTGAATTCAATTAAAGTATCAATCAAAACTTGCTCCAAAGTCCGCATGTACCAGCTCACACTTTTTTTATAATTGGACAGATCCAAAATGGGATAACCCACCAACTGTCCCGGACCATGAAACGTAATATCGCCACCACGCTCAATATTGAAAACATCTACCGATTCATCTCGGCTCTGTAGTAAATGATCCTCATTCGCATTTTTTCCTAAGGTGTAAACAGGATCATGCTCCACGAGGATTAAGGTGTCTTCGATCTCGCCTTTAATGCGCTGCTGCTGCATTTCTTTTTGGAGATCCCAAACAGCCTTGTAAGATTTTCGTCCAATATTTTGAACAAAGATTTGATCTGTTCGTGTTTCAATCATGTTTATTGGTGTATTGCCAATCCAAAAGCATCCAGTGCTGCTTCCATTATTGCTTCAGATAATGTTGGATGAGCATGAATCGTCATAGCAATTTCTTCCCAGGTTGTTTCCAACGATTTCGCCACGCCCAATTCAGCAATGAGTTCCGTAGCTTCAGAGCCCACAATATGGGCGCCAAGCAATTCACCATATTTCCCGTCAAAGACCAATTTCACAAATCCGGTCGTATCCCCAACTGCCATGGCCTTGCCACTGGCCTGGAATAAGAATTTGCCAACCCTCACATCATACCCCGCTTCCTTCGCCTGGGCTTCTGTCATTCCTAATGAGCCAACTTGCGGTTGACAATAGGTACAACTGGGAATATTAGAATAATCCACCGGTTTGGGTGAATGACCCCCGATATAATCCGCCGCAACATGTCCCTGTGCAGATGCAACATGTGCCAGCCAAGGCGGCCCTGACACGTCGCCAATCGCAAAAATATTCGGAATATTGGTTTGATTAAATTCGTTAATGGTAATGTTACCACCATTTGTTTCAATTCCCAATTCTTCTAGTCCAAGGTATTCAATATTCCCTGTAACGCCCACAGCCAATAATGCTAAGTCACCTTCTAATATTTCTTCTTTCCCGTTTCTCTCGGTATGAACTTTTACTTTTGTTTTCAAACTCTCAATTTTAGAAACTTTTGTTCCTGTTGAAATTTTGATACTGGATTTTTTGAAACTTTTTTCCACTTCTTTAGAAACGTCAGCATCTTCAATTGGAAGAATCCTGTCCAGCATTTCGATCATATGTACTTCCGTTCCGAATTCATTATAATAATAGGCAAATTCACTTCCGATTGCACCTGACCCGATAATGATCATTTTTTTCGGCGGAGAATCAAGGAGCATGGCTTCTTTGAAACTAATGACACGATTCCCGTCAAATTCCATCCCAGGAAATGATTTAGGCCTAGCACCTGTTGCAAGTATGATTTTATCCGCTTCAATAATATCTGTCTTTTGTTTATTCTTCACTTCAAGAGATGTTTTAGAAGTGAGTTTCCCGATACCTGTAATATGGGTGATCTTATTTTTTTTCATTAAAAATTCGATCCCCTTGCTCAGGCGGTTAGATATATCACGACTACGCTGAATATTCTTTTTAAAATCAACCGACACATTCTCAACTTTAATTCCATACATGTCAGCATGTTTTATAGTATGATACACTTCTGCATTTTTCAAAAGTGCCTTGGTTGGGATACACCCCCAGTTTAAACAAATGCCACCCAGCTTATCTTTATCAATAATACAGGTTTTAAGTCCCAATTGCGCGCTTTGTATTGCCGCCACATACCCACCGGGACCACCTCCTAAAATTGCAAGATCAAATTTTGCCATAGTCCTTTTTTAATTTTTCAATGCTGAAATCTAAAAATGACAGCATAATAGGAAGTCTCGATGTTTTTGGAATATTCATTTGCTGATAATACTTAAAAACTCTGCTCTTGTTTCTGCAGATTTTCTGAACTGGCCCAGCATGGAACTTGTCGAAGCAAAACTGTTTTGTTTTTCTACACCTCTCATTTGCATGCACATATGGACACCTTCCATAACTACAGCTACTCCAATGGGATTCAATACGTCCTGAATCGCTTCAGCAATCTGGTGCGTAAGCCTTTCCTGAACCTGCAGCCTCCTGGCAAACATATCAATGATTCGTGGGATTTTTGAAAGCCCAATTACTTTTCCATTTGGAATATATCCAACGTGTGCTTTTCCAAAAAACGGGAGTAAATGATGCTCGCAGAGTGAGAAAAATTCTATGTCCCGGACAATAACCATATCCTTTGCATTTTCATGGAAAACAGCATCATTAATAACTTCATCCAGATTTTGATCATATCCTTTGGAAAAAAATTCCCAGGCCTTTGCAACGCGTGTTGGCGTTTTGATTAATCCTTCTCGCGCTGGGTCTTCACCAATCTCTTCTAATAATGATAAGGTGATTTTTTTCAGTTTATCGTAATTCTTCATTAGTCTAATCCTTCTTCATACGGTGCAATATC
>Ga0207963_1000655_pt1 | contig 18400 bp, 19 predicted proteins | sample Knorr_S15_td_NAD_FD_185604 | JGI IMG/M metagenome (GOLD analysis project Ga0207963, IMG submission 185604) | Marine microbial communities from Southern Atlantic Ocean transect - Knorr_S15_td_NADW_ad_2500m_LV_A (SPAdes) (version 2) | ecosystem: Environmental > Aquatic > Marine > Oceanic | place...
CGGCATCCTCAGCCGCGGTGAAGAATTCGAAGGCAACCGCGTCGAAGGACTGCGAACCGAATACCCATTCACTATCTCGAACGCGGTTGAACTCGGCACTTTAGAGCGCAACAGATGGACGCCCGACGGCCTCGAAGCACTCGCCCGAATCGACACGGCGACCGTAGACATGGATGGCTCCATCGACCTCATCCTGTGCAGCGTCAGCGAGTCGAACTCGACGGTCCGAGCAGTCGACCTCAAAACCGAACAAGCAAGATCGATTCTCGACGGAAATGGAAGGCTCATCAAAACCCTCGGCAAGACCGGCTCAGCACCGGCATCAAAGGCCGAAACCGAGATGCTGCTCCACCATCGACTGCAACTGGCACTCTACCACCGAGCCCTCGAGAGAATGGAATCACAACGACCGCAGCATGAGCGAAGAGAGGTTGTCCGACCAGCCATTCTGGTAGGCGTCACAGGCAGGCTGGTCGAATACCCAGCAGAGATGTTCGATAGCGCACAATCCGAACTCGACACAGTCCTGCAGACAGCGGCGAGAATGGCGTTGACGACCGAATCACCCCTCTCCGAGTTCGAGCGAAGACCGGCCGAGGAAGCGCAGATCTGCAAAACCTGCCCGTTCAACCAGGGAGCGATTCCAATCTGCGGGCCGCAAGACGAGTGAGCCGCAGCAATCGAAGGCCTCATTTGCCGAACATGAGAGGCGCGCGCATGCCCATCGACTACACGAGCATGATGGAAAAAAACGAAGCTATCTGGGAGGGGTCGATTCTACCGAGCCTGTCCGAATTCATCGAGATACACGCACTCTCGCCAGGCTTCGAGCCGAACTGGGCAGAATTGGGCGAGCTCGACGCAACTATCGACCTCTTCTGTGGCTGGCTCGACACTCAAGACATCCAAGGATTGACCTACGAAACCCACCGAATCGGCGACCATTCACCCGTTCTGCTGGTCACCATCGAAGGCACTGGAGCTGGCGAAGTCCTGTTCTACTCGCACCTCGACAAACAGCCGAGCCGACCCGAACTCTGGTCCGAAGGGCTGCACCCGCTGAAGGCCGTGCGCAGGGATCCGTGGCTCTTCGGGCGCGGCTCGAACGACGACGGCTATGGCGGATATCTCTGCGTGACGTCGATTCGTCTGTTGCAGGAAGCCGGGATTCCACATCCGAGAGCGACCTTCCTCATCGAGACCTGCGAGGAGTCGGGATCCTACGATCTACCACCTTACCTCGACGCTTTAGGCGACCAAATCGGAACCCCTGACCTTATCGTTGTACTCGACAGCGGTGGTCCAACCTACGAACACATTTGGGTTACTGAGGCGCTGCGGGGGCTTGTCGCGGGCCGGCTCTCGGTCCGCGTCTCAACCGAGGGAGTGCATTCCGGCATGATTGGAGGCACGATTCCCTCGTCTTTCAGAATCCAGCGAATTCTGCTCGACCGCATCGAGGATTCGAGTACTGGCGAGGTGCTGATTCCTGAGATGCATGTTCCGATTCCCGATCTCGTCAAACAGCAGGCTGCGGGGCTTGGTGCGATTCTGGGGGATGCTCTCTGGGCCAGTCTGCCAGTCGTCGAGACTCTACAGCCTCAGACAGAGGGTGCAGATCAGATGCTGCTCGATATCAATTGGCGGCCAGCCCTCGCAGTCATCGGCGCGGATGGCTTGCCGCCCGTGCAGACAGCGGGCAATGTCCTGCGCACGAATACCGACCTCAAACTGAGTTTCAGAATCCCTCCAGGGGTTGAGGCAGAAACAGTCCAGAATCGGGTCAAGGAGATTCTCGAGGCCGACCCGCCATACGGGGCGCAGGTGACTTACGAAGCCGAGCCACCATCGAATGGATTTCGCGCCCCTGCGATGGACGAGCGCGTGGCAGCAGCCCTCGATGAAGCGGCCATGAAACTGACCGACAGTCCACCGATGACGACATGGATCGGAGGTACGATTCCGTTCATGGCGATGATTCAGCAGAAGTACCCCGGGGCCTCCTTCCTCTGCACGGGATCGTCGGGGCCCGGTAACAATGCCCATGGCCCCGATGAGAAACTGCATATTCCCCACTCGAAGCGAGTCAACGTGGTCCTCGCAGCGGCTGTGGCAGCCCTGTGTGAGTGAAGTTTTCTTTCCTAAGAATAGGGCCGTATGAGCGAGTCGAGGAGAGTGCAGCAACCGCTTTGCAGCATGATTGTGAATCCGCCGCAGTTATAGAGGAGCCAAGGCTCGACTGTCGCGAGGAGTGCTCATGACCGACGAAGCCGGCACCGTATCACCCGATCTCCGCATCCGCCAATTGGAGGAGGATCTGCTCAAGGAGAAGGATCGACTCGACAAGTTGTACACCGGTTACATGGAGTTACAGAAGGAGGCCGAGGAGAAGACCGCGGTCATCGATGTCCTTGAGAAAGAAGCCATCGACAAGGAGATTGAACTCGAAGGCCTCGACTCGCTGCTCTCAGGGAAGGATTCTCGCATTCGAGGCCTCGAACTCGACGGTGCCAAGTCTGGCAAGCGCGTCGAGCACCTCGAGCCGGAACTCGAGAAGATGGAAGAGATGTACACTCGTGAATCGGCTCGTCTTGGCCGTGTTTTCGAAGTCGCAGAAGACCTCGACGAGGCTCTGCGCGTTGCCAAGGCAGAACTCTCGACCCGCGATGATTGGTACGTTCAGCATATGCAGGTCTTCGAGGACTTGAATGAAGCCATCAAGACTCGATACGATATGATCGACAGCGCCATCGAGGCGATTCGCGAGCAGGAATTGAAGCAAGCGACATTCCGCGAGCGGATGGACGAGGCACTCGAGGCGGCGGCGGAATCCAAAGAGGAAGCCGACGACGACGATGATGACGACGCCGACGACGAGTGATCACTCGGGCTTCGAGCCGTCAGCTCGTCGAATGCATTTCGCAGGAATTCCACCCCAGACTTCACCGGCTGGAATCTCAGTCCATTTCGGCAAGACGGCCTTGTAGGCGAGAGTAGCGCCATCACCGATCACACATCCGGGTTGTACCGTTGATTGACCTCCGATTAGACAATTCTTGCCGATGACGACCGGCGCGAGTACCAACTCGCCCTTCTCGGTCAGGTGACCGTTGAGTACAGCATCGCCTCCAACGATCGTTCCATCTCCGATCGTCAATGTCCAAGCATCGTTGAGATTGTCGCTGTTGATCTGCACCCCCTTTCCTATCTTGGCTCCCATCATCCGATAGTGCATGTTGCCGATCCATGTCGGCGTCAGGTGGCGCAGGAAGATCAGTGCGAATCTGTGAAGAATCGAAGCCAGAGCCCAACGAATCGTCGTGTAGGATTGCAGTGGGACTCTGGCTTCGGGAAGTCGCGGTTTGGTCAGCATGCCGATGAAACCCGAGAGGAAGATCGTGCATAGCCCGAATGCCAGAAAAGCCGCACCGCCGGCCAGGCCGAAACCGATGGCTTGCTCTACGAAACTGAAATCTGCGACGAATTCCGATGTCCACAGCAGAATCGCCGCTGAGGGAATCATGCAGATGCCCCAGAAGGCAGCGGCGACGAAGATGAATGCAGTCGTGGCGAGATGCTGGATGGCAGCGAAGCCACGCATGGCTGCCCACAATCCACAGATGACTTGAGCGATTCGGCGGGACTCACAGCCGAGTCGGTATTCTCAAGACGGCCACTGCCGCCCAAATGGCATGGCCGGTGCGTGTGGCATCCTGGGCGAGGGTACTCCGGCGGTCAAGATTCACCATCTGGTCAAGGCGCCGGAGAACACCGCCTCCTCCATCGCTCGGCGTGAATCATGGGACGCGAGCAAGCCGGCGACGGTCTACATCACACCCGAGCGACTGCCCGACGGAACCCATTGCAAGGCAGCCACGGTCATCATGCGCAGCCGCGGTTGTGCTTGGTGGTGGAAATCAGGATGTACCTTCTGCGGTTATTTCAACGACGTGCGCGACGATGTGACGGCCGACGACCTCTTCGCGCAGTGGCAGGAGGCGAAGCGCAGAACCAATGATTTCGAGGGCTGTAGCATGGTCAAGGTCTACACTTCTGGAACATTCTTCGAGGACCAGGAGAACCCGCCTGAGTGGCAGGAGCTGGTGCTGCGAGAGACTCACGAAATGGGACTTCACCTCATCGTCGAAGCACAGGCTCACATGTGCAGCCCCGAGAAGTTGGCATGGGTGGCAAGTCACCATCCGGGCTGCACAGTGGCTATTGGATTGGAGGCTTATGACGACGCAGTGTTGCGATTCCACGTCAACAAAGGCTTCTCGGTCAAGACTTGGCACAGGGCGATAGCTGACCTGCGAGCCAACGATCTTCGAGTCAAAACTTACCTCATTTTCAAGCCACCTTTCATGTCTGAGGGCGACGCTCTCAAGCACACCACAAAGTGGCTCATCGAAGTCGCCCCACTATCCGACGAGGTCTCGATAAATCCGATGAACATCCAACGCGGAACCATCGTCGACCGACTCTTCCGCAATCGCGAATACCGCCCGCCGTGGCTGTGGTCGCTAGTCGAGATGATCGAGCAAGCCCACCAGCCGACAGCCACACACGAGGCGCGAATCATCGTTCACCCGACAGCGGCGGGAAAAATCCGCGGCTCACACAATTGCGGAGCCTGCGACAAAGAGGTCGCCGCCGCCATCGAGCGCTACTCAGTGTCGCGAAACCTGTCCGAATTCAAAGGGCTGGATTGTGATTGCAAGGCGGTCTGGAGAACCGAGGTCGCCGCTGATCTCGCTCTCCCGACGCCATTGGGTACAGGGCGCGACAGACGCCTCAACCGAGTTGACGCGATGCGAGCGCCCTGACAGGAGGGACGTAGTCCCTCGCCGAATGCTTAAGGGGCAATCTCCGGTGGTCGGGGCGTCCTGAGTCCTCAGGGTGAGTGGTGCGTGGATGTCGAGCAATGATGAATCATTGGGCGGATTTCTGCAAGGAGAACAGGAGCCATCGGCTTCCTGGGCGATTCTGGTTCTCGGATTAGTCGCCTCTCTGACTTTCCTGACTCTCTTCAGCATCCTCTATCCTGGCCAGAATCTTCCAGTCCTTTCCGACTTCGAGACTTTCGGCAATCTGACAGGCGGAATCTGGTTCTTCATTCTCGGAGCAATCTTCGGATTCTTCTCGATCATCGCGACGATGATTACCGAGGCAACTCGTGAGTGAGGTGATTTTCATGGATGCAGTACTTTCCACGATGATGATCTTCTGGGTCTTGGTCTTCGCTTTCTACGCCCTCGTTCACCGTGGGCTGTGGATCTTCACCGACGTTGCCCGAGGCATGGGTCTATTCATGCTCGAGAAGGCACTTGGTCCTGGAATCGAATTGGTCGAGGGGCGCGAGAATTCGGCTGCCCGCTCGTGGATAATCCAGTCAGCTCTGTGGTTGTTCTTCGGTGCCACGCTTACTTTCGAGGGACTTTGGTTGGCCCATGAGCCGTCTGCACTGCACTCTCTCTCGGCCTGGGGCTACAATCCGACTTCGGCATCTCTGTCCTCTGCTGGTGAGTACGCCACGCTCTACGGAGCCGTCGGGATGGCGATGATCGGCGCTAGCCTGCACATCATGCCGCGCCTGCTCGGTACCGAACTTGCGAGCGAGCGCAACGCCACGCTCGTCTCCTTCCTCTGGTCCCTCGCAACTTTCGTTCTGGTCATCGGCGCGCACGATCCGAGCGTTCTCGGCGCACCTGTGCTGGTCATCGGAACCACCCTCCAGACACTTGCTTTCGCGGCGATTCTGATCAATCATCTGCTGACTCTCGCGAACCGCACACGCGCCATCGCCCTGCCCGCTTGGCTCATCATCATCGGTCTGGTATCTGACCCGCTCGCCCTGCTCGCGAACTATATCGCGGGTGGCTTCGAGACCGGCGTCGGCCAGTGGTTGATGGTCCACATGATTGGTGGCACTTTCTTCTTCGCGACAATCGCTGGCGTGGTTCTCTACACCGCCTCGGTCGCCACAGGTAATGCTCTGTGGTCGCGCACATTGGTGGGTGCGACTCTGGTCGGCTCGATGATCGCGATCAATCCTCTGGGTGCTATCGATGGCAGCATGGCTGTGGGAATGCTCGGTCTGAGCGCTGCTGAGTTGGCGCCATCGATGGATGAGCGCATCGTCGCCAGTTTCCTGATGGCCTTCGCGCTCATCCCGATCCTCGCTTTCAGCGGCAATACCCTAGTCACCATCCGCGGTGAGGATGCCTCCGTCGAGAATTCCGATTCCGCTGGAATCCCTGAGATCAACTTAGGCGCAGTGATGCTGATTCCACTTACGATTGGGGCACTCTTCATTCAAGGCGACACCCTGAGCGGGGTCGCTGAATTGAGTGGAATGGCAACGACGCTCGGAAAGATGGGAATCTGGCTGATTCTGGTCCCACTCGCCTTCGGCTCGGCTCTCGCACTCTACCCCGCGATCTCCGGTCGTCACCTCGCTTCGCAGAACCGCGCTCGCTGGGCTTTCTGGCTCAGCGCTGGTGGGGCTGCCTTCGGCCTGACCCTGACTCTGATGTCAGATGTCATCGGCATGTCTCTGCTTTCCGCAGGCGTCCTGGACCCTTCCTCGTTGGCACACGATCTGTCCGTCACCGGCTCGGTGATGTTCTACGGTGCGGTCATCGGTGCGATTCTGCACTGCCTCAACATGGTCAGCGGTCTGTTCCGCGGAACAATCGTCGCCGAGGCTTCGGCAACCGCTTCGAGCATCAAGGCCGATTCTTACTCATTGGCTTCGCCGACGAGCGTTCGCCGGATTCTGGCGGCTGGTGCTGGCATGGACACCGAGGTCGTGCCGGTGGGCGAATCGGACGATGCCGGCAGTGCTACCAAACTCTGAGTTTGCGGCAATCAATACGGTCTGGGATGGCCGTTTTTTTTCCTACTTTGGTAGGAAACCTGAATCCGTGCGACCGTCAAGTTGAGGGTCGCTGGCTCTCGTAGGTGTGGGGGGAGCGACATGAGGATAGGGCTGGTCGGCAAACCGAATGTCGGTAAATCGACTACTTTCTCGGCGCTCACCGCAACACCCGTGGACATCGCCGACTACCCTTTCACAACCATCGAGCCCAACGTCGGGGTGGCTTGGTTACCACTGCGCGAAGACTGCGCCTGCGCGTCTCTGCGCGCCAAACGCGTGGCTGATGGCAGGTTGGACGCGGTCAGCGAGGACGATGCGAGAGCGGGCAGTATCTGCACTCCGAACACCGGCTCGTGCATCGGCCACAAGCGCTTGGTTCCGGTGACTCTGGTCGATGTTGCCGGCCTTGTTCCTGGCGCTGCGAGCGGCCGCGGGCGAGGCAATCAATTTCTCTCAGACCTCGCCCGATGCGACGCCCTGATCCAAGTCGTCGATGTCTCGGGCTCGACCGATATCGAGGGCAATCCCGTTGGCTCGGGCGGCTCGGACCCTATCGAGGAGCACGAGTTTCTTCTCGAGGAACTCGATGCGTGGATCCGTGGCATCATCGAAGGTGGCTGGCAACGCGGGGCGCGGCGGGTGCAATCAGAGGGTGACGGGGCCTTGGTGACCTACCTCTTCGATCAATTGACTGGAATCGGTGCGAGCGAGGCCGATGCTGCAGCAGGAATCGCTGCGGTTCATGCTGGCTTCCCCGATGCTGGAGTGCCGTGGTCGTGGGGCGAGGCGGAACTCTCGACTCTGGCGACAGCGGTTCGAAGTGCTCTATTCCCAATCTGTGTCGCAGCGAACAAGGCGGACCGAGCGCAAGCGGGTGATTGGGATGGGCTGCGAGCAATGGTTGAGGATTCGGGCGGAATCCTCGTCGCGACAAGTGCAGAAGCGGAACTCGCTCTCAGCCGCGCCAGCGCGGCTGGACTGATCGATTACAGACCCGGAGATGAGGGATTCACCATCTCAGAGGCAGGCGAAGCGAAGTTGACCGACCAACAACGCGGAGCACTGGCGAGTATTTCTGAAACCATCACTCGATGGAGCGGAGGTGGTCTGATTGGGCTACTGGGCGAGATAGTCTTCGACAGGCTCGAGCGCAGGGTCGCATATCCGGTGCAGGACGAGACGCATTGGGTCGATGGTGAAGGCAACGTCCTGCCCGACGCACTTCTCGTCGCCTCAGGAACCACCGCCAAAGGGCTCGCATACGCCGTTCACACCGATCTTGGAGACGGCTTCATTCGCGCCACCGATGCACGCAGCGGGCGCGTCATTGGGGCGGAGCACGAGGTCCAGAACGGCGATATCATCCGCATCCATGCCAAGACTTGAGGCGAGTAAACCCTCGTCAGAAATCACAATTCGACGACTGGTTCGAGTGAGAGGGTGAAGGTCATCGCAGTCCATGTGATGTCGTAATCTTCGTCATTGTCATTCAGTGGGCCTATCCCTGGCGACGAGTTCACATCGGCGGTTATCGTAGCCGCCCAGGTGCCGCGCGCGAATCCCATATCGTCCCACTGCGCGCGAATCTCATTCTCAGACATATCAGAAGCGGTGTACTCAGTTCCATTGTAACCAGGAATCACATCCCAACGGAGGGTCAAAGCATCGCCTTGACAAAGGCCACTATCGCTCTGGTCAGAGAAATTTCCTGAGTTCACGCCCGAGACATCGCTCGCCACATCGGCGGCATCGCTGAAGCCCGGGGTCAAGTCGTCGTTGTCATTGCAAGCGACGACGACTTGCACATATCCGATCATCAAATCCGATTCGAGGTCGAAGAAAGTGTCGTGTGAATCGCCGTCACCGAGGTTGACGCTCTCCTGCAGAGTGATTGAAGTCTCCTCGAATCGAACCACCCATTCTCCGCTTGGCCCGCCACCCGATGAAGATGCCATCAGGTCGTCGTCGATGAGCATCGGCATGACTGCGAAATAAGCCGGAAAAATGATCATAAAAGCGACCGAGATGCCGAGCATCGCCTGTTTGCGCGGCGTGTCAACGAGGCTGTCGAGGTCCATACGCTCTCCGCTCTGCCCTCGCGCATCAGCCTATCAAGAAGTCTGCGACTCCAAGTTCGAGCAATTCGATTCCAACCCCGTACGGTAGCGTATGTGCTGGTTTGTTACTAATCGTCCGTACCAGACGGTGTGCTGGATTCCTCTCGGGAAGCCCAATTCTTGAGATCGATTCCTTCGCGTCCGAAGAGGACGCGACTGCGCCTGTATTCAGGCAAGAGGTAGCCGATCATCGAGCGCTCGCCGAATGTCCACCGCCACGGGCAGCGGGGCAGTCGGCTAGACCATTCATCGAGAATCTCGGTCCAGAACTCACCCTCGATGGCGGCAGGAATCTCAAAGGAGACGTGAGTCAATCGTCCAGCCGAGCCTGGTGTGTGAGACCATGTGCGTAGGCTGAGGCCAAGCACAAGCCCATCCTCGAATTCAAGGCCAAGGACTTGCGCTTGGCTGGTCAGAGGCATGATGATGGCCCAGCGATGAACCATTCTGCTCTCTTCAAGGCGCTTCATCGACCAGCCGCGCGCCTCGCCGAGCAGGCGCAGCGCGCGAACCGCATCGGTGGGTGAGACCGAAGTTGGAATCTCGAGCAGCCGACCGACCATCGATATGCTCAGTCGAAGCCGTCATTTGAGGCTTCGCGCATCGGCTTCGCCCATCGATTTCGCATTGATATCATGCAGCCCGGACGCGGAAGGGGTGAGCCGATTCCGCGGCATCCGCCCAATAAGAGCGGCCAGCGTCAGCACAACCTGATAGCCACCGCTCAGCGGTGGGTGCAATTTCGTTCGTGTTTGCCTTGCAGCTTCAACCGAAGAGGGATCCGAGGCCTTCGAAGCCAGCGGCGTCGTCTTCCTCTTCTTCTTCTTCAGCCTCTGCTTCTTCTGCAGCAGGCGCAGCGTCAGCCGAGCCACCGGCAGCAGCCGGGGCAGCAGCGACGGGCGCTGCGACGGCAGTAGCCATCGCTTCATCGATGTTGACATCACCTAGAGACGTGACGAGAGCCTTGACTCGGGCTCCGTCAACATCTACACCAGCAGCGCCCAGAACTGAGCTCACGCCGTCTTCATCAATATTCTTCTGTGCAGAATGCAGTAACATTGCAGCATATACATATTCCATTTTTCTCACCTATTTTTTTCAGCCGAAAAGGTCACCGAGTCCATCGAACTCAGGTTCCTCTTCTTCCTCCTCTTCCTCTTCCGCGGGTTTTTCGTCCGCCGAATCCGCCGCATCGGAGGTTGCGGCAGGAGCGCTGGATGTGGCGGCAGCAGCACCGAGTGCTGCTGACAACCCATCATCCAGAGCTGAGGAATCTAGTTGGCCCGCGAGGGCCAAGGCGCGCGCGTTGGCGCGCGAGATGAACAGTGGAATCGTGACATCGTTGCTGATGCCAGCTTCCATGGCGACGGAAAGAGCCTCGCCGCTCGCCTTGCCAAGCAGGGTCGGCATGGTCTGGGCGGAGAACCAGCGAACGTTGCAGGCGAGGTTGAAGGCGGTTGAAGTCGCGGTGATGACGTCCCTGCGGAAGCCATCGACATCGAGGTTGAGCGAGTCAGCCTCGAAGAGGTAGCCGTCATCGATGGCGCCGGTCAGAATGATGCCGATCTCGATCGGGTGGATTCCGAGCTTGGCGAGCATGATGCCCATGTCGCCTGAAATCGCCTCGCCCTTCTCAACGACGGTCGAGGTCCTCTGAATGGCGACCTTGCCCTTGTCGATCTTGGCGGGGATTCCGACAGCGTTGAATTCACCGACGATCGGACCCGGTCCGAACTCGGTCGGGCCCTTCTCGATGACGATGTCGATTGGTGAGATCTCGCCTTCTTTGGCGGCTCGGCCTTGGCGAGTCTTCTCTAATTCGCTGAAGAGTTGGAAGGCGTTCATCGTCTCGCTGTGGACGAAAGCGGGTTGGGAAGCGCCCTCGAAGAGCGTGTCCAATTCCTGCGAGGGGCGGCCGGCTTGTTCCCAAGCGAGCCGCATCAGGGTCTTCTTGGCCATCGTGATGCTCAGCTTGCTGCGCAGCGAATTGCGCATCGCGAGCATGTTCTTGGCTGGAACTCCGCCGACGTCGACGATTCCGAGGACACCGTCGGCGGTGATGACTGCAGCCAACTCGCCGACGCGATCTTTCTTCCAGGGTGCGATCTTCGCTCCGGTCATTCAATCACCACGACCTTGATTGCAGGACCCATCGAGGTCTTGACGTAGCAGGAACGGATGTTGCCCGCGCCGCGCTCGAGTTTTCCAGTGACGCGACTCCAGATGGCGAAGGCGTTGTCGGTCAACTCGTCGAGACTCTGCTCGCGCGAGCCAACAGGGGAGTGGAAGGTCATGCGGTCGCGGCTGCGAACCACGGCCGTGTCCTTGAGTGTGGCAGCAATCATCGCTGGGTCGAGAGCAGGTGGGACAGGGCGTGGCATCTTGCCGCGTGGACCGAGGACGACTCCGAGGAAGCGCCCGACGGTTCCCATGTGAGGGATCTCGGCGAGGAAGAAATCGATGCTGTTTGCGAGTTTACGAGCCTGTTGACGGTTGCCACCGAGGTCCTCGATGGTGCTCGGGTCGATGATGTCGATTCCAGCAGCACGAGCCTTGGTAGCCATCTCGCCGGAGGCGAACATGGCGATCTTCACTGGCTTGCCACGGCCATTGGGGAGACGAATCTCCTCCTGGATGCGGTTTGCCGGATTCTTCAGGTCGATGTCCTTGAGATTGAATGAAATCTCAACGGACTCAGTGAACTTGCGCTCAGGAGCGCTGTTCAAGGCTTCTTCAATCGCTGTTTGGAAGTTGTTCTTCATTTTCCCTCACCTCTGCGGTCAACGAGGTTCCCCTCTCCCGCGGTTCGTGATGATCATTCGAAATGCTCGTCGAATCTCCCTTCTGCCATCGCCGCGAGGGCGTCCTTCGGGGACAGGCCCTCGACATTCACGCGCATCGAGACACATGTTCCCATGATCTCGCGGCTGCGCGCGTAGAGTGTTGCACCGGTCAAGCGGTCCTTCTGCTTGTCAGCAATCTGCTTGACCTGATCCATGCTGAGGTTCTCGGAAGCACTCTCCCAGTCGCCGTTGCACTTCTTCGCTCCAAGGGTCTGGATGATGATGTGAGGTGTCTCGTTTCTCGCTGACATTCTCAATACCTCCCCTATGAAGCGACTCGGCGACCTGCTCTCCCTATTTGAGCGTGCTGACAGTCCCTCCGATTGCTATTTTCGCGCTCACTCGACGCGCTGTGTGACACGGACTTGGTCTGCCCTTACAGTGAGCGCGACAGGTACTGCTGCCTCGAAGAGTTCGACCGTGACCTCTTCCTTTGATTCTGTTACGCGGATGACGCGAGCCGACTGGCCCTTGAACGCGCCACCGCTGATCTCGATGATGCAGCCCTCCTCGATGCCTGCGGTCGCAGCCTTCGGCTCGAGATAAGCGAGTGTGTTTTCGAGAGGTGATACTCCGGGGAGGACCTTTCGACAATTCTTCAGGCGGGTGGTGGTCATTCCGACCATTCCGATGAGTTTCTCGACGTGGTGCTGAGCCGAGGCTTCGACGAAGATGTAACCGCGCACGTGAGCCGGATGCAGAACTCCGAAGACCTCGCCCTGGATGTCCTTCAGCGAGCCGGTCCCTGAAAGCCGCGCGCGAATCTCCTTCGAGACATTCTGCTCTTGGCCGATGCTGGTCTTGAGGATGTAGAGGTAGGAAGCCACGTCGCCGTACATGTCACCGAGTTTCGGAATCGAATAGCGAGAAGCGCCAGTGCCTTCCGAGTGGTCCGACTTCACCGTCTCGATGTAGGCGGGGTCGACCCACTCGTGAGCCTTGTAGATGGTTCGAGGACTGACTTCACTCGATTCGGAAATGAACAGAATCGGAGTGACATCGTTCAGGCGGTTGCCGAAAGCGAGTCCACGAGCAGCGCCTGAACGGACGTGCTGGAGATCCTCGGTTGGAATGCCGGTGCACTCGGTGATGCGAACGGCGACCGCGTCGACATCATCAGGGTCGCCGATGCCGTAGACGCCATCCCAGGAGCCCGGGAAATCAGCGACCTCGTCGGCTCTCTGCATGATTAGGACTCGCTCGCCACAGCGAACGTAAGCGACGTATGCGTCAGACATCATTTCACCTCAGGTCTTGGTCAGCCAGTCGAAGAAGGAGGGCAGTATGTTATCCATCAGAACCAGCATTGCGAAGCCGATCAGACCGAGGATGAACATCCCGATGCCGCAGACGATTATGGTCTGGCGGAATTCCTGCTTGGACGGCTTGCGAGCCATCTTGAGGATACGTGCCATGGAACCGGTGCGAACGCGTCGAACGCGCTCTTCGATCTCGTTCTGCCAACCTTGCACGGTCTGCTCGACCGGGCCGACATCAGAGTTCTCGATAGCCATGACTCTCCCTCAAAGCGACTCGGCGACCGGCGGACTCCATTTAAGCACGCCGACCGAACCCTAGGGGTTCGTCTCCGTGGATGTTCAGAGCTTGAATCGAATCGGTTAATTGCCGTTCATCGAGAAATCAATTGACGAATTCGACGGTGCGGCTGCGCAGGTTGCGCATCTGTGTGTGCAGCTTAGCACCGTGAATCTGGTCGGACTTGACGCCTGTTAAGACGAGCAGCACGCGGATTTCATCACCCATCGATGGGTCGGTGGTAGCGCCCCAGATGATGCGAGCGTAGGGGTTGATTCTGTCGCGGATGAGTTGGGCACAATGCTCGGCATCGCCCAGAGTCATTGTAGGTCCGCCGACGACATTGATGAGAGCGCCGCGAGCATCGGTGATGTCGATGTCCAGAAGAGGTGAGTCGAGAGCCTCATTGGTCGCAGCCTCAGCACAATTCTCGCCACGAGACTCGCCAAGCCCGATCATCGCCACGCCACCGCCATTCTCCATGACCGAGCGCAGGTCCTGGAAGTCGAGATTGACGACGCCTTCCTTGGCGATCATCTCAGAGACGCCTGAGATCGAGCGCAGGAGCAATTCGTCAGCCACGCGGAAGGCGGCATCGAGCGGCAGATCACGAACACCATCGATCTCGAGAAGCCGCTCGTTCGGCAGCACGATGACAGTATCACAGACCTCGCGCAGCCGCTCCAGACCCCACTCCGCATTCTGTCGACGTAGAGCGCCCTCAGAAAGGAAGGGATAGGTCACGACAGCGATGGTCAGAGCATTCGCAGCCCGAGCCAATCGCGCAATGACGTGAGCAGAACCGGTGCCTGTGCCGCCGCCGAGTCCCGCGGTGATGAAGGCCAAGTCGCATTCTTCAGCCTCTTTCTTGAGAGCCTTCTCGGATTCAAATGCAGCCTGCTCTCCCTTCTCGGGATCTCCGCCAGCGCCCATTCCCCGAGCGCTTCGACCGATCAACATCTTGCTGTCGACACTCACCCTCAGAAGATGCTGAGCGTCGGTGTTGATGGCGATGCCCTTGACGTACTCGCCATCGAACAGCCCCTCCAATTCCAGACGGGCCACGGTGTTCGAGCCGCAGCCACCACAACCGAAGACACGGATACGGGGTTGCAGGGATTTCAGCAGCGTTTTGAGTTCAGGATCAGTCTCAGTCACGATCGGCGCAGCCGGCGATTCTTCCCCCTCCCGAAGTTCCAGAACTCGATCGATAAGATGCTTCATTGCTCTCGCTGCGACTCGGGCTAAGGATAATCATTGCCCTCTTCTTCGACCGCGACATACAGGTTTTCCAAAGGAAAACGGCCTGCCGCGGGGTCGATGAGTTCGATTCATGGACTGAGTGATAATGTGGGATGCCCCAGCACTGCTACTGGTTACGGCAGTTTCCACGGTTCGTTGGGGAGAAATTTGGTCAGCGGTGGAGGTGAGTTTTGCAGCCCGATTTCGGCGAGTTTGTTTCAATCGGCGAGAAGCCGCTTGCGGGTCTCAGCGAATCTGACCAAGAAAGTGTAGATTCCACCCCAGAATGAGACCGCCAACGCCAGCGTCATGCCGTTGAGTTCGGTATTCCCAAGAAGCGCACATTCTGCATATTGGTGAATGCCAGAAACATCGATTCCAGCACCGCCAGTGCCAGCCTGATAAGCAGCCCAGAGCAGTCCTGCCAAGGTGATGACCAGACGGTCGGCGCGGGAGAATCCGCCATACAGCCGACCCAAGCCGACCGACTGAGCTTGAGTCCCCATGTACGAGCCGAGTAGGGTCAGAAGAGCGGCAGCCCAACCAGCCATCGGGTCGATGACGAAAGCAGCATTGTAGCCGATGGCAATCAGCAGACCGACATCGACGATGCGGTCGATCGTATGATCCAGGAAATCACCATACGGTCCGTCAGTGCCTTGGTGACGAGCCAGAGCGCCGTCGAGCGCATCGAACCCGCCAGCCAGCAAAACGAGGATGACAGCACCGATGATCATCATCGAGCCGGTGCTGTCCAAAGAGGCGATGGCAAGAAGGTAAAACGCTGCGAGAGAAATCACCAATGAAGCCCAGGTCAGAACACTCGGATCGAGGTCTCCTAGGCGTACGACGATGGGTTGAACGGCCTTGGTCCAGGTATCGCGCATTTTCTCGAACATCATTCATCCATCCTTGCAATCCAGTCCAGCACGGCCTCAGGGTCGGCCGGTTTGAAGCCATCTGCAACCCACGCTTGAATCGCTGCGACCACCGATTCCCCACTCGCATCGGTAGTGTCGAACTCCGCCCACGGCGCTTCACCTTCACGCTCATTCCACGCACCGCCAAGCAATTCCCACTCGACATTCCCTTCAATTTTTGATGATGAATAACCACGCTCGCTCAGGCGTACGCGGAGGATTTCTGGGGAGCAGCGGAGCACCACGACAGCGTCAGCGGGGAGGTGGTGCGAGAGGTGTCCATCGATTATCATCGGCGAGGCAGGAGCAGACTTCCATGATTCAGTTAGTGAGTCAAAAAGTGCATCGAGGTCGACCGGACGAGCATCGTCGACAGGGTCGACCTCGCCCAGTGCGCCGGCCGATTCAGCCAATTCTTCGATGCTGATAATGCCGAAGCCCGCCTTTGCCAGCAGTGCCGCAACGGTGGTCTTGCCAGTGCCGGGGGTGCCGGTCAAAGACAGTCGGAAGGTGTTCTCCACGAGTCTTGGGCGAGTGGAGGAAGCCATGAACGCATCGAGAGGCAGGCGCAACATTGACCGCATCGCAGCACTCGCACAGACGCATGAGCGCGAGTGCAAGCATCCTCAAAGCGATCGACCCGCGCACGACAAAACTCAATCTGATGCTCATCGCAGTACCATTGACCTGGTATTTCGCCTACATCGCAAACGACTCCACGGCCGCATTCTTCGCCTCGATGGTGGCGATCATGCCGCTCGCTTTCCTGATGGGACGCGCAACCGAGGAAATCGCCTTGCAAACCTCCGACTCCCTCGGCGGCCTCCTCAACGCCACTTTCGGCAACGCCGCCGAATTTATCATCGCTTTATTCGCAATAATCGCAGCATACGAAGGCATCACTTCCGGTACCGAAGTAGGACTCGAGACATCGAAGACGATGGTTCACTTGGTGCAGGCCAGTCTGATCGGCAGTATCCTCGGAAATCTGCTGTTGGTGATGGGGCTCGCCTTCGTCTGGGGCGGAATCCACTACGAAGAACAGTCATTCTCCCAAACCCAGGTCTCCGCAAACGGCTCGCTTCTCCTACTCGCGGTCATGGTTCTGGTCGTTCCAACGGTGTTCCACTCTGCGGTTGGAGGGTCTGAAGGCGCTTCTGGAGTCGAGAATCTCAGCCATATCGCAGCTCTCGTTCTACTGGTTCTGTACGTTTTGTTCCTGCTGTTTCAATTCAAGACTCATTCGCATCTTTTCGCGACTGAGGGTGGGCATGATGAGGAGTCGACGACGAGCAAGAAAGATGCGATGATTCTGCTGGTTCTGGCGACGATCTTCGTCTCCTGGATGGCCGAGATTCTCGTCGGTTCAGTCGAGGTTGCGGCAGCCGAAGTCGGACTGCCACATATCTTCATCGGGGTGATTCTGCTGCCGCTTTTCGGTAATGCTGCTGAACATTTCACCGCCGTTTCAGTCGCTGCCAAGGACAAGATGGATCTCTCTTTCGCGATTTCGATGGGCTCCTCGACGCAGATCGCGGTGTTCGTCGCCCCGCTGATGGTGGTCATCGCTTGGGCGCTCGGTGTGCCTCTGACGTTCGAGTTCGGGGTGCTCGAGACCGTGGCTGTATTCATGGCGGTGATGATAGCCAATCTGATCGCTGCGGATGGCAAGTCGAATTGGTTGGAGGGTGCGATGCTGCTTGGCGCTTACGTGGTTCTCGGTGCGGCTTTCCTCTTTCATCCCTGAATCAGAGGGTACCCTGTGATGCGCATACGAGTCAGAGGGGTCTCAATGGGCTCGAATTAGTGCGGACATAGGCTAGTTTCTGCTTGAGTTAAGCAGAAACTACTGTATGTCCGACGTCAGAAGTCATCCGAAAGCGCTCGCTTGGTTAGAGATGTGCTTGGTATATCCAATTCTTCCAGAATTCTCAAGATTGCGGCGGTGCCTTCTAGATCTGGTTCCCAATCGCCTTCGGGTTCACGGTAGTCCCTGAGAATCTCCTCAAGCTCGAACCTTGCCGTGAAGAGAGCACTCCCAAGAACAGCCTCTTCAACTGTGAGTGTTCCTGCCATTATCTCTGTCGCTTCATGCTCTTGAAGGCAGCCGGCGGGCTGAAGACCGTGATCGTCCTCGATAGTGCCGAATAATTCATCGGCATAATCTTCGTAAAGTTGGAACAACCGTCTGTATTCTCTCTTCCAGACGGCGTGTTCCTCGCAGAAGTAACTGTACCTCGTCACGATATTTCCCTCTGCCCACCACTCGCTGTTTTCCCAAACTTCTAAGACAAACTCCAGTTTTTCTGCGGCAACCGCAAAGTCTCCTTTCTTGAAAGCAGCCAGAGCATTTTTCACGGCCGGCGCGTGGTGGTCGGTGTTTCCCATTGCATCCCACAGCCGAGCGACAAGTTCGGCCTTCTTGCCTGAAACCGGCAGTCCGCCCTCCTCGCAAAGTTGCTTGAGTTGCGCGACGGTGAGATCACCGTATCCTGCGATGGCGGGACGTACCAGAGCTACCTCCGCCTTGGCGGAACATGGTGAAGTGACTTTTCCCGAACCAGAGTGTTGGCAAATCTGGCCGTCTGGCAGTGTCCCGTCCCATTTTTCTAACGTGTACTTCTGATCCCCCCAAAACCATCTCCATTCGTCTACTTCTTTCGAATCATCGTCGGTTCCATCTATCTCCATTGCCGAATCACCTCCTGTGAGGGTTCCGAAAAGGGAAGAGGGTAGCCCTTGAACATTCCCTAATTTCTGCTTGGGCTAAGCAGACGACGCAGGCCCGGACACAGAGTAGGGCGTGTCCGGAACACCCGAACCCTGCGGACCATTCGATTACTATGAATCGTATGCGTGTCA
>Ga0207963_1000659_pt1 | contig 18314 bp, 19 predicted proteins | sample Knorr_S15_td_NAD_FD_185604 | JGI IMG/M metagenome (GOLD analysis project Ga0207963, IMG submission 185604) | Marine microbial communities from Southern Atlantic Ocean transect - Knorr_S15_td_NADW_ad_2500m_LV_A (SPAdes) (version 2) | ecosystem: Environmental > Aquatic > Marine > Oceanic | place...
GCGCCACCTCCGCCCCCGATCAGCTTTGCCTTTCGTTGGTTTCGGAAGTTGGCATTCCACTCTTTATCAGAGCCATTACCTGGGTCGGACTTTGCGGGCTGCGGTCTTCTTGTAGAAAAATCAGACTCTGATCTTCTCCCACACCTTTGCGTAACGTCGCCCCATGTTTTCAGTTATCATGTGGACTGATTGTATGGCGGTTTTAAGGGTTTCATAAAATACAGGCGTGAACATTGAGAGAATGATATGAGCATCGGATCAATTCTGAGGCAAATATTTGGCACTCTCCTGGCAGCGAACGCGGTAAGCCTGAACCTGAGCACGACTTAGTTGGGCCGCCCGCGCAACCCGAGCCCGTCCAGGATATGGGCGATTTGACTGTCAAGAATAACTCCGCCGGAAATGCGATTCACCCGGACTCAGACAGGGTTCGCGCTCGCGCAGAAAGTTCCGATATGCTGGCTCAGGATGAGTTTGAGGCCCGGCAGGGCGACGTCGGCGGAAAAAGGCGACAAGGCTGGCCCGGCCGAGGATGTGTTTTACCCCGACGAACCCGAGTCTAGAGTCGCCAACGAAGCGCCCGAGTCCCAAGTGGCTGAGCCGCCAAAGGATGAGGCGCAGCGTCGACCTCCGAGTCCCACTAGCAATCGCGCAAGCAACTATTAGAAGTGAAGTCCATCTCTCCCGAGGACCTTGACCTAATCAGAAGCATCTCCCTCACAGATGCCGACACCGCAGGCCAAACCGGCGTCGTTGATGAACCGAGCGTATCCAACAACGGCCAGCAACAGCTGCAGAACGGACAGGATCAGAGTATGGGCCTGGCCGGAAGATTCCAGGAATCAGTCCGCGAGTGATGTTGATATGAGTCAGTGGAACTCTGGCGACTATCAGCTGGCGGGGCTGGACGGCACGAACTGGTTGTCTCGGACAGACGACCGAATTACAGGCGCATGGGTGCCCGATGGCGAATTTGGATTCATGTGGACTTCAAACGCTGGAGGCCAACGGCCAAATCCGTACGTCAAAGTTGCTCGGATCACCGAAGATTCTATGACGCAGATCGACGAGCCTGAAATATGGAGCCAGAACGCGACCTTTACCTATCCAGAAGCTTGCCCCAATAACAGAGGGCGGCCTATCGGAATCACGCCGTTCTACAGTGCTTCGAACCCCCTGCAGAACCACGTAATCGGCGTTCGGGATGACTACTCAAACGGGCAGTGGGACCTCCAATTCACGAAGGTTGGAACCAACGGGCCGAGGGACGACAAGTGGGGAGATTACCTATCATGCCGGCAACACTCGCCTGATAGCTTGACTTGGATTGCCTCTGGATTCACATTGCAGGGTGGGTCTCCCCGGCGTGACGTCGAACCCAGGGTCGTGCATTTCGGACGCCAGAGATACCGTCGCGCTGTGGACAGGTGGAGCCAAAGATGACAAATAAACAGGGGCAGGCGAGAATTCGTCTGCCCCTGATGCTTTCTGAGAGCCAATCGACCTACAATCTAGAGGTTAAATTGCGGGTCCATGTAGTCTTTCTCCTTGGTGTAAACCTGGAGACGGCCACGGGTGCTGTCGGTGATGATCAGGTTGTCGTCCGCATCAATGGCGATGCCAACCGGTCGGTCTAGCAGGCCGATCTGGGTGCGGTCTTGGACCCGTCGGTATGCCTTTTGAGCGTCGGGGTTGGCGTTTATGACCTCTGCGGCCCAGGCGGAGAACTCCACGGCGTCGCCGTGCAATGACGTGATGACGTTTCCGTCCGGCTCGTAGATCTGAATTCGCTTGTTGCCCCAATCCGCAACGTACACGTCGCCCTCAGAGTCGACAGCCACGGATGACGGATGGTTCAACTCGCCTCCGGCGGCGGATCCAAAGGTCATCAGGTGCGTGCCTCCGGCTGAGAACTTCTGCACTCGGTCATTGCCCCAATCGGCAACGAACAGATCTCCACTGGAGTCAACGGTGATTCCCCAGGGCTTGTCAAACTGCCCTTCGTCGGAGCCTGCGGAACCGAAGGTCGCCAGGAAACTGCCATCTTTCGTGAACTTTTGCACTCGGCCATTCCCAGAGTCCACCACGTAGAGATTGTCGTCGGCGTCGAACGCGATTCCGTTTGGGCCGTTCAGTTGCCCCTCGTCGGAGCCTACCTCGCCCCACTCGCCGATTCGCTCCCCATCCTCGTTGTAGCTGGCGATGATGTTAAGATGCTCGTCGGAGCAGAAAAGGTTGCCTTCCGAGTCCACAGCCAGCGCCACCGGCCATGTGAATTCGGAATGGCCGAAGTCTCCGAGAAATTGATCGTCCATCGTCACCTTGCCGATGCGCTTGTTGGGAGCGACAACGCCGCCCGCGCCTTCGGCGCCACGACTCAGGACGTATATCACGCCCTCCGGCCCCAGGGCCACGTCGTAAGGCTGGGTGAATCCGTTGCCGGCCGCCGCATTGCGGCCGACTGCTTTCTTAAAATTCCAGGTTCTTCCTGCCACTGTAGTTGTCAGCATGTCAGTACCCCACATTGCTGGTTATTCGAATTTCGGTCCCAGACAGGCATGCTCGGCTTCTGTGAATGCGACGCCCTGACTGAGTTGTCAGTCCAATTCAACACGAGATGTATCGTATGCCCAGGCCGTGCGTGGGCATGACCTAGGCATCCGAATCGTTCTCGATTTAGCTGGTTTCTGATTGCGGTTTTATTAAGCGCCGATGAACGCTGGCGCTTCAAACTGGCCGTTTACGATGGGAGCGGCTTCCAAGTTTAGCCAGTCCTCAAGGATCGTGGAGTAAACGCCCCGGTAGTCTTGATTGGGAACCAGGTCGCCTTGCTCCAGCGCCTCGGGCCGGGTCTGCGGGTATTCACTGTACATGCCGCCCTTTATGCTTGGGCCTATGGCAAAGGCGGCGCCCGCGGCGCCGTGGTCTGTTCCAGAGCCATTGTCTCGGACACGCCTGCCAAATTCGGAGAACATGAACATTATCACGTTTTGGTCGGCATCATGCTCGCGGAGGTCGTCCCAGAAATCGGCAACCGCCTCGGACACCTCGGTCCACAGGCCTGCGTGGATCGCGGCCTGGGCAGCGTGGGTGTCGAAGGAGCCGTGGCTGGTGTAGAAGACGCGGGTTCCAACATCGGCGGTGTGAATCTGAGCGATGTCTTTCAACTTCTTGGCGATGGGACTGGACCCGTACTCAACGCTTGAACTGTACTGCTCAGGAGCCACTTTCAGGATGTCCGCGCCCTTGAGTGCGTCCAAACCTGTCTGGCCGAGATACTCCATTACCTGGCCTGTGCCGACCGCGGGGCCGTACATGTTGGCAAAGCGTTGGAGCATTTGGTTTCGCTGGTCTTCCTGCTCAATGCTGGTCAGCAGGCCATAGGTGGACAGGTCCGCGACAGAGGCTACGGACACTCCGGGGGCCACCAGCGCCCTGGGAAGCGCCTGGTCGACGTTGACGCCAGTCACAGGGTTCTCGCCATTGGGGTCGATCTCTCGAAGAGCGCGGCCCAGCCAGCCTTCGGTGCCCACGGTGTCTGGCTCACAGGTGTGCCAGATGTCCATTGATCGGAAGTGAGACCTCGGTGAGTTGGCATATCCGATGCCATGAATTATCGCCATATCGCCCGAGTCGTAGATTTCCTTCATAGGGCCCATAGCGGGGTGCATGCCCAAAGTGTCATCCAGCTTGAGAACCCGGTCCTGGGGGACCTGCAAGCTGGGACGCATGTCATAGTAGTTTCCATCGTTGTAGGGAATCAGGGTGTTGAAGTAGTCGTTTCCGCCGGTCAACTGAAGGATGACCAGGACAGGAGGCTTGCCATTTCCGGCCATGTCTCTTTTCTCCTATCTGTTGCTAGTTTGCTCTAGATTGCGATTCGTTTTGACTATGTGGTTGCCGGCTTAACCGAACTGGAACTCGCGGGTCGCCGCGATCAGCGCGAAGGTTTCCGATGTGCGCTGCGAGAAGGACTCGCCGCCCAACTCGATCTTTCCGCCGCTCTCAACGTTGGAAACCAGCTCGTGCTTGGTGAGGTCGGAGACCTCCACAGGTCCCATGATGTCCAGGCATCGGTCGACCAACTCTTCGGCGGACATCGTCGCGCCGTTGTTGCCGACATGTTCGACCATCCTCTGGACTCCAGGGAGGCTGGTGTCGCTGACTCGGTCCGAAACGAAGTTTACTCGTTTCACCAGTGAGCCGCTGTTGATCCATTCGCGCCCGGTGTGCCAACCTTCGACACTAGGCGGGTCCAGGATGTCCTGTCCCAGGTATCCAGGCTCTTTGCCCAGGGCTTCCAACTTGGGATCGGAGCCGGTCAGGTCGCCTGTGCCACGCAAAGTTCCAATCACGACCTCGACAGGGCTTTTGACCTTCTGGTTCAGGGCCTCTTTGAAGAAGTCAGAGTTGAACATCGCTCGTAGGACAGGCTTGATCTCGTAGTCGTTTTCGACCAGAATCTTAGCCATCATTTCGACAGCCTCGGGGTTCCGAGGTTCCTCAATGTTCCATGCCGGAACCTGCGGCTCGTCGGCCACAAAGAAATTGTACAGGTGTCGAGCGATGAATTTTGAGCAAGCTTCCTGTTGCAGGACGATTTCGATGATGTCCTCGCCGTTGAAGTTGCCGGTTTGGCCGAGGAACGTCTTCTCGCTGTAGTCGTGATCCTCGGGGCGGAACACGAACTTCCACGGGAAGCGGCCATAAGGATACCGGGGCATCTTGGCGTCAAGAGTCCAGCCTGTGAACGCGCGAGAGCACTCGAAAACGTCCTTTTCGGTGTAGTTTCCGACGCCCAGGGAGAACAGTTCAAGAAGCTCTCGGCCCCAGTTCTCGTTGGGCGCGTGCTTGTGATTCTCGTTGTTGTCCAACCAGAATATCATCGCCGGGTCGGCTGCCAAACCCTTGAGCAGGTCTCGGTAGCTGCCCATGCCCTGACTGCGGAACATGGCGATCTGGTCCATTATGTGGAAGCAGTTATCCACTTTGGCGTTGCCCGTGGCGAACACATGGTGCCAGAACAGCGTCATCTTCTCTTCTAGCGGTCGCTGGGTTGTGGCCATGAAGTAGAGCCACGCAGCCTGACCGGGCGCCGCCGCGCCGCCGGGGACTTCCGTTATGGGATGGTGCCTGTACAGATCATACTCATCCACTGGTGGTCCCGTAGGGTTCAGAAGCTGTTCGACTGTCACCTCGTAGCCCTGTTCGCACATCTGCTCAATCTCATCCCTGGACGCGCCGAATCCTGCCCGACGCATCAGGTGTGACATCAATGCAATATCTTCTCTGCTGGCCATCTCATTCCTCCTTTCGAGGATTCTGACTTGTTGCCTTCAATAATTAGCTCGGTCGTTCAACGCGACGAATCCAGCTTGGCCGGACAGCCGCGATTCTCGTTTTTTCTGGCAGTTCGGGCAGATGCCGTAGTAGTCGAGTCGCTGCCGAACCACCTCGTACCCTGTTTCAGCGCCGATAGCCTCAAAAATGCCCTCAGGTTCGGGGACTTCCAGATCGTCGATGCGCTGGCACTCCAGGCAAACCAGGTGAGGGTGGGAGTCTGGCCTGCGCCCGTCGTACCTGTTGGCGGCCGCAGAGAACTCCAATTCCAAGACCTGCCCTGTCTCTTTCAGAAGTTCTATGGTGTTATAGACGGTGGCAAGGCTGGTAGAGGGATGCCATCGCTGGACCTCTGCGTGCAGGTCTCCGACGTTGGGATGTTCGTCACTGGTTGCCAGGATTTCCAGCACTTTGGCCCGCTTGGGCGTGATAGCGACGCCGCGTTTGACGAGCGCCGCGCGCATCTCTTCGAGCCGCTGTTGGATATCTGAGCCTGTCGCCAAATTGTTGGCTCCTGAATTGGGTCATCTGGTTGAAGGAGAATGTGAAAGTTCTATCAAATTAGAATCATTCTAAAACCCCTTAGAAGACGTACGTTAAACGAACGTTTCTCAGATGTCAAGGATTTCAGGCAAAAATGGGAACGTTCTTGACGGTCGAATGTCGGGAGCATCATCAGGGATATTCACGGCAGACTCGGCGTTTCCATTGGATGTCCGCGACAGAGTTTTGAGCAACGAATTTACCCAACAGTGGCATGAACGAGATGCCGAGGTCGTCCGCAACCGCGCTGATATTCAACAACAAATTGCGGCTGGCACTGAGGCAAGGGATATTAGCGTCGTTCCTGCGCGTGCTGGAAACACCTTGGGGCTGCTGTCGTCGATTGAGCCTGCGGGTGCCATCCTCCGTCGAATAATCGAGGAGGCCGAAGCGATTCTCACCAAGCGGCCGTCAGAATTGTTGTCTCGTTAGATGTTCGTTAAATGCGGGTCTCGATTCGTTGCTGCACCCGTTTCATTTCAGGTTAGCGAAACTGGATCAATGTCCACGTGCCAATCTCGTGGAAGGGCCACGTGGTCCAACAGCGCGCGAGGCTCCGGGCCTCTGAGGACGATGTGCCAGCGGTATCTGCCCCGCAAACGAGCCGGATATGCCGGAACCGGTCCCAAAATCTCGATGCTTCCGATGCCTCGCGCATCTCGTTCATCAGCCATAGTTCTGGCGACGGCGCGCGCTTCATGCTCGCAGGTTGCCTGATTGATGTGAGTGTGAAGTAAGCGAATCAGCTTATTGAACGGCGGATTGCCTCTCTCTCGACGGTATGCCATCTCTTTGTTGTAGAAGCTTTGGTAGTCCTGAGCGGCTGAGGCTTGAATGGCGTAGTTGTCAGGCTGGTATGTCTGAATAACGACTCTGCCGGGTCGTTCGCCTCGACCCGCTCGGCCTGCCACCTGACACAATAGCTGAAACGCGCGCTCACCGGCTCGGTAGTCCGGGATGCTGAGTCCAACATCCGCGAGGACGACGCCTACCAGGGTGACCGATGGGAAATGCAGGCCCTTGGCGATCATCTGAGTGCCGACCAACGCCTGACCCTCGCCCGTTCTGAATTTTTCGATAAGCTCCCGGTAATCCGCGATGTTGCGCGTGGCGTCTCGGTCCCACCTCAGAACAGTAGTGTCCGGGAACCTCTGTTCCAGGGCTTCGGCGACGCTCTGGGTGCCGATGCCGTAGTAGCTGAGCCGGTATCCGAGGCACTGGGGGCATCGCTCAGGGATTCGATGTCGTGTCCCGCAGTAGTGGCAAATGAGGCGGCCCGCCCGTCGGTGATAGGTGAGAGCGATGTCGCACTTCGCGCAACGCATTTGGTGACCACAACTACGGCATTGCAACTGCGACGCAGTGCCTCGACGGTTCAGGAAGAGAATCATCTGATTACCAGCGTCTAGACAAGCCTCCATCTCGGCGTCAAGTTGACGGCTGAACATATCGCGGTTGCCCTCTTTGAGTTCCTGTCGCATGTCGACGATGTCAACATCCGCCAGCGGAGCGGGCGTCGGCTTCCCGTTCTTGGATACGCTCAGCCGGTCGGGCAGGATGAGCAGGCCGTACTGCTTTGCCAGACTCCGGTGATAGGACGATACGTCCGGCGACGCGCTGCCCAATAGAACTTTCGCTCCTGTTAACTCGGCCAGTTTGTTGGCAACGTCCCTGGCATGGTATCGAGGGTTGGAGTCTTGTTGTTTGTACGTCCACTCGTGTTCTTCGTCCACAACAACCAGGCCCAGATTCGGCATCGGCGCGAAGATGGCGCTTCGGGAGCCGACTACGATGTCGTAGTCTCCTTCACGGGTCTTCCACCACTGGTCGAACCTCTCGCCAGCCGACAGCCCGCTATGCAACACAGCGACTCGATTTGGGAAGCGGGAGGCGAAACGTTCAATAGTTTGCTGTGTGAGGGCGATTTCCGGCACCATGACGATGGCCCGCCGGCCAAGCTCCAGGCATCGCTCGACAGCCGCCAGGTATATTTCAGTCTTGCCGGAGCCTGTGACTCCCTGAACCAGAAACGTTCGCGGCGCTTCATCTGGATGATCCAAGCCGGCGCAAACGGCATCGGTGACGGACTGCTGTTGGGACGTAAGGCTGACGGCAGATTCGGGAGCGAACATCTGGCCAGCCAACGGGTCGCGGTCGGTTCGCTGCTGGGTAATGGTCAGCCACTGCCGCTCTCTTAATCTGGCGACATTGTGAGCGCCGAACTCTTTTCGAGTTTCAGTTGCAGGCAGTGGAGCGTCTGCCTCCAAGAGAGCATCAACCAGCGTGGCCTGCCTTGCGGATCGTCGGGGAGCATTTTTCATCCACACCCCAATTTCTTCCAGCATTTCGGGGTTCAGAGCGATGTGCTCCACCAGCTTGTGGGTCATCTGCCTGCTGGAGCTTCGGACTTTACTCTCCAGCAATCCGCGTTCGACCAATCGAGCAGCCATGCTGCGGGAGTTGGGGCCGAGAGCGCGGTTGAGCCTCCCGGCGTCAACCACCTCGTGACGTTGGATATATTCCAAAAACCGTTGCTGATGTGGAGAGTTTGCGGCCTCAGCCACATCGTCAACGTCGGGACTCAAAGAGTAGAACGTGCGAGGGCGAAAACGACCTCCGGGGGGGAGCATGAGAGCGGCTGATTCAAACAGCGAACTGAGGTAGTATTCGCTGATCCATCGAGCCAGGGAAAGCTGATGAGATTCCAGAAGCGCGCCTGCGCTGAGAGTGTCAGCGATGTCGCGGGTTTCTTCAACCTGAGGCGCATCGACAACCGCAAAGACGATGCCTTGAAGCGTCCGAGGGCCGAAGGGAACTTTGACAGATTGGCCCTGAACAATATCGAGATGGTCAGGTATCGAGTAGCTGAAGGTGCGGCCATGGCCTGCTGGGGCATCGACCGCTACCTCGGCGAACTTCATCTGGCCGAAGACCTCCGTTCTCTGTGTCGGTCTAGTCGGTGGCCGGATTGGAAGGCTACCTGTTTCTGCGGTCTTCCTTGATGCGGGCGCCTCGACCGGACCTGCCGCGCAGATAGTACAGTCGGGCCTGCTTGACGAGGCCGCGCCGCGTCCTCTCTACATACTCGACTGCCGGGGAATGTGTGAGGAAGGTTCGCTCGACCCCGATCTCGTAGCTGACTCGGCGGACAGTGAAGGACGCGCCAGGGCCAGAGCCGCGATTGCGTATCACCACGCCTTCGAAGACCTGTGTGCGGGTGCGAGCGCCCTCAGTGACTCGAATGCCCACTCGCACCGTGTCGCCGGGGGTGAAATTGTCGATTCTGGGATTGGGTTCCAGCTTTACCAGTTCTGAGGCTTCCATCGTAGATAGTCCTGACATAAGAGATGATTTCTTATTTGTGATTCATCATTCTACCCATTCTCGAAAGTTGCACGCAAGTGCGGGGATTGTGCGTATTCATTTCGGGAGTCTCATTATTCATTATGGGCACGGGATACCACGGCGGATGAATCGATCATTTCGACCCGCCCGCCAATGGGGTTATTCAGCGATGTCTGATCGCTTCATTCGCCAGATTCTGTTCGGTCTAGATTGAGTAAACTGAAGGCAACATGAAACCCGCTGAGTGCGTGTGCTGGCAGGCATTCACCACCTGACTCCAGTGATCTATCTCTCTGCTAGGGAGTGGCGATTAGATTCCACGTTGGTTATGGATTAATTGCCTGCCGGAACGATGATTTCTCGAATGCGTTGAATCGACGGCCTTTCCAGATGAGCGACAGTTTTTGCTCTCAAAGTGCTAGCGCTTTCGACCCTCTGTTGCGAAACGGCCTCTAGTTCGGACACTGATTCGTAGATGTCCCCCATGATAAATGCAGGGCCCTCATATCCGAATATGGTCTGAGCCACTCTAAATCTGGGCCTGACCTGTGCCTGCTGCTCCTTCGCAAATTCTTCAAGGATGCCACGTAGTGCATCCTGTCCCAGAGGGGTTGGAAACAGAATCACCTGTTGTGTATGACTTGCGCCCGAGTCTATCGATTGGGCGGGGGGCACTATCGGGCTCAAAAGCCTGACTGTGATCGGTTGACTCATCAACCCGGTTATCTTCGCGCGGTGTTCCTACATCACAGGGTCTGTCTGGTCTTTTTCGTAATCTTCCAGGGAGTCGAAAACCATTGTGGTAACTAACACCGGTATCTCACCGACGATATTCTGAAGAGAGGCTCTTTCTTGGCGTCGATCTGGCTCTTTCTTCCAGATTTGAACGCACTTCGGCGTACTTTTCCAACTTGGGGAATGTGCTTACTAATCTGACGACAGTCATTTGGCGCCTCCTCGGGAGAATTTCTGACCGGTCGGCATTCAGGACGCCGGTGAACCGGAAGCGCGTTTCGCCCAAAAGCCTCGATGCTTTGGCCGGACAAAATTGATCGCAAGTCCGTCTCGGACTCGCCCAGGCTCCTCCTGTCGGTATGTCCTATTTTTTGTTGTGTTTGGGTGTGTCGAATCTAATGATATTTGTTGTTGACCGCCGAATGCCGAAACGCTCAGTCGGCGGTCACGGCAAAGACCCAAGGCCCCGCAAGCCTGACGTCGTTTATCGTATTTTGCGATGGAATCAAGGTCAATGCCCTCCTTGAGTCCGTCCGTCAACCGAAGTGTGCTGGTTGGCGGCCATTATGTTTGTTGGCTTGAAGGCGACAGAGACCTGTGAGAGAATCCGACTGTTGGTCAGGAGTCAAGGGAATATGTTCCGATCTAAGCCTTTTGTGTACATAACGTTGGCGGAATTTATAGTTCGGTCGGCGTATCAAATGGGCAAAATCCCTCTGTTGCCGATATTCGCCGCGTCTCTAGGCGCGGGGCCTGCGCTGCTAGGGTTCATCGTTTCTGTCTCAACCCTCACTGGGATGATGCTAAAACCCTTCTTCGGATTCTTGTCGGACCGTTGGGGGCGCAAAGTATGGCTGATCGTAGGCACTACCTTCTTCGTCGTCATGCCTTTCATGTACCAGTTCGTGAGCACGACTGAAGCATTGTTCGCCATTCGAATGATTCATGGCCTCGCAACCGCGATCTATGGGCCAGTGACGTTAGCTTACGTAGCCGAGTTGTCGAGTGAGGGACGCGCAGAGCGTCTGGCTTGGTTCAGCAACGCTCGCAGCGCCGGATACATCGTTGGGCCAGTTATTGGGGGGTTGATGTTATTGAGCATGGATCCAAGGTGGGTGTTTACTGTTGTTGGCCTAATGAGCAGTGTTGCATTCATTCCAGTTTTGCTTCTGTCTGAAACTCACTCCGGGTCGACGAATAAGCGAGCGCCTATTCTGAAGGACGCGGTGGAGGCCCTATGGGCGGGAGGCCGCAACGGAGCGGTGTTATTGGCTGGTGGTATGGAGGCTGGGACCTTCATGGCGCTTTACGCTACCAAGGCGTTCCTGCCCATTTACGCGCTCGCGGCAGGATTCAACGTAGCGGTCGTAGGGACATTCTTTGCAGTGCAAGAAGTTGCCCACATCATTGTCAACCCGGTCGGAGGCCGCTTCGGAGACAGGTTCGGGTATTTCTTCGCAATATCGATTGGGATGGTCACCATCGCGATCTCAGTTCCACTGCTGCCGATAGCCAGCAACACCGTCTCGCTTATGTCCGTGGCTGTGACGATGGGCGTGGCGCAGGCGTTTGTGTTTCCATCGACTATCGCGATGGTGTCCGCTCAGATCAAAGAAGGGAACATCGCAACGGGCATAGGTCTTGTCGGAACGATGAAAAATGCGGGGAAGGTGGCAGGCCCGGTCATCGCTGGCGGACTCATTCACTGGCTGGACTACACAATAACGTTCCGATTGTTTGGTCTGGCGATGCTGATGGGCGCGGCGTTCGTGTGGTGGCGGTCGCGAGGCGCAGGACGGGCCCAATATGCTGCGACTGTGACCTCAGAGGTCGCAGACGCCTCGACGGGCGATTGACGACAAGACCGGTTATTCTAATAGATTTAAGGCAGAAACATGCAAAACCTTGGTCCCGTAGTGAGAGAAGCGCTTACCATCGACATGGTGGTGGACATAACCACCATTGGCCGCAAAACCGGCCAACCCCGCCGTATCGAAATTTGGGCGCACAACCTTGAAGATCGATTGATTCAGACCGCGTCTCCTGGTCGTCGAAGTTGGTACGCCAACATGCTGGAAACTCCGAAAATTACGTTGCACCTGAAGGGCGAGGTGAAAGCCGACCTGGCCGCCACTGTCCGACCGATACTCGACGAGTCAGAGCGTCGAGATGTTCTAACCCGATTGAACGCGGCTTCGGCATTCCGGCAATCTCAGAACATGGATGTCGAGGAATGGGTGCGGAACAGCTGTCTTGTCGAACTGTCTGTTGAGTGATTATTTCACAGGGAATTTGATGGTGAATGCATGATGACCGAATTGGACGTTCTTGACGTAGAACGGAGGCTTTCACCACAGGTCATCGGACACAAACTCTACCACCACCAGTCCCTTCCATCTACGATGGATGAAGCACGGCGGCTGGCCGAAGCGGGCGCATCGGAAGGTATTGTCGTCGTCGCCGAAGATCAAACCAAGGGCAGGGGCAGGTTCGACCGCCAGTGGATTTCTCCGGTCGGCGTAAACCTTGCTTTCTCGACGCTGTTCCGACCAGAGATTTCTCAACTCCCGTTCATCAACATGGCGGCGGCGCTGGCCGTGTGTGACGCCTTTTGTGATCTGACCGGGCGGTCACCAGAAATAAAATGGCCCAACGACGTTCGGATCGGCGGCAAAAAACTCTCCGGAATCCTCATGGAAACTGAAGTGAAAGGCGGAGAGGTTGTTCACGCTGTGCTAGGTATCGGACTGAACGTTAACCTCGACCCCAGGGGCTATCCAGTGATCGAGGAGGTCGCGACCAGTTTCTTCCACGAGACCGGACGCCGCTTCGACAGAGCAGACGCGCTATGCGCTGTACTGCAACATCTCGACGAATACTACAGCGACATCAAGACTGGAAAGTCACTCACTAAGCTTTGGGCTGGCAGGATGGAAACCCTTGGCAGGCTGATCCAGGTTCGATGGAAAGATGACGTGATCGAGGGTGTCGCTCAATCCGTGGACGACCAGGGCAACCTGATTCTGAAAAAGCCTGACGGCTCGTCTATCAAGGTTGTGGCGGGAGAAGTAACCCTCCAGGTATAATGCGCCCAGCTTCAAAGAACTCAAGAACGATTGGCCGCAAAGACCATTTTTTGGCTGACGGCGGCTTCAATCCGTAATTTACAAATTTTTTTAGGAGGACCGATGCTGGAGGAAAAACTCTCTCTGGAAGGCAAAACCATCGTCATCACCGGAGGCGGAACCGGCCTGGGCCGTGAAATGACTCTGGCTATGGCCTCCGCAGGAGCAGACCTGGTTATCGCGTCTCGACGTATCGGGCCCATAGATGAAGTGGCACAGGCTGCGCGTGATATGGGTCGCCGGGCTATCACCGTGTCCACCGACGTCACCGACGCGTCGCAAGTCGCCGCGCTGATGGAACGCGCTCTGGACGAGTACGGCAAGGTGGACGTTCTGTTGAACAACGCGGGCATCGTTCGAGGCAAGGGCGCCGAGGCCATCTGGGATATCTCAGATGAGGACTGGCGAATCGGCATCGACACCAACATGTCCAGCGCGTTTTTTTGCTCCCGCGCCATCGCCAAGCACATGGTCGAGCGTGGTCAGGGCAAGATTATCAACGTGTCTTCCGGGTTCGGATACAGAGGGGGGCGGGACAATTATATGTACGCTGTGGGCAAGGGCGGCATAGTCCAGCTAACTCGGACACTGGCGACCAGCCTTAGCAGGCACGGCATTACCAGCACATGCATCGTCCCTGGGTTCCTGCCCACCACCGGAACCGACGAGTCCAACATCACCCTGCCTCGGGGTGATTTTATCCCCATTGGGCGTGTGGGCCGTCCTTCGGAACTGGGGGCCGTTGCCGTTTTCCTAGCATCACCCGGGTCGGACTACATGAACGGCGAGGCGTTCGCCATCGACGGCGGAGGTCTGGCCGGCGGAGTGGCTCCTACAGGCTACGCGCCGGAAATTCCGCTGGAGATTTAGACCTGAGAGATCGGGCTACCAAATTCGAAACATTTTCTCTCCTTCATGCTTACGGAGAGCGACATCAACAAGAGAGGGTATCGAATGGCTATCCCCCAGGAATGGGACCTAACAGGAAAAACAGCAATTATAACCGCTGACCGACGCGGCTGGACTCCGCATCTGGCTTCCGCCTTGGCTGAAGCTGGAGCAGACGTCGCTGTGGCAGGCTCCGAGAACTCCGACATGACCGACGCGGTGTCAGCAGTAAAGAAGCTAGGCCGAAAATCCGTAGCTATCACGACCAACGTTCGAGATGCCGAGAGCGTGAACTCAATGGTCAGCACGGCTGTCTTGGAGCTAGGGAAATTAGACATTCTTGTTAACAACGCCCGCGCCGAGTTCGGGAAGCGTTTCGAGAAGGTAGAAGAATGCGAGTGGGACACATTGATGGACTTCAATGTGAAGTCGATGTTCCTGTGCTGTCAGGCGGTTGGAAATGTGATGTTGGAACAAAAGAGCGGTCGAATCGTGAATATCGGTTCGGCGCTGTCGGTCCGAGGATTGTGGAACTCCGTGGCTGCGTGCGCCGCCCAGGGAGCCATCCACCAGTTGACCTCTTCGCTGGCCCTTGAATGGGGCCGGGAAGGCATACGCGTCAACTCAATAGGCGCCGGCTGGATAACGCCGGAAGAACAGACCGAAGAGAGCCAGAAGGAACTCCTTGTGCGCTACATTCCGTCCAGGCGCAAAGGCCACCCCAACGATCTCGCATCACTTCTGGTCTACCTCGCGTCCGACGCCTGCGACTTCGTGACCGGTCAGACGATATTCATTGACGGCGGCGTCCTTGCCCACGCTTAGGATATTCAGACTGCTATGGACTTGAAGATATGTGTCGTCCCGAAGGCGAAGCGCAACTCGATTGAGATTGGCGACGATGGCCTGTTCAAGGTCCGAGTCACTGCGGCCCCGGAACGTGGAAAAGCCAACGATGCTGTGATAACGCTGCTCTCGAAGCTGATAGGCGTTCCGAAACGCGACATTCAGATCGTGCGAGGGCACACTGCGCGAAACAAATTAGTGAGGGTAGAGGGCGCGACGACGAAGCAAGTTATCGAGAAACTTTCCTCGGATTAGTTTGCTAGTTGGCGGCCCGGCGCCGTCATGACAGGGAGCTAAGATGTCCATCCTGATTCGACCTGACGACCCGCGACTGACATGGCAAGGCGCGATTTCGCAGAACGTCACAGATGAAGGGGTTGTTCCATGGCGTTTGCCTTTCGAGAAATTGGCCCTATACCCGCCGGAGGCGCTGCAAGAGCGAGCCGTCATGCCAGCCGGGGTGCGAGTGTCGTTTCTAACCGACACGTCTTCGCTCACTGCTTCGATGACGGTGGAATCCGACGACCCGCAATTTGTAGACTTTTATTGCGACGGCCAGCTATTTGCGTCCCTCTCTGCTGATGGCAGTAAGAACCTCAGCGTCACCAGTTTGCCAGCCGGCCAACACCTGATTGAGATGTGGTTGCCCCAACATGGGAAAACGATGTTGAGTTCGCTGGAGATCGAGGACGGCGCCAGCCTGCTTCCCTACGAGGATGATCGACCCAAATGGGTGACTTACGGAAGCTCAATCACGCACTGCAGGGCCGCTGCAAGCCCCAGCATGACCTGGCCTGCGATTGTAGCAAGAGACCGCGGCTTCAACCTGACGTGTCTCGGTTACGGAGGAAATTGCCATCTGGAACCGATGCTTGCTCGAATGATTAGAGACCTACCTGCGGACTATTTGTCGATGAAGGTGGGGATCAACATTCAGGGCTCGCAGAGCCTGAACATTCGCACGTTCAAGCCCGCGATAATCGGATTCGTGTCGATTGTAAGGGAGAAACATCCTGACACGCCCTTCGTCGTGATCTCGCCGATATTCTCGCCGCCCAAGGAGACAACCCGTAATTCGCTGGGGTTCAGCCTGTCGGACATGCGCGAGGAGGTTACGGAGGCAGTTGGACTGCTCAAGGCTCAGGGAGATGCCAACATTCACTATGTCGATGGCTTGAAACTATTTGGCGCTGAATATGCGGACATGCTGCCCGACGAACTGCATCCAGACGCCAAAGGCTACGAAGTTTTGGCTGGGAATTTCGTTGATGAAGTCGCGAGGCCTTTGTTCATCTAAAGCGATGTTGGCTTGCTACCCTGTAATGATTCTCACGAACGCGGATCGTATGAACGTCAGCAGGAGCAGGGCGACCATTGGCGACAAGTCCAGCATTCCCAACTTAGGCAACACACGCCGGATTGGAGCCAGGATCGGCTCTGTAACCTGATAGACGATGTTGAGAATCGGAAACAATGGGCTGGTTGGCCCGACGTTGAACCACGAACTAAAAACGCGGATCAAGAGCGCAATGTAGAGCACAGTGCTCAGAATAGTAACGAACTGGACCAGATATGCTTCCACCCGTCAGCCTCCCAATGCCTTCGACTTCTCGTATGCGGCGTTCACCGCGCTGAATATCGTAGCCCGGAATCCGCCGTCCTCAAAGGCTCTAACCGCCTCTATCGTGGTGCCTCCCGGAGAGGTCACCATGTCCTTTAACACTGCCGGATGGCTTCCGGTCTCTTTCACCAACTGGGCGCTTCCCAGGACGGTCTGGAGAGCCAACTGTCGAGCCACATCCCTTGCCATGCCGAGATACACTCCGGCGTCGATCAGCGCCTCGATGAACAAAAACACGTAAGCTGGGCCGCTCGCGGAGAGCGCGGTCGCCATGTCGATGAGCTTTTCATCGTCGGCGTAGAGCTCTTCGCCCAGAGTGCCGAGAATCTGTTTGGTAGTGGCGCGCTTGTCCTCAGGCACTTCAGGGGCGGCGGTCCACACGCTCATGCCCGCTCCGATCTGCGCTGGAGTGTTGGGCATGACTCGGATTACGGCCTTGTGGTCAAGTCCGTCGGTCAGCGTCTTCATGGTTGCGCCGGCGACGATGGACAGCAGCGCGTTATCTTTGGAGAGTTTACCCTTGAGATCGGGCAGAACGTAAGGCAGGCTCTGAGGCTTGACGGCCAGCACGCTCAGGCCTGCGTCTTCCAGGGCGTCTCGATTGTTGGCGTGGGCGGTGAGTCCGTATGTGTTCTCAAGATGGGCGCGTCGGGCCTCCACAGGCTCACCGACGTGGACGTCCTGAGCGTTGGCTATCTTGGACTCGATTATGCCCCCAATAATGGCCTCGGCCATGACTCCGCCGCCGATGAACGCGATTTGCATTTGCTGTCCTTTGGAAAAGGCTGTCAGGTGTCAGTGAAGTTCTATTAGACCGGTGGCAACCGGTTGTCGCTGGCGATGGAGACGGCCACGCGGATGGACTCCAGCATGCTTGTGGCGTCGGCGATCCCTTTGCCTGCGATGTCGAACGCGGTGCCGTGGTCAACCGAAGTCCGAATGAAAGGCAGGCCGAGGTTCACGCTCACGCTCCTCGCCCAATCAAAGACCTTGATGGGGATGTGGCCCTGGTCGTGGTACATGGCAATAACTGCATCGTACTTGCCGTCTATGGCCTGAACAAACACCGTGTCCGCGGGGACAGGTCCGGTGGCGTCGATGCCCATTGCTCTGGCTTCCTCAACCGCTGGAGTGATCTGTTTTGCTTCCTCATCACCTAGGAGACCGCCGTCACTGGAATGTGGGTTGAGGGCCGAGACGCCTATGCGGGGAGTCTCAAACCCCCACTGCTTGAACGTCTCGTCTGTGAGGGCGATCTTTGCTAGCACGTTTTCCTTGGTCACGTAGTCGCAAGCGATTCTCAGAGATCGGTGGGTGGTCAGATGGACGGTGCGAAGCTGTCGAGCCATGAGCATCGTCGCGACGTTTTTGGAGCCGGTCTGGCTCTGGAAAATCTCCATATGCCCGATATCTTCGTGGCCGGCCAGCGCGCAAGCCTCTTTGTTGATGGGCGCGGTTGCGATGGCCTGGACTTGGCCTGATGCCGCTAACTCTCCGGCCCTCAGTATCCATTCCACCGACGCCTGACCCGCAACTGGCGATATTTTGCCGTACTCCAGCGCATTGAAATCAAGATTCTCAAGGTCCAGCACGTCGATGGTGCCATGCTCGCCCCGAACCTCATCGACGTCGTGCGCCAGACGGGTACCGCCCGTTGCGTTGATGAGCCGCAGGGCGTCGTCCATAGCGGCGACGCTACCGACCACGAAGGGGCGGCACTTTTCATAGACCCACGGGTCCTGCAATGCTTTGGCGGTGACTTCGGCGCCGATGCCGGCGGCGTCGCCCATAGTGATGGCGACCAGTGGTTTATCGGACATGGGGTGTTCGCTCCGTTGTGGAATTAGGCGCTGATTCAAGCTGCTGGCGGC
>Ga0207963_1000661_pt1 | contig 18296 bp, 16 predicted proteins | sample Knorr_S15_td_NAD_FD_185604 | JGI IMG/M metagenome (GOLD analysis project Ga0207963, IMG submission 185604) | Marine microbial communities from Southern Atlantic Ocean transect - Knorr_S15_td_NADW_ad_2500m_LV_A (SPAdes) (version 2) | ecosystem: Environmental > Aquatic > Marine > Oceanic | place...
CAGAGTCATCGGTAAATTCTTCAAGAGGGAAAAGCGTTTGATATGCAGGGCAGTTCACGCATAGAGGTTGATATGGGGCACAAGTAAGATTAACGCCATCAGCCTGGATTGAAAAAGCACTTAAGGCTAAAATGGAAAGAATTAAGTGTTTTTTCATGAACAAATATAGTTAAGCCAAATTGGCACATTTTATCATTATATGAGGTTAGTACATGACCACATTAATTATAGAGTTGTCAACTTAAAATCAGCTCTATTTTTTTTTTTATTGGGTAAAATAGCTTTTGTTTTGCAATGATAGATAGCAGTAATATTTTAGGTAAAATGACGCGTATGTTATATAGTAAAAGACATTTTGATCATTTTTTACTAAAAGGCGGCCTAGGTACTTGTTTTTTTGGTGTTTGGCCATATCTTAACATTTAAATATATATAAAGGATTTCAGGTGAGTCAAAAACAAACTGGAGCTTCAATGGCTTGGAACGACAAAGATAATCAAAACCCTTGGGGTGGTAATAAGCAAACACCTCCAGAGCTAGAAGAAGTTATTAAAGACTTTAAAAATAAGTTTAACACAAGATTCGGTGGTGGCTCTTCAGGCAAAGGTGGCGTAAGTAAAGCTGCTAGAGGTAGTTTTAAATACTTCATAATACTTGCTGTTTTGCTTTGGCTGCTGTCTGGTATCTATATTATTGATCCAGCTGAGAGAGGTGTTGTTTTACGATTCGGTGCATTTCAAACCGCTACTAGCCAAGGCCCACATTGGCACATCCCTTACCCGATTGAAACAGTATATAAGGTTAATGTGGAACGGATACGGGCGACAGAAATTGGCTTCAGAAATATCCAAAATTCATCTTATAGCGGTGCTGTAAGCTCTGAGTCATTAATGTTGACCAAAGATGAGAATATGGTTGATGTTAAGTTGGCTGTGCAATATAAGATTGCAGATGCTCAGGCTTATTTATTTAACGTCTTTAACCCAGAATTGACTTTAAGTCATGTCGTTCAAAGTGTTATTAGACAAGTAGTAGGTGACAACACCATGGACCATGTCTTAACGACAGGTCGTGAGCAGGTTGCACAAGAAGTCAAAAGACATTCCCAAGCTTTACTTAATGAATACAATACCGGTCTAATAATTACCGCAGTCACTATGCAAGACGCACAACCGCCAATACAGGTTAAAGCCTCCTTTGATGATGTTGTCAAGGCTCGTGAAGATGAGCAAAGATACATTAACGAAGCGAAAGCTTATGCCAACGACATCGTCCCTAAGGCGCGTGGTGCGAGCCAAAGGCTTATTGCTGAAGCGGAAGCCTACAAATCTCAAGTTGTTTCTAAATCCGAAGGTGAGGCTTACCGATTTACTAAAATTCTAACGGAATACTTGAAGGCCCCTGTAGTCACCAAAGAGAGACTATATAGAGAGACCCTTGAGGAGGTTTTGGGTTCCACTAGTAAAGTTATTGTAGACTCTAATTCTAATTCTTTGATGTATTTACCGATAGACCAATTGATTAATACTTCGAGGACGTCACGTTCGTCGTCAAGCGTCACTACTTTTCAAGATTCCCCGACAGGTCAGAGCAATGATGGAAGTGTATTACGCTCAAGGGAGAACAGATGATGAATATGAATAGAATAATTTTAGTTTTGGCTGTATTGGTTGCAATCTTGTTGAGTTCTAGTTTATATACTGTCAAAGAAACTCAGGTTGCACTTAAGTTGCGATTAGGTGAAATTGTATCCATCGAAAGTGAACCTGGTCTGAAGTTTAAAACCCCTTTTGTGAACAACGTTGTCTGGTTTGATAAACGTATTCAAACTTTGGATTCAGCGGCAGAATCATTTTTGACCGTTGAAAAGAAGAATGTAGTAGTGGACTCCTTTGTTAAGTGGCGTATTGTTGACACTCAAAAGTTTTACATTTCTACTGGCGGTGTAATGGCGCAAGCTAACTTTATACTTGCACAAAATAATCAGGATGCACTAAGGAGTGAATTTTCAAAACGCACCATACTTGAAGTGATTTCAGATCAACGAGAAGCTATTATGGCTAGCGTTAAAGCTAAACTTAAGGCAATCGCAGAAGACAAGTATGGTATTGAAGTTGTAGATGTACGTATCAAACGTATTGAGCTATCTCAGGAAGTTAGAAATTCTGTGTATAGTCGTATGGAGACAGAAAGAAAGGGTCTTGCTAACAAGTATCGCGCTAATGGTGCTGAGGAGGCCGAAAAGCTTCAAGCTTTTGCAGATAAGGAGCGCACAATTATCCTCGCCAATGCATACAGAGATTCTGAAAAGATTCGAGGTGAAGGCGACGCTATTTCGGCAAGTAACTATGCTAGAGCCTATAGCGAAGATGCTGACTTTTATTCCTTCTATCGCTCACTAGAGTCATACAAAAAGTCGTTTAACGAGCAAGGTGATATTTTAATACTTAACCAAGATTCAGAATTCTTCCGACACTTTAATCCTACAGATTAATTATTTGTCATGAGTAATTGGCAATTACCTGAGGGCATAGATGAGCTCACTGGTGAACAAGCATTCACTTTTGAGTCCGTTAGACGCCGTCTTTTAGATTTGTATCAAAGTTGGGGGTATGAACTCGTTGTACCTCCAATGGTTGAGTATATTGAGTCATTGATTCTGACTTCAAACTCTGTAGACCAAAAAACCTTTAAATTCTTAGATTCTAACAGTGGACGTATGCTTGGCGTGCACTCTGACATTACTCCTCAGATTGCAAGAATTGATTCCAAAAGGTCAAAGCCTAACAAAACAGACCGTTATTGTTACATTAATGCTATTCTTAAAACCCAGGCTGATGACTTTTACGCCACGCGATCGCCAATACAGGCTGGCGCTGAACTTTATGGATATAAAGACATTGAAGCAGACATTGAAGTCATTGAGTTGATGGTTGCCTCATTATCAATACTTAATATCCAAGGTCTGACACTCAGTTTAGGTAATACTGCAATTTTTAATGCTCTTTGTGAAGCTACAGAGTTAGATAAACAAGATATAGCAACATTAAGAGATATTTTTAAGAGAAAGTCGATACCTGATTTAGATACTTTTCTTGCTGATCATGCAATCAAGGAAGCTGACAAATTTAGTGCCTTAATTTCCCTTGACGGGGATGATCAGGTTCTTGATAGAGCGCTCAAAGCGTTTGCAGGTTTTCCTAGTGTTGTTGAGGCAATTAATGACCTCATTAAGCTCAATAAAGTGTTCAACGGTAATGGAATAAAACTTATGTTTGATCTTGGCGAGGTGAAAGCTTATGAATATCACAATGGTATTGTTTTTGCTGCATACCACCCAAACTATTCAAAAGCACTCGCACAAGGTGGAAGATACAATGGATTGAGTCAATCCTTTGGTGTTTCGAGAGACGCTACCGGCTTCTCATTTGATTTAAAGTTTTTGATACAACAGCAGATAAGCAATCCCATTAAATCCAAAATATTAAATGTACCTACTAGTGATGACCCAGAGTTAAAAGCTTTTATCAATGATTTGAGATTACAGGGTTTCATTGTAAGGCAAGATTTTACGAGTTCCAATAACCTTGACATTAAAAAAGTTGACGGTAAATGGGCATTAAAAGACTGATATGGCAAAAAATGTAGTCATCATTGGTACTCAATGGGGAGACGAAGGAAAAGGCAAGATAGTTGATCTAATTACTGATAAAGTTAGCTCTGTAGTTCGCTTCCAGGGAGGTCACAATGCTGGCCATACATTGGTCATTAATGGCAATAAAACAGTTCTGCATCTAATACCTTCAGGGATATTTAGAAATAATGTTCAGTGCCTTATTGGGCACGGTGTTGTCTTGTCTATGTCTGCATTACTAAAAGAGATAGAAGAGCTGGAGAAGTCTGGTGTTGAAGTCAAATCTCGATTAAAGATAAGTCCAGGCTGTCCATTAATACTGCCATACCATGTCGCGCTTGATAATGCTCGTGAGGCCCATAGAGGTGTGGCAGCAATTGGAACCACCGGCAACGGTATTGGGCCTGCCTATGAAGATAAGGTTGCTCGTCGTGGACTCCGAGTTGGTGATTTATTAGATGAAACGCTTTTTTCTGAAAAACTCAAACAAGTGATGGAATATCACAACTTTATGCTGAAAAATTACTACAACCAAGAAGTTGTTGATTATCAAAAAACCTTAGACGAAGCAATCAGCCAAGCAAGTATTATAAAACCGATGATTGTTGATATAGCAGAAGAAATCCATACACGAATGTCAAAAGACGAAAACATCTTATTTGAGGGCGCTCAGGGAGCCTTACTGGATATAGATCAAGGAACTTATCCCTATGTGACGTCTTCCAATACCACTTCGGGTGGCGCTGTCACCGGCTCTGGAATTGGTGTGCGTGACATTGATTACGTTTTAGGTATTGTCAAGGCCTATACTACAAGAGTTGGAGGTGGTCCATTCCCTACAGAACTTAATTACGATGTTTCTACTGATGAAGGTGACCCTGTTGGCAAGGAGCTTTGCTCTAGAGGTCAAGAATTTGGCGCTACCACTGGACGACAGAGAAGGTGTGGTTGGCTTGATTTGGTTATATTAAATCGTTCCTTTAAGCTTAATGCAGTGAGTGGTATCTGTTTAACCAAACTGGATGTTCTCGATGAGCTAGATTCAATTAAGATATGTGTGGCATATGAGATTAATGGAGAGAAAACTACAACTCCTCCATTCTCAGCTGAAGGTTATGACATTGCCAAACCAGTCTATATTGAAATGCCAGGATGGAATAGTTCTACAATCGGTACTCGCTCTTTTGGAGAATTACCAATCGAGGCACAAAACTATATAAGAAAGATCGAAGAATTAAGTCACCTTCCTGTGGATATTTTATCGACCGGTCCAGATCGAGATGAAACCTTAATTCTACAAAATCCATTTGATTGACTCTTGCCGATAAGGAGCTTGCTATATACTTAGCACATTATGTCTGACCCCCACTATGATCGAGAAGCGGAAAAATACGAAAGCCCAATCCCGTCTCGCGAACATATCCTAAGTTTTATTCAAGAAAAACCAAGAAGCAAGCGCCAGCTATTTGAGTTATTGATGTTGACGGACGAGCAGAAAAAACCGTTTGAGAAACGTCTAAGGGCAATGGTGAGAGACAAACAGCTCAGTTGCAACAAGAATGGAGTCTATAGAATCTTCTCAAATAGAGGGCTTCTTATGGGTACCGTTATTGCCAATCCAAAAGGTTTTGGTTTTGTAGTTTTAGACAAAGGTGGCAAAGATTTAAGATTGTCTTCGCAACAGATGAAGCTCGTTTTCCATGGCGATAAGGTTAAGGTTCGATTACTTAATCGTAAATTGGACGCTGAAGTCGTTAAGGTTATCGAAACCATTAAAACCGTTGTTGGAAGGCTTCATTTAGATGGTCAATATCCATACGTTGTGGTTGATGATAGAAGGATTAAACACAATATTAAAATCACAAAGCTACTGAAGGAATGTATGGACAACCAAGTGGTTATTGTTGAGATTTTGTCTTCGCCAACTCTTGACTCTGAGGCCACAGGCAAGGTGACTGATATTCTTGGCACCTATCTAGACGAAGGCGTGGAGATAGATTCAGCACTCCACCGTCACCAAATTCCATCTGTTTTCAGCGATGATTCGTTGTCTGAATCAAAGAAATTATCAGATAAGGTTCTTGAGAAAGAAAAAAAAGGTCGGGTTGATATAACTCACCTTCAGTTAATTACGATTGACGGTGATGACTCCAGAGACTTTGATGATGCTGTGTATGCTGAACCTTCTGAAAATGGCTGGAAACTTATCGTGGCGATTGCCGATGTTTCGCACTATATTGGTGAAAACTCAGCTCTTGATATTGAGGCCTTTGATCGAGGTAACTCAGTATATTTTCCACACCGCGTTGTTCCAATGCTTCCTGAAGTGATATCGAATGGTTTGTGTTCTTTAAATCCAAATGTTGAACGACTTTGTATGGCGTGCGAGATGAGTATCGATTCTTTGGGTGAATTGATTGATTATAAGTTCTATCCAGCGCTAATGCTTTCACATGCCCGACTCACCTATAGTCAGGTTAGTGAGATACTAGAAAACAAAAAAAGTTCTCTTAGAGATCCTTACAGCAATGTGATTGAGAATATTGAGTTTTTGTATGGCCTATATAAAACACTTAGAATTTCACGTCAAAAACGAGGAGTAATGGATTTCGATAGAATCGAAAGTCAAATATTGTTTAACGATAAAGGAAAGATTGACAATATAGTTGCTCGCCAAAGAAATGATGCACATAAACTAATTGAAGAGTGCATGTTGATGGCGAATCAGGCATGCGCAAAATTTTTAAGGAAACACAATGAGGACTTCCTTTACCGAATACATCCTAAACCTACCTCTGAAAAAATTGAAGTCACTCGACAATTTCTCTCGGCAGTGGGACTTACTTTGGAAGGTGGCAATGAGCCAGAGTCTCGAGATTTTGCTAGAGTTTTAAAAAATGCTAGAGGAAGAGATGATGAAAATATCATCAAGACAGTTGTCTTGAGGACAATGAAGCAGGCTATCTATACGCCATCCAATGTGGGACATTTCGGTCTTGCTTTTGAAGAATATACCCACTTTACTTCGCCTATTCGTCGTTACCCTGATCTTCTAGTTCATCGTGCCATTAAACGTGTTTTAAATAATCAATCGAGATCGCCATCAAATAAAATGAGTGAAATTGGTTCTCACCTTTCTATGACAGAGAGGCGTGCTGACGACGCTACCAGAGACGTTGAGCAGTGGCTCAAATGTGAGTATATGAGAGATAAAGTTGGCCAAGAATTTAGTGGAGTTATTTCCGGAGTGGCAAGATTTGGACTCTTTGTAGAGTTGTCTGAAATTTTTGTAGAGGGTATGGTGTCGGTCCGAGATCTGAAAGATGACTATTATGTTTATGATGACATTCATCATCAACTGACAGGTGAAAGGGGTGGAAAAATTTTTCGTCTAGGTGATGTGATTAAAGTAAAGGTAGCTTCGGTAAGCCTGGACGATCGAAAAATTGATTTTATTCTTGCAAGTTAATTATCTATAAGCTTAACTTAATAATCGATATTGAGAAGCTGATTATTCAGTTATCGCGCCCCTTGATGCAGACTGAGCAAGTTTTGCGTATTTAGCTAATACCCCCTTTGTGTATCGTGGTTTTGGTTTTTGCCAATTTGATAATCGTTGATCGATAATAGATTTATCAACTAGTAGTTCAAGGAGATTATTTTCTGTATCAATTAAGATTTCATCACCATCCTCAACGACCGCAAGAATCCCACCACTAAAAGCTTCAGGTGTTATATGGCCAACAACAAAACCGTGCGTTCCACCTGAAAATCTACCATCCGTAATAAGGGCTACTTTGCCACCCAATCCTTTACCCATTACGGCAGAAGTGGGGGCTAGCATTTCACGCATTCCTGGTCCTCCTTTTGGACCTTCATATCTAATAACGATAACATCACCTTCGATTATTTTGTCATTAAGGACAGCCTGGAGTGCGTCTTCTTCACAGGCAAATGTTTTGGCTTTACCTTGGAAGGTTAATCCTTCTTTACCAGTGATTTTTGCAACCGACCCTTCTGGGGCTAAATTGCCTCGCAAAATTCTAAGGTGAGAGTCCTTTTTGATGGGATTGTTTAAAGGCATTATAATTTTTTGGTCTTCTAAATAGGGTTGAACGTCTTTTAAATTTTCAGAAACGGTTTTGCCTGTTACAGTTAGGCAATCTCCATGAAGCATGCCAGCGTCTAAAAGCATTTTCATTAACGGCAATGTTCCACCAATTTTGACTAATTCACTCATCATGTACTTACCAGAAGGTTTTAGATCTGCAAGCACAGGCACTTTGGCTCCGATTCTAGTGAAATCATCGATATTTAAGTCAACGTTGATAGCATCAGCCATCGCAATCAAGTGTAAGACTGCATTAGTGGAACCTCCAAGTGTAATAATTAAAGTAATAGCATTTTCAAATGCTTTTTTAGTCATAATGTCACTTGGCTTGATGTCTTTTTTGAGCAGGTTAACTACCGCTTCCCCGGCACGAAGGCAGTCACTATTTTTATCTTCTGAAATCGCATCTTGCGATGAAGAGTTAGGCAAACTCATGCCCAATGCCTCAATCGCTGAAGCCATCGTGTTTGCAGTATACATGCCGCCACAAGAGCCAGGTCCAGGAATGGCTGTTGATTCGATTTGCTCTAACTCAATATCATTAATGTCATTATTTGCTCGCTTTCCAACTGCCTCAAAAACACTGACAATATCAGTGTGATTGCTACCTGGTTGTATGGTTCCACCATAAACAAAAACCCCTGGACGATTCAGTCGAGCCAGACCCATCAAACATCCAGGCATGTTTTTATCACAACCACCAATTGCGACCACACCATCAAACCCTTGGGCTCCTACGACGGTTTCAATTGAATCAGCAATGACTTCGCGTGAAACGAGCGAATACTTCATTCCCTCAGACCCCATAGAGATACCATCTGAAACAGTTATAGTATTAAAAATTACAGCCTTACCTCCAGCATTGTTGATGCCTTTTTCTGCCTCATCGGCCAGAGTATTTATGTGCATATTGCAAGGCGTCACCATTGACCAGGTTGATGCAATACCGACCTGAGGTTTGCTGAAGTCTTCTTTTTTGAATCCAACTGGATAGAGCATAGCACGAGAAGGTGCACGTTCGTAACCGTCAACAACTACTGAGGAAAATTTTCTAGTATTTGACATCTCTTTTAAATGAACAAAAAAATACAAATTTTAGACTAAAATGGTGCGGTTCTATTATCAATTTGAGACCTGAACTTGAGTAAGATCACACAACTAATCAATTTAATGCAGCCCTATGTTGATGACGGAAAGTTGTTAAAAAGAAGTTACGAGCAACTCAAGGAGTACTTTGAAGACTTTGTTTTTGTCACTGATGGCGACCAAATAGTCGCCTGCGCAGCACTAAGGCACTATAAAGATGAGAAGAAAGGCGAAATTTACGCTCTGGCGGTCAATAAAGAGTATCACAATACTGGTGTTTCCTCACAATTATTGGAAAAATTGATGAAAAAGGCCTCTGACTTGGATCTTATTGGTATTTTTGCGCTTTCTAAGTATGGAGGTAGGTTTTTTCTTCGACACGGGTTTGTAGAGGGCGTTATAAGTGCTTTACCATTAACTCGCCAGAAGAGCTACGACCATCAACGTAAATCGACTATCTATTTAAAAAAGCTTTAAGTAAGCTGAGACGATGTTTGTATACTTAAACTTCGTCGACATTTTCTCTTAAAAGTCTATTTTTGAGTGCCCAATCGATAAACTCTTGTGTGCTTATTTTTTTAGCACCGAACCTATTTCTTAGTAGGTGATTTTCCATTCTTTGAAAAAATATTAAGCTTAAAGGTTCGCCATGAAGGTTGCCCTCGTTTATCAAGTTAATTTTGTATAATTTTGGTTCAAGAAGGTCAGCAAGTGTAGGACTAACACCCAAAAGTATCAAAAGACATTCGTTATAACTAAGATATTCTGTTTTGGTCAAAAAATCATGCCATTCTTGCCTAGTAGTCAATTGCCTTTCTGATTCTTCAGAATTTTCAAAATCAAGGATATAGTCTGATAGGAGAATTTCAAGAGTGGCAATATCGCAAGTAATGTCTACTTTACCAAATTTGTGTACTTTTTTCTTGCTGCCAAAAAGCAGTGAATCCCTCAGGCGACTGATTTCATCCCTAATTGTTTCTGCAGTTCTTTGGTGAAATAATCTGTATTCAGTTTTCGGCATAATTCATGTTCCAATATAGCATAATTATTATAGTTTTTTTGCCTGCTCAAGAGTCCAATTTCTTATTTTTTCAGTTATCTCTGTTGCGGAGCCACTAGAGGCCGATATGGGTTCACCAATAGTTACCGTTACAACACCTGGTTTTTTGACAAAACTGCCCTTTGGCCACAGTTTCCCAGAATTATGATAAACAGGCAGAATCTTATGTCCAGAAGATTTTGCAATCGCTGCTGCACCATTTTGATAATCACCCAATCTTTCCCATGGTTGTCGTGTCCCTTCAGGAAAGATGACGACATAAATTCCATTACTTAATCTGTCCTCACCTTGTTTAATAACTTTCTTAATTGATTGAAATTTATCGCCTCTATCAATAATTATCGGTTTAAGAAGGGCTAGACTCCATCCAAAAATAGGCAGCCATAAGAGTTCTTTTTTTAGTACCCAGGTATGTGCTGGGAAGATTGTTTGGAAAGCAAGTGTTTCCCAGGTTGATTGATGATTTGAGGTAATAATACATGGTGAATCGGTAATATTATTTTTGCCAGTAATATTTATTGTTATATTCAATGTAATTTTTAACCACCAAATGCAAAAAAATGCCCATTTTGAAATCACTTTATAGCGTATTGAGTAGGGTGAAAATACAAAAAATAAGCTACAAAAAGCAATCAAAATAACACTGACAATTGAGCCAGTAAAGTACAATAAAGATCTTAAAAACAGCATAGTTAGTAGAGGGTTAACGTTATAATTTCATAGTTATTTTATTTAAATTTTACTAACATTGTTGATAGTAAATTGATGTTTTTCAATAGAGTTAATGATATCGACAAAGGAGCTATTAACATTTTGAATCCAGGAAGAGTTTTATGGATATAGTAATTGGACTGTTTTCTCTAGTAATTGGCGCTTTTGCTAGTTACTATATTCTCAATAAAAAACTGCTAGCTTTAAGTGAAAAAAATATTCAACTTAAAACCACACTTGATGAAAAAGAAAAAAATTACGCCGAGAAATTGGCCTTTGTTGATCAACTAAAATCACAAGTCAATACTGACTTTAAATCTCTAGCCTCTGATATTCTCAAAAATAATCGTGATAAGCTTAAGGATGATAATTCTGATCTTTTGACGCCTCTCCAGATTCAACTTAAAAGCTTTAGGGAGAGAATTGAAACTATCACTAAAGAGCAAATCGAGGAAAGAACTTCACTAAAAGAGCAAATTAAATCATTGCATGAAGCAAACCTTGAAACTCAACAATCAGCTCAAAATCTGACTAAAGCATTGACTTATGACAACAAATTACAAGGTGACTGGGGAGAGGAAATTTTAAGCTCCCTTTTATCCAGTTATGGTTTTCAGGAGGGCGTTGAGTTTGACCTGCAAAAGCAATATAAAAATGAGACTGGCGAAAAGTTTAAACCTGACGTCATACTTCACTTGCCAGATGGAAAAGATGTTATTATCGATTCCAAGGTATCTCTTAAAGACTATGTTGATTATGTGGCCGATCAATCCAACGAGGAGGCATTAAAAAAGCATATTGCCTCAATCGAAACACAAATTAATAATATTAGCATAAAAGAGTATGAAAACTTAGAAGGCGTAAGGAGTCTTGATTTTATACTTGTGTTTATTCCTATTGAGGGAGCTCTTATGCTAGCACTCCAGAACAAGCAAAGTTTGTTCGAAGATGCTATGAAGAAAAATATTATGCTTGTAGCACCTTCAACGCTTAATATGAGTTTAAGAACATTAAACTTTATGTGGCAGACTGATAAACAAAACAAGAATGCTGACGAAATTGCTCGGCAAGCAGGAGGGTTCATTGACAAACTAGCTGGGTTTTTCAATGACTTGGATAAGATTGAGAGTCAATTAGATAAAACAAAAGAAGGCTTTTCTGATGCTCGAAATAAGCTCCAAACTGGCAAAGGTAATCTAATTGGCCGCGCGGAGAAGTTAAAAGCACTTGGTGTTAAATCAAACAAGGAAATTGGTGAATGATAATCCCTTCAAGCCATAAGGTGAAAGAAGGAGAACTTGAGGGTAAAGTTATATTGGTGACGGGGGCAAATCGAGGCTTTGGTTTGGCCATGACAATGGATCTATCTAAGGCTGGCGCAACGGTAATCATGTTGGGCCGAGACTTAGGCTCTTTGGAATATGCCTATGATGCCGTAGTTGATAAGGGCTTTCAAGAGCCCACTCTGTATCCGTTAGATATAGAGGGAGCTACCCCTGAGAATTACCAGTCATTGCAAGACGACATATTTAATCAATTTGAAAAGCTCGATGGCCTGATTCATAATGCCGCCATTCTAGGTACGATGATGCCGGTTGATCAATACGACATTAAATTATGGTACTCCACATTGCAGATTAATCTGAATGGGCCTTTTATGCTGACACAGTTTTTGATTCCATTGCTAAACAAATCAGACGATGCAAGAATATTATTTCTGTCGGCAGAACAAGGCAGAGAAGCGAAAGCTTATTGGGGAGCCTATGGTGTGAGTAAATTTGCTGTTGAAGGCTTCGCTAAAACACTTTCTGAAGAGTTAGAAAAGACAAATATTAGAGTCAATACCCTAGATCCTGGCGTAATGAGAACAGAGATGAGAAGGGCAGCTTACCCTGCAGAAGACACGACTAAAAACCCTTTACCAGAAAGTAAAAGCCCAGCAATTGTATATTTGATGTTGCCTGTTAGTTCGAAATACAACGGCAAACAATTGGCTTTAGCTGACTGAGCATTTTTTAGCGTTGCAATTCTTGAGTTAAGTGGGGGTGTATTGTCTTTAGTAGGATTTTATAGACATCAGCATTTCCGGCGACCACATTACCTGTCTCTAAGTACTGATCTCTTCCTGAGAAGTCTCCAATAAATCCACCCGCCTCTTTCACTAGTAAGGAACCAGCAGCTATATCCCAGGAGTTAAGTCCAATTTCCCAGAAACCATCCAAACGTCCAGCAGCTAAGTAAGCTAAGTCAAGCGCAGCAGATCCTGCCCTACGAATACCAGACACATGGGGGTGAATGGCTTTAAAGGTTTTTAGATAGCAATCTAGGTGTTCTGGCTGCCTGAAAGGAAATCCTGTACCTATTAATGTGTCTTGGAGTCCATTTGTACTAGTAACCCTCATTCTCTCATTATTAAGATAGGCACCTTCTCCTTTTGAAGCGTTGAAGAGTTCCTCCTTGAAAGGGTCATAGATTACGGCATGAGTCACCACTTGCTTTTCAAGTAAGGCAATCGAAACAGCGTATTGAGGGAAGCCATGCAGATAGTTCGTTGTTCCGTCTAAAGGGTCAATAATCCATTGAAAATCACTGTCACCCAATGTTTCACCACTCTCTTCAGCTAAAATTGAATGATTTGGAAAGACTTTTTTAATCTCGTTTATAATGGCTTTTTCAGCCGTTTTATCAACCTCAGAAACAAAGTCATTGATAGACTTATTTTCAATGGTCAATAAATCGATCTGGTTGTGATACCTTAGGACAATATCACCAGCTGCACGGGCAGCTCTAACTGCAATATTAACGGTAGGATGCATGGTTAATGAGCCAATTAATTAAAGACACGAATTATACCTTGGCGGCTTTTGATAAAGTGAGGATTGTCATGGTGGGTACTACAGAGCCAGGCAATATTGGGGCTGCTGCAAGGGCTATGAAAAATATGTCTCTTTCTCGATTGTTTTTAGTTAATCCTAACGGCTATCCTTCTGCTGCTGCAACTGCAAGGGCTAGTGGTGCAGACGATGTTTTATCAAATGCCGTTGTTTGTAGCTCTTTAGAAGAAGCGTTAGAAGGGGTGCACTTGGTTATTGGTGCCAGTGCTCGTCAACGCAACATTAAATGGAAGCAGATGGATGTATTAGACACTTGTAACGAAATACAAAAAACTTTAGCTAAATCTAAACAACAGGTTGCAGTTATTTTTGGGACTGAGAATTCTGGACTTACTAACGAAGAATTAGATCTGTGTCATATTCTCATGACAATTCCTGGCAATCCTAATTATTTTTCATTGAATGTTGCATCAGCAATCCAAGTTTTTGCTTACCAAAACTTTGTCAGTAATATCCAGATAGATTTTGAGAATTCTGATAACGAATTGGCAAGTTTTAAAGAATTAGAAGGCTTTTATGTTCATCTTGAACAGGTGCTCGAGCATATTGATTATTTTGAAGAGAATCGACCAAAAAGTTTGCTAATGCGCCGTCTTCGGAGATTGTTTGGTCGCAGTTATCCAGAAAAAGAAGAGGTGGCCATTCTAAGAGGAATTCTTAAAAACATTAAGCCATATAATAAAAAGCCCGATTAAATCGGGCTTTTCAATATATATTGATCATTATTAGCCAAGCATAAGCTTATTCATGCGCTTGACAAACTCAGCAGGTTCTTTGATTTGACCTCCTTCACTGAGTACCGCCTGATCAAATAAAACCTTCACCAGATCTTTATCGACCTTGGTTTTGAGTTTTTTAACCAATGGATGTTTTGGATTAATTTCAAGAATTGGCTTAGTTTCAGGGACATCTTGGCCAAGTGACTTCATGATACGTTCCATGTTGCTACCCATCTCGTTTTCATCAGCAATAAGACAGGAAGGAGATTCACTTAGACGACTCGAAACTTTAACTTCTTTGACTTGATTTTCAAGAATCTTTTGTACTTTATTGATGACCTTTTCAAAATCTTTAGCTGTTTTTTCTTTTTTCTTCTTATCTTCTTTTGAATCCAAATCCTCTAGGTCGCCTTTAGCAATTGATTTAAGAGGAAACTCTTCATAGTCACCAAAATTTGCAACAAGCCACTCATCAACCCGGTCAGATAATAGTAATACTTCGATATCTTTTTGTTTAAAAATTTCCAAATGAGGTGAACCTTTAGCAGCAGCATAGTTGTCGGCAGTTACGTAATAAATGGTTTTTTGATCATCATTCATACGTTCAACATAATCTTTAAGCGAAACTGTTTGATCTTCAGTGTCATTGGTAGTTGTAGCGAAGCGTAATAGATTTGTAATTTTGTCTTTATTAGCAAAATCTTCAACAACTCCCTCTTTGATAACCATGCCAAATTCTTTCCAGAATATTGCATAATCCTCAGGCTTATTTTTTGACATCTTGTCTAACTCAGATAGGATGCGTTTAACGGATGCTTTGCGGATCGTATCAACCACTTTACTTCCTTGTAAAATTTCTCTAGAAACATTGAGTGATAAATCATCTGTATCGATGACACCTTTGATAAAGCGTAGATATTGAGGCAACAATTCTTCGTTACCCTCCATGATAAAAACTCTTTTGGCATAGAGTTTTACTCCGCCTTTTCTTTTGGGTTCCCACATATCAAATGGTGCTTTCCTGGGTATAAAAAGCAAAGATGTATAGTCTAGTTTTCCTTCCAATTTATTGTGTATTTGAGTCAATGGGCCATCAAAATCATAGGTTAATGATTTATAGAATTCATCATAATCTTTTTGTGACAGTTCTTTTTTATCTTGCGCCCAAAAAGCAGTTGCTTTGTTTATCGTTTCATATTCAATGAGATTCTTATCTTCTGAAGACTTGATCATCATGATTGGAACTGTTATATGGTCTGAGTACTTAGAGACAATGCCACGAATTCGATAATCATTGAGGAATTCATTTTCAGCTTTTTTGATATCAAGAGTTACTGATGTTCCACAATCTTCTACTTCAATTGTTTCGATGGAATATTCACCCTTTCCTTTTGATACCCATTTTGTTCCATTTGCCTTGTCATCACCTGCTTTCCGGCTTATAAGGGTGACCGTATTTGACACTATAAATGACGAATAAAATCCAACTCCAAACTGTCCGATTAGGTTTGAATCTTGAGCTTGATTTTTATCAAGACTTTCTAGGTATTTTCGAGTACCTGAATTTGCTATGGTGCCAATATTTTCCATCACTTCATCTTGGTTCATGCCGATACCGTTGTCCCTGATTGTGATAGTTCCTGCGTCCTTGTCAACATCAATATGAATGTTTAGTTCTTCTTTTCCCTCCACCAATGAATCATTAGACAGTGATTCAAATTTGAGTCTATCGATTGCGTCTGAAGCATTTGAGATCAACTCCCTTAAGAAAATCTCTTTATTGGAGTATAAGGAGTGAACCATTAGGTGAAGTAGTTGAGATACTTCTGTTTGAAAAGCATGTGTTTGTTTTTGACTCATCTGAATTCCTTTATCGTTTAACGTAAAATGCTAAGATATGGTCAAACAGGAAAAAAACAAGTACCAAAGCCATATTTTAGTTGAACAAATTGATCAATTTGTTGCCTACCTTATGGTCGAGAAACTTTATGCCTCGAACACTATTTCTGCCTATCAAAGAGATTTATTTAAGTTTCTATCTTTTTGTCTAGAAAATTCTGTTACTGAATGGAAAGATATTGAACCTGATACTGTAAATCTGTTTATTATGGGGCTTCGTCATCGAGGAGTTTCTGCAAGGTCAATTAGAAGGTATTTATCCACGATACGTGGTTTTTTTACTTTTCTGGTGAAACAAGGTGTGTTGATTGAGAATTGTGTTATCTCTATCCAGACTCCTAAAATTGATCAAGTTTTACCAAAAACAATTGATTTTGATGACCTTAAAAGAATGATGACTTTGAGTTCTGAGTTATATTCTGAGCTACGTGCAGTTGTTATGATAGAGCTAATGTATTCATGTGGCTTGAGAGTCTCTGAATTGGTTGGCATTGATATCAATGATCTGGATTTGGAAGAGGGATTTGTAAGAGTGAAAGGTAAGGGCGGAAAGACTCGATTTTCGCCAATAGGAAGTTCAGCCATTAATGCAGTTGAAATGTATCTGCCAAAGAGACCTAGCTGTGAAAATAATGCCTTATTTTTGAATCGAAATAATCATAGAATTAGCCCTCGGTCTATACAAAATATTGTCAAAAAAAGGGCTCTTGAAGTTGGGATTACTGTCAACGTTCATCCTCACATGCTTCGGCATGCTGCAGCGACTCATTTTCTACAATCAAGTCATGATCTTAGGACTGTACAAGAGTTTTTGGGTCATAAGAGCATTAAAAGCACCCAAGTATATACTCACTTAGATTTTTTAGAATTATCGAAAGTCTATGATGAATTTCACCCCAGGGCTAAAAAATGAACTCAATGATTGGAAAAAAGTTAGCTTTGCATCATTTAAGGAAAGGCGTCATTGCACACCCTACAGATACGGTCTACGGTCTAGCTTGTTTAGCAAACAATCCAAGCGCGATTAAAGCATTGGTTGATCTCAAACAAAGAGACCTTGACAAGGGCTTTATATTACTTGCTTCTGATGTGGACTATGTATTACCCTATATTGATACAAATCTTGACATCAACTTAATAACCAAGCTTGGACAGTTAACTGCTATCCCTACGACCTATTTAGTGCCAAAATCTGAAAGTACATCAAATTTAATTAGTGGCGCCAGTGATCTTGTTGCAGTGCGCATTACCTCAGATCCGTTAGTGTGTTATTTTTGTGAAAATACTGACTCCGCTCTAATTTCTACCAGTGCTAATCTGCAAGGCCAAAAAGTTGCCTCTAATATGGCTGAATTGAAGGCTTATTTTAATCAAGCCCTTTTATATGCATTACCTCCAAATAAGTATAATTCAGAACCTTCAATAATAATTGATTTAGTTACAGGGAAGCGCCATCGATGATAGAGCAAGTAAAAAAATATCTAGTCCAGTTACAAGAAAGTATCTGCTCTGATTTAGAGTCGCTTGATGGTAGAGCTATTTTTGAAAAAGATCACTGGACAAAGGAAGATGGCAATGGGAGTGGCATTACCAGTGTTATTTGTGATGGTAATGTCTTTGAGAAGGGGGGTGTCAATTTCTCAATCGTTCAAGGCAATAAAATGCCAAAGTCTGCAACCGCTCTTCGACCAGAGTTGGAAGGTAGAAAATATACTGCGCTTGGAGTTTCTTTGGTGCTGCATCCAGGAAATCCATACATACCCACTGTCCATTCAAATGTACGTTTTTTTGTTGCCGAAGAGCCTGGAAAGGAGCCTGTATGGTGGTTCGGAGGAGGTTTCGACCTAACCCCTTTCTATGGCTTTGATGAGGATGCAGTGCATTGGCATACGACCGCCAAAAAAGCTTGCCTTCCTTTTGGTGAAAAAGTCTATTCAAAATACAAAAAATGGTGTGATGACTATTTCTATCTAGAACACAGAGACGAACAACGTGGTATAGGTGGACTATTTTTTGATGACCTTAATGAGGGTGGCTTTGATAGTTGTTTTAAATTTATGAAAAGTGTGGGTGATCACTTTAGTGAGGCTTATCTACCAATCGTCATAAAGCGAAAAGATACCCCTTATGGCAAAAAAGAGAGGAACTTTCAACTTTATCGCCGAGGCCGTTACGTAGAATT
>Ga0207963_1000663_pt1 | contig 18280 bp, 15 predicted proteins | sample Knorr_S15_td_NAD_FD_185604 | JGI IMG/M metagenome (GOLD analysis project Ga0207963, IMG submission 185604) | Marine microbial communities from Southern Atlantic Ocean transect - Knorr_S15_td_NADW_ad_2500m_LV_A (SPAdes) (version 2) | ecosystem: Environmental > Aquatic > Marine > Oceanic | place...
ATAGAATGTGAAAACACAAAAGTGCATATCCATGAAGATGGACTGAACTGTAATTTAATTACGTTTTTAAATTCCGCCTCTTACTTAGCTCAAAATAATTCTGAATTATTTACTCCAGATTTATTCGATAATACTTCACAAGCTTTATATAGTCAACCTATAACTTCCAAATATTTAAGATTTAGTCTTAGGGCTCCTCCAAGTGTTATATAGTTACTCAACAATTTAGAACTATTTAATAACACTTAACCTAAAACTTAAAAAATGAAAAAAATATTATTTATAATACTACTGAGTAGTATTTCAACTTATTCTCAAAACATATCTAATTCTCAGGAATTAGATTCAATATCTTCAATACAGAATCTGGATGAGGTAACAGTTCATTCTATAAGAGCTAAAGATGACACGCCAGTTCCTTTTAAAAATATTGCTAAAGCAGATATAATAAAAATAAATTTAGCACAGGATATACCAACTCTTATTAAAAACACACCATCCGTTGTAATGCACTCTGATGGTGGGACAGGTATAGGATATTCTGCTATACATATTCGAGGCTCTGATGAAACAAGAGTGAATGTAACTATTAATGGAGTCCCTTACAATGATTCAGAATCTATGAGTGTTTATTGGGTTAATCTACCTGATTTTGCTTCATCTATTAATAGTATTCAAATACAGAGAGGCGTTGGGACATCCACTAATGGAGCAGGAGCCTTTGGGGGAAGTATTAATATTCAAACAAGCTCAGCATCAGATGAGCCAATGCTTGAAACAAGCAATACACTTGGAAGCTTTAATACAGTTAAGAACACTGTTGGTTTTTCAACAGGACTCATTAATAAAAACTTTGAATTATCAGGGAGGGTTTCAAGGATAGAATCAGATGGATATATTGATAGATCAGGTTCAAATCTAAGATCTTATTTTCTTCAGGGTATTTATAAAGATGAAAATACACTAATCAAATTATTAAACTTTGCAGGTCATGAGATTACAGATCAAGCATGGTATGGTGTAGATGCAGAAACTCTTAAAACTAATAGGAAATATAATCCTGCTGGAGAATATTATGATGAAGCCGGTAAAGTAAAATATTATGAAAATCAGGATGATAACTATAAACAGGATCATTATCAATTTCATTGGAATCAAAGATTAAATAATGTATGGGTTTCCAATCTAGGTCTTCATTATACATATGGAAGAGGATATTATGAAAATTATAATGTTGGATATCATGATGGAGGTCTTAAGAATCCTGACTTTATTGATAGGAGATGGTTAGATAATGATTTCTATGGAATGATATTCAGTTTTGATAAGGAAACAAATCAATATGATGCAGTTATTGGTGGATCATACAACATATATGATGGTCAACATTTTGGAGAATATTTATGGAGAGGGGAGGAACATGAGGAACATGAAGCTAATTATAAAGATAGATTTTATGATGATAAAGGCAAAAAGAAAGAGTTAAACCTTTATGCTAAGGTTGATTATCATTTAGATGATAATATATCTATTTATGGTGATATACAGTTAAGAAATATCATATATAATGCAACTTTTTCACCATATTCATCTGGTGGAGATGGTCATTCTCATGGAAATGTAGGGGATGAAGTATTCACAGAAATAAATGAAAAGTTTAACTTTTTTAACCCTAAGTTTGGAGTTTTTTATAGTCTAAATTCAAATCATGATTATTATTTATCATATGCAAGAGCTCAGAGGGAGCCAACTAGAACTGATTATGCTAATGGCAATCCATTTCCTGAGAAACTAGATGATTATGAATTAGGTTGGAAAGGTAAGTATAGTAATTTCTTAATCAATACAAATATATTTTATATGTTGTATGATAATCAATTAGTTTTAACAGGTCAAAGAGATATAAATGGATATCAAATTAGAGAAAATGCAGGGGAATCATATAGATTTGGTTTAGAGATAGACACTAGACTATTTTTGAACTCTAAATGGGATCTAGAAACTAACTTAACGATTAGTGAAAATAAAAATCAAGATCTTTATTACTTGTTTGATGGAAATTTAAGAGGTTATGGAGACACGGATTTAGCTTATTCTCCATCTACTATATTTAACAACATTATAAATTATAGGCCTAATGATAATTTATTAATATCCTTACGTTCAAATTATATAGGAGAGCAGTTTTTATCTCAAATAAATTCACCAATTTCGAAATTAGATTCATACTTTATAAATGATTTAAACCTTGTTTACGATCTTTCAATACCATCTATATCTGAAAATGTTAAATTAAAATTTTTAGTAAATAATATCTTTGATGTGAAACACTCTAATCATGGAGGCTATTATACTTATGATCTAATGCAAAATGGAACTCCTAAAACCTATGAAGGAACGTATTATTATCCTCAAGCTGGGACTAATATTTTATTAGCATTAGATATAAAGTTCTAAAAAAATAATTTTTTGTAAATTTGAATAAAATATCCCCTAATTTTTGGGGATTTTTCTTTTAATTATGAGTAACGTTTCATATTATACCGAAAAAGGCTTAAAAAAGCTAAAAAAGAAGCTTGACCATTTAAAAGATGTTCAAAGACCTCTCGCATCGCAAGCAATTGCAGAAGCAAGGGACAAGGGAGACCTTAGTGAAAATGCAGAATATGATGCAGCAAAAGAAACCCAAGCCCTTTTAGAATTAGAAATCTCCAAGTTTGAAGAAACTGTAGCAAATGCTAGAATAATTGATGAATCTAAACTAGATAATTCTAAAGTACTAGTATTATCTACAGTTAAAATAAAGAACACTTCGAATAATGCTGTTTTATCGTATAAGCTTGTTGCTCAAAGTGAAGCTGATCTTGCTAAGGGAAAAATTTCTGTTGATTCTCCAATTGGAAAAGGCCTTTTAGGAAAAAAAGTTGGAGATACTACTGAAATTTCAGTACCAAACGGAACTGTTAAATTTGAAATACTAGAAATCAATCGTTAATGCCAAGTATTTTTACAAAAATAATTAACGGAGAAATACCATCCTATAAGATTCTTGAAGATGATAATTTTATAGCTTTTCTAGACATTAATCCAAATACAATTGGTCATACTTTGTGTGTTCCAAAAAAAGAAATAGATAAAATTTTTGATTTGGATGATGAGTTATATATTGGTCTTATGAATTTCTCAAAAAAAGTAGCTACTGCAATGAAAAAAGCACTAGATTGTCAAAGAATTGGAGTTAGCGTTGTGGGTTTTGAAGTTCCCCATGCTCATGTTCATCTAATACCGATTAATAAAATTGAGGACATGTATTTTAACAATAAAGTTAAATTGTCAAATGAAGAGTTTATAAATATTGTAAATCAAATTAAATCATATTTATAATGGAACTACTAGGCAAAATAAAAATAATCGGAGAGGTTAAAACATATGGAGAAAAAGGTTTTAGAAAAAGAGAACTTGTTCTTACTACAGAAGAGCAATATCCTCAGCACATATTAATTGAATTTGTACAAAATAATTGTGACCTATTAGACAATTTTCAAATAGGAGAAACTGTTAGAATTGGTATTAATATTCGAGGGAGAGAATGGGTGAACCCTGAAGGAGAAACCAAGTTTTTTAATTCCATACAAGGATGGAGAATTGAATCCATAGATGAACAAGTTTCGGATGATCTTCCGGAGGATCTTCCAGCTATTGATTCAAAAGATGAATCTCAAGATTTAACAGAAGATGATCTCCCTTTTTAATTAACCTAAACTAACTCTAGCAAAGTCTTTTACATCAAGTCCCTTATGTTCAGAGTTAATATAATCAGTTATACTTTGCTTGCTATCCTTAATATATTGTTGGTTTAATAAGGTGTTTTCTTTGAAGAATTTTTTCATTTTACCTTTAGCAATATTTTCAAGCATTTCTTCTGGCTTTCCCTCTTGCCTAAGTTGATCCTTTGCAATTTCGATTTCTTTCTTAATTATTTCTTGACTAACTCCATCTTCATTTAATGCAATTGGATTCATCGCAGCTATTTGCATCGAGATATTTTTTGCAACTTCAGCTGATTTTTCAAACTTTTCTGAAAGACCAGTTAAGGCAGCTATTTTATTGCCTGGATGAATATAAGATCCAACAAAAATTGCAGAAAGATATTTAAATACACCTAATTCTATTTTTTCCCCAATAATTCCTGTTTGTTCAAGAAGTTTATCTGAGACTTTCATATTGTTGAAATCAGAATTTATAAAGCTATCTAGGTCTTTATAATTTAAAGCATGATCTGCAAGTTGATTAGCAAGATCAATATAATCTTGATTTTTTGCAACAAAATCAGTTTCACAATTAAGAGAGATTATAACTCCAAAAGAATTATCAGAACTAACCTTAGCAATTACTGCTCCTTCTGAGGAATCTCTATCAGCTCTATTAGCTGCTACTTTTTGCCCTTTTTTTCTTAGTATCTCTACAGCTTTTTCAAAATCTCCATTAGATTCTTCTAGAGCTTTTTTACAATCCATCATTCCAGCACCAGTAGATTGTCTTAACTTGTTAACATCAGAGGCAGTTATTTTCAATTTGAATAATTTAGGCTAGATTATTTTTTTGATGATTTAGCATCAATTTTTTTAGATTTGGTCTTTTCAGGTTCAGTACTCTCAGATGAACCTTCACTTGCAGCTTCTTTTTCTTGTTTTCTTTCATCTAATCCTTCTTGTATCGCTTTACACACTACACTTAAAATCTTTTCAATAGATTTTGAAGCATCATCATTTGAAGGGATAATAAAATCTACTTCACCTGGATCAGAATTTGTATCTACCATTGCAAAAATTGGAATTTTTAATTTTTGTGCTTCTTGAACTGATATTTTTTCATTAAGTGTATCTACAACAAATATTGCTCCGGGTAATCTGGACATATCTGATATTGATCCTAAGTTTTTCTCCAGTTTCCCTCTTAGACGATCTACCTGTAATTTCTCTTTTTTAGATAAAGTTTCAAAAGTTCCATCTTGTTTCATTCTGTCAATTGCAACCATTTTTTTAACGGCTTTACGAATAGTAACAAAATTAGTAAGCATTCCTCCAGGCCATCTTTCAGTAATATATGGCATATCAACACTTTTAGCTTTTTCAGCAACAATATCTTTTGCTTGTTTCTTTGTAGCAACAAACAAGATTTTTCTACCACTTATAACAATTTTCTTTAAAGCATTTACTGCCTCTTCAAGTTTGGCAGCTGTTTTATATAGATTAATTATATGAATCCCATCTCTTTCCATATATATGTATGGAGCCATATTCGGATTCCATTTCCTAGTTAAGTGTCCAAAATGTACACCAGCATCCAAAAGTTCTTTAACATCTGTTTTAGCCATAATTTATCTTTTAGAGAATTGGAATTTTTTTCTTGCTTTCTTTTGTCCGAATTTTTTTCTTTCAACCATTCTTGGGTCTCTAGTTAAAAGTCCTTCTTTTTTAAGTAAACCCTTAAACTCTTCATCAATTTCACAAAGAGCTCTAGAAATAGCTAGTCTAATTGCTTCTGCTTGCCCATTAATTCCACCTCCTTTAACTGTAACTGATAAGTCGAATTGATCTTTGGTATTAGTTAATGCAAAAGGTTGTAAGACTTTATATTGAAGAGAAGAAGTGTCAAAAAATTCAGAATAAGGCTTTTTATTAACTGTAATTGCGCCTTTTCCTTTAGACATATAGATTCTAGCTACTGAAGTTTTTCTTCTGCCTATCTTATGAATTACATTCATTATATTTTAGCATTTAAATCGATTAATTTTGGTTTTTGAGCTTTATAATTGTGGTCAGTTTGAGGGAATACCTTTAAATTTCTAAATAATTCAGCTCCAAGTTTGTTTTTTGGAAGCATACCTTTAACAGCATTTTCAACAAGTTTAATATTGTTTTTTTTATGTAATTTATCTGCGGTAATAATTTTTTGCCCACCAGGGTAGCCAGAGTGACTTATATATTCCTTTTGAGACCATTTATCTCCCGTTAATTTAATCTTATCAGCATTAATTACAACTACATTATCTCCACAATCAACATGAGGGGTAAAGTTACTTTTATGTTTTCCTCTTAACAGGCCTGCAACTACTGAAGTTGTTCTTCCTAAAGAAATATCGGAGGCATCAATAAGCACCCACTCTTTAGTGACTGTTTTCCTATTAGCAGAAATTGTTTTATAACTTAGTTTACCCATATATATTAACGTTTTGCCAAATCTCGGCGTGCAAATATACATTTATAAAAAATTTTATAAAAACTTTTTTACAATTAATGCGCTTCTAACCAGTTTTTGCCAGTTCCTATGTCTACTTTTAGAGGAATATCAAGGGTTACAGCGTTTTCCATACTGTTTTTAACTACTTTTTTGATTTTATTTAATTCTGATAGGTGAACATCAAATACTAATTCATCGTGAACTTGAAGAATCATTTTAGATTTAAATTGTTTTTCATTAAAAATATTGAAGATATTTTTCATCGCAATTTTAATAATATCAGCTGCGCTTCCTTGAATCGGGGCATTTATTGCATTTCTCTCATCAGCACTTCTAATCATACCATTTTGCGAATTAATATTGGTTAAATATCTTCTCCTACCCATTAATGTTTCAACATATCCATTTTCTCTTGCAAAATCTATCTGTTTTGACATATATTCTCTAAGAGTTGGATAATTTTCATAGTAATTATCAATTAGGATTTTAGATTCTTTTCTATTTAAATTTGTTTGCTGGCTTAGTCCAAATGCAGAGATACCGTATATGATACCAAAATTAACAGTCTTAGCATTACTCCTTTGCTCTCTAGACACTTCATTATGCGGGACATTAAAGATTCTTGAAGCTGTCGATGTGTGGATATCCTCACCTTTATTAAATGCATCAATCATATTAACATCTCCACTTAATGAGGCTATTATTCTTAATTCAATTTGAGAGTAATCAGCGCACATTAGGATAAAGTCTTTATCTCTAGGGGTAAATGCTTTTCTTATTTTTTGACCATTTTCAGTTCTAATTGGAATATTTTGAAGATTTGGATTATTACTGCTTAATCTTCCAGTTGAGGCAACTGCTTGATTAAATTTTGTATGAATTCTTCCAGTATTTGAATTTATCTCATTAGGTAAGGCTTTAACGTATGTGCTAAGGAGTTTATCTAATGATCTCCACTCAAGAATATTTGATATAATTTGATGATCTTTAGCTAATGCTGATAATATTTCCTCAGAGGTTGAAAATTGACCTGTTTTTGTTTTTTTAGGATTACTAACAAGCTTTAATTTATTAAAGAGGATTTCACCTAATTGTTTTGGAGAATTTAAATTAAAATTCTCTCCAGATTCCTTAAATATTTTATTTTCCAAGACAGTCAATTCATTTTGAAAATCATCCTCGAGACTTTTTAAATATTTTTTATCTATTTTGATCCCTTCCTTCTCCATAAATGACAAGACTTCTATGATTGGAAGTTCTATTTCAGAAAAAATTTCATTCAGATTATTAGTTTTAATTTCTTTGTCAAAAATTTCTTTTAGTTGGAGACATAAATCAGGATCTTCAACAGAGTATCTAGTAATTTCTTCAATAGAGATATTCCTTATGTTTTTTTGATTTTTCCCCCTTTTGCCAATCAAGTCTTCAATTGATATTGGAGAATAATTAAGATAAGATTCGGAGAGAGAATCAAGATTATGTCTCATATCTGGATTAATTATATAATGAGCTATCATTGTATCATATATTGGAGCACAAACATTGACACCATATTTAAATAGAACCTTAATATCAAACTTTAAGTTGTGTCCTACTTTTTCAATCTTATTACTTTCAAAAAAAGGTTTTAATAATTCTATAAATTCAGTGTTTTTCTCTTTTTCATTACTAAATGAAACAAAATATCCAGTATGTTTCTCCCATGAAAAAGAGATTCCAACAAGTTTTGTTTCTAGTGAATTTAAATTTTCAGTCACTGTGTCAAAAGAAACAATACTTTGCTTCATTACTTTATTTGTAAACAACTTTAATTCTTCAACATTATCAATAAACTGATATTGACTATTTAAAGAACTTAAGTTTGATTTATTATATGAATCTTGATTATAGTTATTTTGATCAAAAAGATTTGTTTGAATTGAGACTTGCTTATCTGCTGAATTATCAGTCTGTCTTTCAGTGCCATAAATTTTAAAAAAAGTTTCTTTAATTCTTCTAAACTCTAATTCATCAAATACTTCAAGCACCTTTTCCTTATTAGGTTCTGTAAGTTTGAAGTCCTTTAAATTATAATCTATAGGGACATCTAGTATTATTTTTGCTAGCTCTTTAGAAATTATTCCCAGCTCTTTATTGTTTGTAATTTTTTCACCAAGTTTCCCAGGAATTAAGTGAGAATTTGATAAGAGATTTTCCATAGATCCATATTCCTTTAAAAATTTTTTTGCTGTTTTTTCACCTACACCAGGTAAACCAGGAATATTATCAACAGAGTCCCCCATCATTCCAAGAAAGTCTATAACTTGTTCAGGTGAATCAACCTCAAACTTTTCGTTTACCTCTTTAGTCCCCAAAATTTCCATTCCATTCCCCATTCGTGCAGGTTTGCATAAGAAGATATTTTCTGATACTAACTGAGAAAAATCTTTGTCAGGAGTTACCATAAATACTTTAAAATTCTTTTTCTCAGCTTTTTTTGCAACTGTTCCAATAATGTCATCAGCTTCAAACCCTTCTTGTTCAAGAATAGGAATATTCATTCCATCAAGTATATTTTTTATATAAGGAATTGCCATTATTATTGGTTCAGGAGTTTTGTCTCTATTACTTTTATATTCAGTAAACATTTCTGATCTAGAAACTGAACCACCTTTATCAAAAGCAACACCTATATAATCAGGTTTTTGAGATCGGATTATTTCAAATAAGGAATTCATAAAACCAAGAATAGCCGAAGTATCAAGTCCTTTAGAATTAATTCTAGGATTTTTTATAAATGCATAATATCCCCTATAGATTAAAGCATAAGCATCTAATAAAAATAGCTTTTTTTTATCGCTCATTTTTCAGCATTTTAGTTTATAATGTCAACATAAATAAACTTAACAGAATCATACAAATATATAACTTCGTTTATTTAATAGAGTCTTTTTGTAATTTAGTAAATATGGTTAAGAATGACACTTATTTTATGAAGTTTGCTTTGTCTCAAGCTAAATTAGCAAAAGAAAACAATGAGGTTCCTGTTGGGGCTGTAGTTGTTTACGAAAATAATATAATTTCAAGAGCGCATAATATGGTAGAGTTATTAAATGATTCTACAGCTCATGCTGAAATATTAGCAATAACATCAGCTAGCGATTATCTTAATTCTAAATATCTACAGGGGTGTACTTTATATACCACACTAGAACCTTGTATAATGTGTTATGGAGCTATTTACTGGTCAAAAATTTCTAGGATTGTTTATGCTGTAGATGACCCTGAAAAAGGATATAAGAGTCAAAAAATACAGTTAGATAAAAAAATTCAAGAAAAATCAGGTGTTTTAGAATTAGAATCAAAGGATTTGATTGATAAGTTTTTTAAGAAATTAAGAAATTAATTCTTACCAGACCTTTTCCTCATCTTTTTAAGATTCTTATCACTTAAAGTATAGTCTTCGAATTTTTTCCCTTTAAGCCGATAAACTAAAAATAAAGGCATGAAGATAAATGCTCCAAATATTACAAAGAACCCTATAATTTTATCCCCCATAGATGTTTCAATTATTTCTCTATAGTAAACGCCAAACAATATTCCACCAAAAAGTAAAATAGAAAGTATTTTTATGAAATTTTTTTTACTGTAAAGTCCCATTATTTTTTTTTCATATCCTTAAGTTGCTCTTTAGTAAGTTTTGCAGGAGCATCAATCATTAGATCTTTTCCACTATTATTTTTCGGGAAAGCAATAAAATCTCTTATTACATCTTTATTATTAAGAACAGCAGCTAATCTATCTAGTCCAAATGCAATTCCCCCATGAGGAGGTGCTCCATATTTAAGAGCTTCAATTAAAAATCCAAATTGACTTTCATATTCTTTTTTTGACATTCCAAGAATTTCAAATATTTTAATTTGGATATTATAATCATGAATCCTAATTGAACCACCTCCAATTTCATTTCCATTTAAGACCAGATCATATGCATTTGCAATAACATTTTCCGGATTTGAATTTAAAAACTCTAGACTTTCCTCATTTGGTGATGTAAACGGATGGTGCATTGATTTAAACTTCTTTTCTTCTTCATCATATTCAAAAAGGGGGAAGTCGGTTATCCAAGCTGGGCAAAACAAATCATAGTTAATATAATCATATCTCTTACCTATTTCCAATCTTAGAGTTCCAAGATGTTCAAGAGTTTCTTTTTTTGTTCCTGCCATTATCAGTATAAGATCTCCTGACTTACTTTCAAGATCTTTAATTAAACTTTCTAAATCATCTGAGGTGAAAATTTTATCAAAAGATGACTTAATAGAATTATCACCACTATTTTTAATCCATAAAATACCATTGGCTCCAATTTGTGGTCTTTTAACCCAATCCGTAAGGTTATCAATTTCTTTTCTAGATAATTCAGATTTTTCAGGTAAGACTAGACATCCTATATATTCAGCATTATCAAATATGTTGAAATTTTTGCCCTTGACATTTTCTGTGATTTCATTTATTTGTATATCAAATCTTAAATCAGGTTTATCTGTACCATAATTTTCTACAGCATCTTTATATGTAAATTTTGGAAAACTACTTTTTATTGGTTTTCCAAACTTTTTTAATAAATGCAAAATTAAACCTTCAAATTGTTCTAAAACATCAGACTCATTAACAAAAGACATTTCACAGTCAATTTGGGTAAACTCAGGCTGTCTATCAGCTCTTAGGTCTTCATCTCTAAAACATTTTACAATTTGATAATATTTATCAAGTCCACCAATCATTATAAGTTGCTTGAATATTTGTGGAGATTGAGGAAGAGCATAGTAGTGTTCAGGATGCATTCTTGAAGGAACAACAAAATCTCTAGCTCCTTCTGGTGTAGATTTTATTAAATAAGGTGTTTCAATATCAAGAAATCCATTATCAGATAAATAATTTCTTACTTCTAGTGAAAGCCTATTTCTAAAAATCAAGTTTGTTTTTATTGGCTCTCTTCTAAGATCAAGATATCTAAATTTCATTCTTAATTCATCACCTCCATCTGTTTCATCTTCTAAGGTGAATGGGGGTGTAATTGACGAGTTTAAAATTTTAAGATTTGAGACTAATATTTCAATTTCACCTGTACTTATATTCTTATTGAAATCTTTTCTTTTTATAACTTTTCCATCAACTTCAATAACAAATTCTCTGCCCAGTTTATTTGCAGTCTCAAAAACTGATGTATCTGTTCTGTCTTTATCAAAAACTAGTTGAGTTATTCCATATCTATCCCTTAGGTCAATCCATATAATGAAACCTTTTGTTCTAATTTTCTTAACCCATCCAGAAAGCTTAACCTCTTGATCAACAAAACTTGAGTTTAACTCACCACAATTGTTTGTTCTATACATATTAAATTATTATAAATATAACTAGATATTCTTAAGTTTTAACTTTAGACAATGAACTATGTAGTATATAGATGGGACAACAATTAGAGTAAGAAAAGTCGCAAAGGATAATCCAAATATCACAGTCCATGCAAGAGGCCCCCAAAATATAACATTATCTCCTCCAATATAAATATTAGGATCCCATGATCCAAATAGACTAAAGAAATCAATATTTAGTCCAGTGGCTAGAGGTATTAGCCCAAAAATAGTTGTGATTGCTGTTAATAACACTGGTTTTAATCTTGCACCACCAGCTTGAACTATTAGACTAAGAGCTGTTTCTTTATCTAATAATGTGTTTTTTGATAGATTTAAATCTATTTTTTTTCTATCGAATAACAGTTGAGTATAGTCAAGAAGAACAACAGCATTATTAACTATTACACCTGCTAGTGAAATTATTCCAAGCATTGTCATAAGAATACTAAACTTCATATTAAATATTACTATGCCTAAAAGAACTCCTGTCAAACTTAATATAATTGAAATTAAAACAATCATAGGTTTTGATATTGAGCCGAATTGAAAAACAAGTAATAAAACAATAAAACCTAATGCAGTAATTAATGCTCTTGATAAAAAAGACTGATTCTCAGCTTGTTGTTCAATTTCTCCCGTAAATCTATAGTTAACACCTTGAGATGTTTCATATCCAGTTAGTGAAATTTTTGTAGTGTTTACTACCTGCTGAGCATTAGACCCAGCTAAAATGGATGAATATAATGTTACAACCCTTTCAAGATCAATATGTTTAATTGCATTAAATGAAGTAGTATTTTTTTTATCAACTACAGAAGCAATTGGAATCTCTTTTATTTTTCCATTAGACTGATCTCTAAAAACAATATTTTGGTTTATTAATGCATTAATATCATTTTTATATTCTTCGCCGAAACGGACATTTATATCGTAATCCTCTCCTTTTTCTTTATAGATTCCCGCTTTTGTACCAATAATTGAAGTTCTTAAAGTTTGTCCAACTAAACCGGTTGGAATACCAAGCTCGCCAGCTTTTTCTCTGTCTACTAAAAACTCAATTCCTGGTTTACTTTTTGTGACATTTATTTTTAATTGCTCGATTCCTTCAATGTTCTCTTCATTCAAGAAATTTCTCATTGATATAGCGGATTCTACAAGTTTCTCATAGTCTTCCCCATAGAGTTCAATATTAACTGGGTACCCTGTTGGTGGCCCTTCTTGAATTTTTTCAACAGAAAGTGCTATTCCAGGAAATTTTTCTAAAAGTTGAACCTGTATATCTTTTCTTAAATCCTCACTGGAGAGTCCTCTTCTGTATTTGAATTCTCTCGCAGTTAAAGTAATTAAAGCTTTATGTGGGATTTCCCCTGTACCTCCAGCAGATGTTTGTGGGTTACCAGCTCCTTCTCCTACTTGAGCTATTGAAGATTCTATCATAAAATTATAACCAGAATCTAGATATTTATCATCATTAACAACCTTATAAATTTCATCTTCAATTAATATAGAAGTACTATTTGTTTTATTAATATCAGTTCCTTCAGGATATTCTACATAAACTAATATCTGTCTTGGCTCATTATCAGGAAAGAATTCTACTATAGGAGGAAAAATATTTAATAATAGTAATGAGAAAAATAACATTAAAACAGTTCCCCCTAAGAAAAGATATGGTTTTATACCTGATAGCGCATACTTTAAAAACCTATCATATAAATTTTCAAGTTTAACTAGAAATGTATTTTGAAAATTTAATGCAAGCTCTTTAATTAGATATTTATATAACCAAAACAACCCGCAAATAAATATTAATAAAGATCCAATTGCTCTTGTGTCTTTGAATATCACAAATACTAATGCAAATCCACCTAAAATATATGTCATCCTGATTAAATTTCTTCTGCTAATCTCTTTCTCACTAAGATCCATAAAACTTGATACTAGCATGGAATTAAAAAATATTGCAACAATCAATGATGAACCTAGAACTGCTGATAATGTTATTGGGAAATAAATCATGAATTCACCTATCATTCCCGGCCATCCACCTAGGGGAATAAATGCTGCTATTGTAGTTGCAGTTGATACTATAATTGGCATAGCAACTTCTCCTACTCCAACTTTTGCAGCTTGAATTCTTGACATCCCTTCTTTTGCCATTAGTCTATATACGTTCTCTACAACAACTATCCCGTTATCAACCAATAGACCTAATCCCATAACAAGACCAAATAAAATCATCCTATTTAATGTAAATCCAAAGTAAGAGAGAATCATTAATGACATAAACATTGACATTGGTATTGCAAACCCTACAAAAAGAGCATTTCTAAGTCCTAAGAAAAATGTTAAGACAGTGACAACTAAAATGATTCCAAAAATTAAATTATTCATTAAATCATTTACAGCATTAATTGTATAATCAGATTGATCATTTTGAATTATTACTTGAAGGCTTTTTGGAAAGACTTTTTCTTGAGCTTCACTAATTATCTCTTGAATTGAATTTGATGCAAAAATTGCATTTTCTCCTCCTCTTTTAGTAACCTCAAGCATTACTGTTTTTTCTTCGAATGATCTGGTAAAAGAAGTAGCTTCTTTTTCCCTGAAAGATACTTTTGCAACATCCTCAAGATAGACTGGACCATTATCTCGGTTTACAATAAACTTTCTTAATTTTTCAGGGTCATTAACTTCACCAATTACTTTAAGATTTCTTCTTTGGCCATCAGCAATTACGCTACCCGCAGAGATGGTTATATTTTCAGCAGAAATAGCATCAATAATATTTTTAAAGCTTGTTCTTGAAGCTGCCATTCTATATGGATCTACAGCAACTTCAACTTCGAAAGTTTGTATCCCCCTTATTTCTACTGTTTTGATTTGAGGTAATTGTTCAATTCTTTTTTCTAAATACTCAGCATAATTTTTTAAATCCTCAACAGGAAAATCTCCAACCATACTAATATTAAGAACAGGATACATTTCTGCTACATCAAATTCAAAAATACTAGGATCTATTTTTGCATTATTATATATTGGCCAATCTGCTTTAACAATTACATTGTCTACTAAATCTTTAGTTCTTTGTCTAGCCAGCTCAGTAGTTATATCTTCATCAAATTCAATACTTATTACAGAAATTCCTTCACTAGAACTTGATTTTATTTCATTTAAATCTTTAACACCTCGTAATTCTTCTTCAAGTGGGTCAGTTATTAGTTTCTCAATTTCTTCAGCAGTATTACCTGGGAATATTGTTGTTACAAAAATATTAGTTGAATTAATTTCAGGAAAAAGTTCTCGAGGCATAGTTTTATATGCAGTAATCCCTGATATTAAGAATAACACCATTATGACATAAATAATAGTTTTATTATTTATTGCCCAGTTGGAAAGAAAGAACTCTTTATTTTTAATATTCATTATACCAACTTATTCTATAACTCTAACTCTTTGATTATCTTCAACATTATTAGCTCCTTCAAGAACTATAACATCTCCTAAAGATAACCCAGTGGTTATCTCAATTTCTTCATTATAACTATTCCCTATTTCCACAAAACTTTTGACTGTTAGATAAACATCTTTTTTATCAGTTGTAACTAATTTGTACAGATATGTTTTCCCAGAAGCATCTTCTCTTAGAACTCTAAGAGGAACAACTTTGGCTTTAGAATTGCTATAATTTTTTATTTTAATTCTAGCGTTAAGATTTTGTTTTATTCTCTTATCCTTATTTTCAACAGGAGCTTCAACTCTAAATGTTCTACTGTTAGGGTTAATAAAGTTTCCAGTTTGTACAATTTTTGAAGTCACTTCTTTATTCAAAAGAGGAATAGATACTATAGCTTCTGTCCCTAGAGAGATTGAGGAAACATATTTTTCAGGAATTTGAGCTTCTGCATAAATTATATCAAGATTAACTACTCTAAGTATTTGAGAGCCAGGCACAAGATTAGATCCTAAATTTGATATGATTTCATCAATCTCTCCATTAAAAGGAGCGTAAATCTTTGTTTTTGAAAGCTGATCTCTAATTTGTTCAACCATCTTCTTACTTTTTTCAAAGTCACTTTTGGCTTTGAGAAATTGCATCTCTGACCCGATGTTTTTCTCCCATAACCTTTTTACTCTATCGAACTTGTCTTTTGTAAAATTTGCTTGAATTAACATTTGATCTAACTGTTCTTTTAGTCCAGAATCATTAATTTCTGCAAGAAGCTCACCCTTTTTAACAAGTTGACCTTCTCTAACAAATAAATTTTTTAATGCACCCTGAAATTCTGAAAGTATTACAACATTTTTTCTGGTCTTAAGGGTTGCTTGTAATTTAACATAGGTTTTAAATTCTTTTTCAATAACATTAAATTTTGAAATTACTTGGATTTGTTCATTCTCATCTAATAATGTTATTCCTTTATTAATTTCATTTAGGTCTAATCTCAAATCATTCATTATATCAACATGTTCTTTTTTCTTTTTTCTTAAGGTTTCCAGATCCCCTTTATTAATAAGATCATCAATTGAAGAGTTTCGAGAAGAGTTACATCCAAGAAGGAAGATTAGAGAAAGAGTTATTATTAATTTTTTCATTTTACTGTAATATGTTAGTTAAATAGAGTTTCTAACTCAGCATATATAGAAATTATATTGATTACTGAGTTTAAATATTTTTGTTGAGCATTTAAAAGCTGATTTTGAGCTTGCCTTAATTCAAATGAAGACACCATTCCTTCAAAAAATTTTATAGAATTTTTTTCTTCTATAGAAATTGACAACATCATGTTTTCTCTATCAATATTATATGAATCTAAAGCTAGTAGATAATCATTGAGTTTTTGTTTAACAAGGGCACGTACACGTTCTTTATGATCAACGTAACTTGTCTCAGCATTATCCATTGCATACTTAGCCTTTTGAGAGGAAGCTCTTAATCCTAGAGATGAAAATATTGGAACTTTAAGATTAATCCCAAATACAGATGAGCCAAACCATTTTTGGTCACTTTGCAAAAATTTAAAATCGTCATTATATCCTGTAAAAGAATTACTATAAAACCCTGTAATCTTAGGTAATCTTTTTGATTGCTCAAACTTATATTCAAGTTTCTTTGTATCAAAGGCATTTTTTGAAATTTTTATTTCAATATTATTATCTGGTATAAAGTCAACTATAGATTTATTAAAGACAATATCACCAGATATAAATTTTTCGACGTCTGTTGTCAGTACTAATTGATCTTCAATTTTTATTCCCAGAATTAATTTTAATAAGTCTTTTTGGTTATCATATGTTTTTTCTGTTTGCTTTAGTAAAAATTCAGATTGTGCTAAAGTGATTTTAATTTGTTCAACGTTTTCAATTTCTTCAAATCCATTATTATAAAGTTCCGAGATTTCATAATAATCTTTTTTGAAATTTTCAACATTATTTTTTAACAAACTAACACCTTCTTTTAAAATTGAAACAAGGCTGTATAATTTAATTACCCCTTCTTTAACCTCTAGAAGTGTTTTTTCATAAAAGTTTTTTGAAGTTTCAAGATAAACTTGAGTTGCTTGAAGACCAACTATCCATGAACCGTCAAAAATTTGCTGTTCCATTCTCATTGACCCAAAAGCTGTTTGTTCAAGTCCAAATTGAACTTCTGAAAATTCGCCAGGAGGGCCACCAAATTTTTCTAATGGGATTAGAGAAGTAGGTAATTCAATGTAATTTGAATAGTCAAGATTTGCTTTTATCTGAGGTAATCCAGTTGCAATTGTTGCCCATTTCTGATTATACGCCATTAAAATTTCTCGTTCAGCATTCAAGAGATTTCGATTATTTTTTATACCATACTCAATAGCCTCATCAATGCTTAAGCTAGTTATTTCGCCTTGTGAAAAACCATAACTTGTGAATGCAATAAATAATAATATTTTTTTCATTTTTTAATCATTTGTATTACCCATTTTGGAATTAATTTTTTACGCTCATTCATCATTTCATTAAATTCTTTTCTACTCAATTTTTTCATTTCAATTATTATTGGACTACTTATAAATGGAAAGACAATTAAGCTTAAAATATTTGTTACAAAATGAATGGGATCTCCTTTTTTATAAAGTCCTTTTTTCACACCATCATTATATTGATCAACTAGTTTAGATTCCATAATCATCTTTCCTCTTATAATTTTTAGGAAAGAAGAAGGGTTGTTTTTTAATTCATTTACAACAAACGTTGGCAGGTGAGGCTCTGCAATTATCATATCAATATATTTTGAGCTTGTTAACTTAAGTTTTTCCTCAAGTGTAGTTTTTTCATCATTATAAACTTCAACCATTTTACTCATAAAATCATGAATCGTTTCAAGCATTATGATTTCAAAAAGCTTTCTTTTACTCGTGAAGTAATAATTTAGTAGGGCCAGATTTATACTTGATTCTTTTGCAATCTCTCTAGTTGTAGTTGCACTATATCCTTTTTTTAAGAAAAGACATCTAGCTGCATCTTTGATTTTTATTTCGGTATTTGAATATTTAGCTTCCAACCCTTGTGTTTATAGTGCAAAATAAACTTAAACGGATGAATTAAACAAATGATTAATAAAAAATTAACAATAAATTAAATAGTATGATTATTTTTGAATT
>Ga0207963_1000666_pt1 | contig 18232 bp, 29 predicted proteins | sample Knorr_S15_td_NAD_FD_185604 | JGI IMG/M metagenome (GOLD analysis project Ga0207963, IMG submission 185604) | Marine microbial communities from Southern Atlantic Ocean transect - Knorr_S15_td_NADW_ad_2500m_LV_A (SPAdes) (version 2) | ecosystem: Environmental > Aquatic > Marine > Oceanic | place...
TGGTGTCTTAATCTTTGGTGCCGCAAAAATCCCTAAGCTTGCAAAGACGTTTGGTAAGGCAAAATCTGAATACAAAAAGGGTGAAATTGAAGGCGATAATGAATTGAAAGACTTCAAAGAAAAAAAGAATAACGAAACGTCTTAACTATACAATTTTAATTTTTTGAACCCCATCTGGTGAAAAGATCATGCTCAATGTTGAACTGATCTAGACACTTTCCTACAATGTGGTTTATCATATCATCGATATTCTTTGGTTTTGTATAAAATTCCGTTACCGGCGGCATTATTACAACACCAAGACGAGCTAATTTCAACATGTTTTCCAAGTTAATTGCGGTCAGAGGAGTTTCTCTAACTACAAGAATCAGTTTACGTGATTCCTTTAAGATTACACCAGCTGCACGTGCTACCAGCGTCTCATCATAACCATTTGCAACACTGGATAATGTTTTCATGCTGCATGGAATAACTATCATCCCATCAGTTTTGTGTGTACCGCTGGAAATACTTGCAGCCATGTTTACATCATCAGAGACATCTGTTGCAAGGGATTTCACATAATTCGTATCATGTTCAGTCTCCATTGTAATACACTTTTGTGCCCACTCTGACATAATCAAATGAGTTTCGATTCCTAGTTTTTTTAATACCTCAAGCAATCTAATTCCATAAATGACTCCAGTGCTGCCTGTTATTCCTACAACTAATCTCATGTAATTCTTCACAACCTCACATAATTTTAAGGATTATAGATTATTACATATTATACAGTAGAATCATGACTTACATCAGAGTCAAACTCATCAACTTTTTGTTCCTTACGTTTATTCAACCAAATTTTTATACCACCAGCAACCATGGCAGAAAATAAAATAACACCAACAATAACCATCTCGGTATTCATTTTATTATATTTTGAATATAGATGGTTAAAAATATACTCAACTTCATATTATGGGTACAATTTCATTAAAATGTGATCAACAGAGCTGAAATTCAAAAGATTGTAAATGGCTACGATGATCTTAGAATTGCGGTTCTTGGAAGCCACTCTGCACTGGAAATAATGGATGGTGCAAAGGATGAGGGTCTAAACACAATTGTTTTTTGCCAGAAGGGAAGAGAAACACCTTACCAACGATTTGATAGAATTGCTGATGAAATTAAGATTTTAAAAAAATTTGATGACATGTCATCAGCAAAAAATCAAAAGATGTTAAGAGATACCAGTTCGATAATTGTTCCGCATCGTTCCCTTACTGCATATCTTGGTTACAATGTTATTGAGAATTCTCTCAAGGTACCAATATTTGGGAACAGGGCGCTGTTTCAAGCAGAAGAAAGAAATAACAAAAAAAATCAATATTATCTGCTCAAAAAAGCAGGCATAAAATATCCAAAAATTTTTAAAAATCCCAAAGATATTAACAAACCTGCAATAGTAAAGGTACAAGAAAAAAAACGCAAGCTGGAAAGGGCATTTTTTACTGTGACATCATTTTCTGACTATAAGGAAAAATCTAAGAGTAAGATAAAACAAGGTATTATCTCAAAAATTGACTTGGAAAATGCTGTAATAGAGCAGCTTGCCATCGGAACATATCTTAATTTTAATTATTTTCACACACCGATTTCTAACAATGTTGACTTTATTGGAATAGAGAGAAGGCTTCAGACAAACATACATGACTACAATGCACTTCCGGCAAAGCAACAGCTAGAACTAGATATTGACTTGCAAAACATAGAAGTTGGTCACACACCAGCCAGCATTCGTGAATCTCTGCTTGAAAAGGTAATTACTATGGGTGACAAATTTGTCGCTGCTGTAAAAAAGGAATACCCACCTGGAATCATTGGACCGTTTTCACTACAAAGTGTGATCACAAAAGATTTGGACATGATTGTTTATGACGTATCACTTAGAGTGCCAGGAAATCCAATTCTAGCTACAACAAGTCCTTATACAAAATATCAGTATGGGCAGACATTTGGAATTGGTCGCCGAATTGCCATGGAGATTAAAACTGCTAAAGAAAATGATCTTTTGAGTAAAATTGTTACCTAAACCTTTACTGGTTCACGTAACATGCTAGCTCTAACTAAGATTGGTATTTTATAAAATACCGCAAGCGCTACTGCGTCTGAAGCACGATAGTTTCTTAACACCAAGTCTTTTTTTCCAGTGAAGTAAAGATTTGCCCGGAGAGCCTCACCGCTTTCATAAATTTTAACTTTAACAAGAACTGTTTCATTTTCTTCACAAATTTCTTCAAGCATTTTGTAAATTGTTGGGACGGTTTCCTTTCCAGAATGGAAACTGGAGATATGCCTCGCTACCTCGCCAGAAAAAGCATGCATATGAAACTCCCTCGCATCATCTGCCTTTAACACAAGCAGACCCTCAATGCCATATTCATCAATAAAACCAACATTAGTAATTTTGACAGTTACATAATCTGGTTCTTGGGAGTCATTAATTTTCAATTTGTAGTCTCAAATTTAATCAAAAAGGTCTTTCTAATAAGCATGAATTTATTCTTGTAAAAATTTCTGTGAATGTATGGAAAAGCATGTAACGAAGAAACAAAATGATCGATCTTTCATCATTCTTGGATTTGTTTCAATAGCAATTCTCTTCTTACTCTATTCAAGAATACAGGATCTATCGATGTCTTCAGAGCTTGTAGAATCCTTAAACAGACTTGCTGTTGGATTTTACGTACTTTTATTGATCTCGTTTGGATCAATTGGATACGGCCTGTACCGATACCATCAACACAAGGCTGTTAAAAAGTGGGACGGACTGTTATCAATTATTGCGCAGATTACATGGAATAACAAATCAAGGAAAATTTTTATTGTCACATTTGTCGCTTATGGCATGTTTTTTTCATTTACATCTGGAATAATTGTATACCAGCCAGAGGTTATGTTTTCCTATCACTATGATGCAGTTATTCCTTCAGCCCACATAAACACATGTTGTAGGGAGCCTGGGTATATGCCTGAAATTATTGTGTACATAACTGAACATGTTGGTCTGCAAATTATTCCAATAAATTTACTGCTTGTTGTAATGGTAACATACCTTGTTGGTCTTAACACGTCGCTTGCTGTTAGTGCATTTTCCATAGCGAAAAGGAGTGGTGGTTTGATTGGTGTGGGTGCTACTACAGGTCTCTTCATTGCCTGTCCAACGTGTGTTAGTACATTTTTTGCTATATTTATTGGATCGTCTAGTGTAGTTGCATTTACTGTATTGCTGACACAGCTACAAACACTTTTCATTGTAATTACAATACCTGTACTTTTAGTTACACCTTTAATTATTGCAAGAAAAATTCAAACTCAAAATAATAAAAGTGCGTGATATTAAATTAATTAAAACAATTCAATTTCTCTGTAACAATCTTAAAGATTTCATTGTTGTCTAGTAATACACATGGAATTCCATTTTCATCACATGCCTCCCCGCTTTCCGTGTCACGAGTTATCAAAACCATATTGTTTTCCTTAGCATAATTAATTACAGAATAGTCAGTATGAAGCTTCAAACCTTCAGCGCGTAATTTTTTTACGCTGTATGCATCATAACCCATACTCATAAGCCTTTCATCCATCCCATCATCCATTTCATCAACTAAAATTTTTAATGATTTTTTGGACATTGCTCTGAAAATTTATTCCGGTGATTTATTAGTTTATCACAAAATTATAGGTTAGATGAGATTTTCTTAATTTTTGTGATTATTGACATCTTCTTATCTATACTTAATTCTGGTTCCATTGTAACAAATATTGTACTTTTTTGTGGGTAAAGATAGATTTGCGTCACGTTTTCCCTCTCAATGTGTACATAACGAGTTTTTCCAAGCGATTCATCATAATATTCACGCATTGACCTCGTTTTAGCAGAGTCTTTACAAAATTTCTCTTGTTGTTTTTGAGTTTCCAATGAAGTTTTTTTCTCCTTCATAATAGCTTCCAATATGTTTCCTTTAAGATCAATAATTGCCACAAATCTCATAGCAGGATCCAAATTCAAAATTTCCTCTACTATTTTTAACAGCTTAGGTTCTGTATAATTATTCACATAAACAAATCAAATAATGGTTATATAATTTGACCCATATCATCAGGTTTTTAAGCATTTTATTAATAAATAATCAATTAATTTTTCACGTGACATACTCTTCATTTTCAGTATTGATTTGAATAAAATATTTTCTACATAGTTTGGATATCGCATTGTTATTATCTGCCGTAATTTTTTTCTGTTCTTTATATAATAATCTGCTAATGGTTCAAACACGCGTGAACCAATTTGAATTTTTTCTGCAATATGAAATTTTTCAGATGCGGTATTAATTATAAAATCTTTAGAATAATGCTCAGATGACCATGTAAATGCCAATATTCCGAGGTTCTTTAGATTGGTATTTTCTGTGGTCACTGGAATTGCAATAGTAAGTATTCCATTTTTTTTCATAATTCGGTTTGATTCAAAAATAAAATGCTTGAATGGCTTAAAATGTTGTGCAGATTCAAGTGCAATTATCCTATCAACAGAATTTTTTACAAAAGGCAGCATCGTAGATGTTGAATTAATTCCATAGATTGGATAGTGCAGTGATTTTTCTCTTAACAGGTTTTTTGCCGTATGTAACTGATCATAATTGGTATTCACGCATGAAATTTCTACGTTAGGATACAGTGTAGACCACTTCATCGCAGGTGATGATAATCCGCTTCCGATATCAAGCAGTGATTTTGCTGAATCCAGTTCTGCCATACTTCCCGTAATATCACACAGCCTGTTTTGTGCCATGGTTGGGGATAGATCATCATCTTCCCAATAACCAAAATTCAGCATATTACCGCCAGTAGCTAATTGCATAACAGGTGATAATGTATTATAGAGATTTACAACATCGTTTTCATTTCTTCTAAATATCCATAGGAACATCTCAAGCGGGTTGATTTTAATCAACAGTTGATGGTGGATTCAGCATTATATACGACTTGCACGAATATTATCAGTTTAGCCTACAAGTATTTGATCATATATGCCAGTGAATCTATTGATCAAATTTTTTGAGCATTTAGGTAAACCAAAAAAGGCAAACTTGGTATTATAAGAAAATTGACATGTTTTGATGATGTCTGAACAACCTATGGAGCATTTAACTAATGAGTTTTGGGAAACAGCTCACGAATATACATCAAATGCTGCGGAAGAGGAATTTGCTAGCGAAATGGCATACATTATGACTTCCTTACACGAAGAAGGATGCTAGTAATTCATTCCATATCAAAATGAAAGGATTTTTTTGGATTTTAATAGGAGTAGTATTTGTTCCACCACTTTCTATGTTGTGGCTTCAGCCTCTGGGACTTTACACGCCTCCTCCTCAAACTTCATCTATTTTAATTGGCTCGCTAATTATTGGAATTCTTATTATGATCAAAGGTTCGTTTGAAATACGAAAAGAAAAGAAACTGAGTGGTTCGATATAGTGTGATGAATGTTTAGTTTGACATAAAATATGGCTATTAATTTTCATGAGATTCTTTTTAAATCATGAATCTGTTAAGTATACATGAACACTAGACATGCTAATCAAGTTTTGATGGTTGAATCAAATGCTACTTTTGATGATATTAGATATGCATATAGAAAATTGGCTCTAGAATTACATCCAGACAAAAATCAAAAAGAAAAAGATGGGGATAAATTTAAAATTGTTTCAGAAGCCTACCACTATTTAAAAAAACAGCATAAACTGAAAAATTTTAGTCAGCAAAATACTAGAAAACCAAAGCATGATAGAACACAGCAACAAAAGCAGTATAATGAACAGAATCCGGAGGAAGACTGGAGTAAATTTACAAAAGATTTTGAAACTAATCAGGAATTTTGGAGTAAATACGAAAAAACATTTTGGGATGATTATGAACTAAATGCTAATAAAAAATCCAATACAAATCACTTTAAAAATGCGTTTTGGGATGAAGCCAAACAAAATCTTGATGGAAAATATGAAAAGAAAGATTTCAAAAAACAAGAACGTGTACAAACTCATAATCTATCTGTAAATATAGACAAGAGTTTATGCATAGCCTGTTGCAGCTGTGAAACAATTGCGCCGAAGGTTTTTACCATAGACAAACTGACACATATCAATCCAAAATCATCTGTTCACAATCTTTATGGGGCAACTGAAGAAAAAATTATGGATGCGGCAGAAACATGCCCAACCAAGGCTATACTTGTAGACGATAATAACTCTAAAAGAAGAATTTTTCCACGTTAATCAGCTTTCCTTTATTTCAGTGCATAATTTATCCAATTCATCGTCAGAAAGTTTTGGTCTATTTTTGAACATACTGTGTACAGGACCAGCTAAATCATCAGGTTGGCGCGGTATCAAATGCACATGAACATGTGGTATTTCTTGGCCGCTTCCCTTACCATTATGAATTGCCAAAAGAGTTGAACCAGTGATTTTATCCACTTTAGAAATCACTTTATGTAAAGTTTCAAACAAATCTGTATTATCATCAACTGTAATGTCTTGAACCTTTTCATAATGATGCTTTGGAATTATCAGTGTATGCCCACGTGATAATGGAAATGTGTCTAAAAATGCAATAGATTTTTCAGTTTCAGTAACTATTTTAGCTGGAATTTCTTTTTTGGCAATCTTACAAAAAATACAATCCATGCTTTTATAATAATTTTCTAATCTATTAAATAAATGGTCATGGGTTTACAATTTCCGCATATGCTAGTCCCTCACCAAATTTTATAGTGACTACATCACCAATACTATGATTACAATTATCGATTGTTTTTGGTATGTTATCTGATGTGTCAACATAGCACTTACCTCTTTCATTCAGCAATATTTCAACATCCTCATAAACATCTGCTCTAATTAGATTCCAAAATGGAAAAATTACTGTGCCTATAACTAAACCAGCGGCAACAAATGCAACTAGAAATGTTAGCGCGTGTTTTTTTGAATCATGCATTTCCATACTATCTATCAACTTTTCACATTGAATTGTATTACCACAACCCACCTTCGCCTGGGCTACCACTGGCATCATCCATTTTTTTTTCTGGAATTCTGCCATGTGCCTTCTTTTTATGTCGCTCCAAACGTTCAGGTGTAGGTAATTCTAGATTACATACATCACATTTTGTTTGACTGTTGTTTTTTTTGCCAAACAATCCCATAATCTACGAATAATAAGACATGTTATAAAGGATATTAATTTCCTTGAACGATATGGAAATCAAAAACGTTACTGTGTTAGGTTCTGGAATAATGGGACACGGAATTTCCCAAGTTTCTGCAATGGCTGGATATAATGTAGTACTAAGGGACATAGAACAGAGATTTTTAGACAATGCAATGGAGAAAATCAAATGGAGTTTAGATAAGCTTGTATCAAAAGAAAAGATTTCCGATGATGAGCGCAATAAAATAATTTCTAAAATAACACCGATGGTAGATTTGAATGACGCAGTACAAGATAGTGATTTAGTTATTGAGGCAGTTCCAGAGATAATGGATCTCAAAAAAAAAGTGTACGCAGAACTTGACAAGGCTGCTGATAACCACGTTATCTTTGCATCTAATACCAGTACGTTACCAATCACAGAAATTGCAAACACGGTTTCAAAGCCAGAGAGATTTATTGGTATACACTTTTTCAATCCTCCACAACTAATGAAGCTAGTTGAAGTAATACCAGGTCAAAATACCTCAGAAAGCATTGTTAATCTTATAATTGATTTTGTAAAATCTGTTAAGAAAGTCCCAGTAATTTGTAGAAAGGACGTTCCAGGATTTATTATTAATAGATTATTCATACCATTAGTTCATGAAGCTTGTTATGTAATGGAAAGGCAAAAAATCCAGCAAAGAGAGATTGATTCTGCCGTAAAGTATAAGCTTGGATTCCCAATGGGAATTTTTGAATTAGCCGATTTTACAGGAATGGATGTTATTCACAGAGCGACTATAGAAATGCATCTACGAGATAAAAAAGTAATTTTACCACATCCTCGAATAGAGCAGTTGTTTAACGAAAAGAAACTTGGTAAAAAAAATGGTGAGGGCTTTTACAAGTATTCTGATGAGAAATATCAAAGGATTGACCTTTCAGAAGAATTGGCTGAAAAATGTGAACAGACACAAATTGTTGCAAACGTACTAAATAATGCTGCTTGGCTTGTCACAAATGGTGCTAGTGATATTATCGAAATTGAAAAGGCAGCAAGTTTAGGACTTGGTCTTAAAAAACCATTGTTTGAAACTGCAAATGAAATAGGTATACAGAAAATTGTAGATGAATTGAAAAAATTAGCTCAACAACACGGTACATTTTACGAGCCAGACCCACTTTTGGTGTCTATGTGTTAATTTGCTCTAAAATGTATTTTACCGCCTGCTGAGGAGTTTCAACGCCGATAATTTTTACATTTTTTCTATGATCTAAATACTGTTCAGCATATTTTGCCGCAATTCCACCAGAATTTTTTAACACAACAATAGGTTTTTTGTACATGTATGCAGCACATATTTCTGATAATGTTCCAGAACCTCCACCAACTGCTATAACACCGTCCGCAGAAAGTACATTTAAAAAATCACGCATTAAACCTAATCCAGAAGGAATCACTATATCACAAAACTCATTTGCTAGCGATGAATCATTTTGGGGAATTATTCCAACAGTGATACCTCCAGCATCCTGTGCACCATGACATGCTGCACGCATTACACCGCCTAGTCCTCCAGTTATCAATACAAAATTAGATTTTGCAACTTCAGTTCCAACTTCATACGCAAGTTTTTCTATTTCTGGTGTACACCCATTATCGTTATTTCCAATAACCAAGATCTGTTTTCTTTTCACCATGTGATCTCATCTTAGTTATATCTGAAATACTTTTTGAGACATTTCATACAGTAAAAGATATTAACTGAGAAAAAAGTGTGCAAATATGCAAAATAGATCAATGCCTATATGTTTCGATATCAGCGAGTACAAAGAGATAGAAAAATACGCTAAAAAACACGGCATGCTAAATACTAGTCAGGCAATAGAAAAAATCTTGGCTGAAATTTAGATTTGCTACTTTTCATTCATATCTTATAAAAGTAAAAGCCACTGGAAAAGATATTATATTTTTGTGTTTTACTAAATAGCATGGGATTGTTTAGTCGTAAAGAGGCTGTTTGTACGATATGTAATAAATCAATTAAACACAAAAACAAAGCAAAAAGGGAATGGGGTGTTAAATCTCCTTTATGCACTGATTGCTACTTCAATAAAATGAAAGAATCCTATGATGCCTCAATTATAAAAAAATGTGCTAATTGTGGAATAAAAAGTAAAGTGACGGAATTATGGGAGCCGCGATGGCAGTGGGATATGGAAGGCCTGTTATGTAAAAAATGCTTTGAAGAAAAAGAATTAGATTTTAACGAAAAGAAAAAATTTTGCTGTATTTGTGGTGGCAAAATGGGTTTTATCAGATATAACCCAAAAAGTGGCTGGAAAATTAAGGGACAGTTATGTAAAAACTGCTGGGATTCCCAAAAAGTACAAAATGGATAAGAATGAAGTTTTTTAGAAAATTTGAATGTGATTTATGCATGGAAAAATTTTCTAAGCATGAGCTATTAATGCATCATAAGGAAATAGCCCATTTCAAAGATGCCCCATACGACTGTAAAAAGTGCAATAAAAATTTTCCAAATATGTCAGACATGCGTGATCATCTGAAAAAAGAACACTCGTACAAAAGCGGAAGATAGTGCTATATTGATTTCACAGTTTTGACAATTGGTGGTCTAACTTTAGTAAAAACCCTAAAACCACAAATACATTTTATTTCTGGTAATCGGCTTAATTCGGAGTTGGTTACTTTGATAGCGCATCTCAAGCATGAGTAAATAACATCAAATTTTTCAGCCTGCTCAACATCTGTTGAATCTGTTTCATCAATCATCAAATCACTACCTAAATCCATAATAAAAAGTCTGGCTATGTAAGTGATAATTCAATATAAACATCATCAGGGATCTTCAGCCGCATGAGTTGACGGATTACCTTATCATCCGCGTTAATATCAATAATTCTTCGATGCATTTTCATTTCCCATTTCTCATATGTTTCTGTTCCGCTACCGCAAGGAGATTTCCTTGTAACTATATTCAGTTGCTTTACAGGAAGAGGAATTGGTCCTTTGATTTTTACGCCAGTTTTCTCACCGATTGTCATTATTTCGCCACAAACATTACCAAGCTTCAATAGGTTTGTACTTGTAAGTTTAACACGAGCAGCTTGAGTCATTTACTAGACTCACTTATCTGCTTTTTCAGTGATTTCCTTAACAATGCCAGCTGCGATGGTAGAACCCATATCTCGCAGTGCAAATCTTCCCATTTCTGGAAACTCTTGAAATGTTTCAATGCATGTTGGTCGAACAGGTCTTATTCTAACAATTGCAGAATCACCTACTTTAAGGAATTTTGGATTTTCTTCCTCAGCAGCACCAGTTGCAGGATTGATTTTAGATTCGAATGCAGATATTGTAGCTGCCACTTGTGCAGTATGACAATGCATAACAGGTGTATAACCAGGAGCAATTGCAGTAGGATGGTTGATTACAATAATTTGTGCTTTAAACTCTTTAGCAACAGTTGGGGGGTTATCAGGTGTTCCAAGTACATCACCTCTTTTGATATCTTTTTTCTCTATACCTCTCAAGTTAAAACCAATGTTATCACCAGCCGTTGCTGACGGCATTTCTTGGTGATGAGTTTCAATTGATTTTATTTCACCTACAGCGCCAGATGGCATAACAATAATTTTATCATTAGGTTTCATTGTACCAGTTTCAACACGACCTACTGGAACAGTTCCAACACCAGTAATTGAATATACGTCTTGAATTGGTAGTCTGAGAGGCTTGCCAGTAGGTTTTTCAGGTACTGTAAAATCATCAAATGATTCTAAGAGAGTTTTGCCACTATACCAAGGCATGTTTTCAGATTTTTTAACAAGATTTTCACCTGTCCAACCAGAAATTGGAATAGCTGGAACGTTTTCAATTTTATAACCAACTGACTTGACAAGTTTTTCACCCTTTTCTTTTGCCGCTTTGTATGCATCTTCAGAAAATTTACTATCATCCATTTTGTTAATGGCGAGTATGATTTGGCTCACGCCTAGTGTCTTCAATAAGAAAGCATGTTCTCTTGCTTGACCCCCAGGTGCTACCGCAGTATCTGTTTCGCCCTCTTTAGCTGAAAGAACTAAAATAGCACAATCTGCCTCAGATGCACCAGTAATCATATTCTTAACAAAATCTCTATGACCTGGAGCATCAATTAATGTAAAAAAGTATTTTGGAGTTTCAAATTTTTTGAAAGCAAGATCAATTGTTATACCTCTAGCTCTCTCATCTTTTATGTTATCCATAACCCAAGCATATTTGAAAGTGTCACCCTTACCAGTTTCCTCTGATTCTTTGGCATGTTGTGCAATTGTTCTTTCATCAACAACACCAAGATCCATCAGAAAATGGCCCATTGTTGTTGACTTGCCATTATCAATATGACCTGTAACTATCATGTTCAGGTGTTCTTTCTCTGCCATATCGAATTTCAGGTAAATCGGGCTTTATTATCATTTCGATTTTTTTCAAAAACTCATCATTTATTTTGAATTTTATTTTTAGTTTTAGAAAAAGTGCATATACTATAAATCAAGGCGATAGTTATCGAAATTAATGAAAGTTACTCTATCTGTTATCAAGGCCGATGTTGGTGGAATCGGTGGTCATACACGACCCAGTGATGGTCTTCTTAATGCAATAAGAAAAACTGTGAAAAACAATGAAAAATTATTGATTGATCACTATATTGGATATTGTGGGGATGATTCTCACATTATAATGACACATACTAAAGGAGTAAACAATAAAGAGATACACCAAATTGCATGGGATGCGTTTATGGCTGGTACTGAAGTTGCAAAGCAAGAAGGATTGTATGGTGCAGGACAAGATTTGTTAAAAGATTCATTTTCTGGTAACATCAAAGGAATGGGTCCAGGTGTAGCAGAAATGGAATTTGATGAAAGACCAAACGAGGCCTTCACTGTTTTTGCTGCAGATAAAACTGAGCCTGGTGCATTTAACTATCCAATGTATAGATTATTCGTTGATGCATTAAGCAATACTGGGCTTATAGTAAACGAATCACTTGCCAGTGGTGTCAACATAAACATCATGGATGTGGAAAAAGGTAAAATTGCAAAACTTTCTCTTTGGGAAGACAAGCCAACGATCGAAGCTGCACTTATGTATCCAGGGCGATTTGTCATTGATTCAGTCTACACAAAAGATGGCGAACCAATACTAGATGCTTCAACTGACAGGTTACACAATATTGCCGGTACATATGTTGGCAAAGATGATCCGATCTGTATTGTTAGAACACAAAAAAAATTTCCTGCAACTGAAGAGGCTGGAAGTGTATTTAATAACCCACATTATGTGGCGGGAAATACTAGAGGAAGTCACAACATGCCATTAATGCCTGTGAAAATTAATTCTGCTGCAACAACTAATTTTTGTATTCCAATTGTTCAGTCACTGGTATTTAGCATGCATGATGGCAAACTAATTGGTCCGTTTGATGGATTTTCAACTTCAGATTGGGATCACATACGTGATATTGCTACAAAAAAGGCACTGATAATGAGAAGTCAAGGTTTCATTCATCCAGCTACACTTGTACCGTCAGAACTAGAATATGCAGAAGGATACAAAGCCCGGATGGATATTCTAAATAGTAAAATGGAAGATATTGAAGATAAGCCGCAAAATGATGATAGAAAAAGATCTTATGAAGATCCTGATTAAACTGATTAAAAAAGGTTAAATCAATTCAGGGTTCTATAAAATCGTGAAAAAATTCGAATCTTTAATCGGTTTAAAACCATTTATTATAACATACATTTCAGTAATTTCTTTTTCAAATTTTGTTTTTGTGTTATTTTCCCAAACTATTAGAGATATTATCTGGTCATTTTTCAGGGATGCTAGCGGTGTGATAATACTCGGATTAGTATTTTTATTTGCATTTGCATGGCTGATTAAGGCTAGACCACATAAAATTCCAAAAAAATACTTCATTACATCTTTTGATGTTTATGGTATGGAAACACACATAGATGGATTACGAACTGAATTTAAGAATCATGACGTTGCGTGGAGTTTTATGAAATTCTATAAAAAATCATACCCTCTTTACAATTTTGCATTAGTATCTCAAGAAATGAAACAAGATAAAAAAATAATTTTCAAATATATCTAATACTAATTTTTAATATGGATTAATCACTAAAATCTTATTTCTACACGGCTGCCCAAGGTCTAAGAAACAAGCAAAATTTGATTTTACCAATAATTATACTGGGTTCAAACTTATTACTTTAACACACAAAAAAAACATATGGACTTTGCAATAATTGCAGAAATATTTCAAAAAATGGAAGCGACAACAAAGCGAACAGAGCTCACATCTCTTCTAGTTGAATTAATCAAGAATACTCCAAATGAATTAATTGCAAAAGCTGTTTATCTTTTACAAGGTATTTTAAAACCAAGTTTTGAGGGTTTGGAATTGGGAATAGCTGAAAAACTTGCAATTCGTGCTATTGCAAAATCTTCTGGTATATCAGTTAAAAAAATTCAAAACGAATACAACATAGGCGGTGATCTCGGTGAGACTGCATCAAATATACTAAAACTCAAAACACAGACAACATTTGTTGCTGAACCAATTACTCTCGAAAGAGTTTATGAGACTTTACTTAAAATTGCAAATTTAGAGGGTAAGGGTTCACAGGATTTAAAAATAAAATACATATCAAGTTTACTAAATGATGCAACCCCAACCGAAGGAAAATTCGTCTTAAAAATTTTATTGGGTGTCCTACGTTTGGGGATAGCTGAAAATACTGTTATGGATGCACTTGCAATAGCTTTCACTGGTAAAAAAGAGAATAGAATACAAATTGAGGACGCGTATAATGTTTCAAGTGACTTAGGTAAAGTATCTGAAATAATTGCAAATCAAGGGATTGACGGAATAAAAAAATTTAAGATTGCTTTATTTAATCCGATAAGACCGATGCTAGCAGACCGAGTTATAAGCGAGGAAGAAGCAGTTAAGAAAATTTCGAATAAGTTTGCTGCAGAATACAAACTTGATGGAGAACGAGTACAGATTCACAAAAAAGATGATAAAATTATTTTATTTTCTAGAAGTTTAGAAAAGATCACACAGTACTACCCAGACATTGTGGAGAATATTGGAAAATCTCTTAATACTAAAGAAGGTATTTTTGAAGCTGAAATTGTTGCAATCAATGAAAACACGGGAGAATTTTTACCGTTTCAGGAATTAATGCACAGAAGAAGAAAAAATAAATTAGAAAAAGCAGTTCAAGAATATCCTATAACTGTTAACTTTTTTGATGTCCTTTATCTTAATGGAGAAAACTGTTTGGTACTTCCTTATCAACAAAGACGCAAAATTATTGAGGAAATAGTTTCTGAGGATAAACTTTCAAAATTGATACCGATGACAATTGTTGAAACAGAAAATGATGTTAGAGATGTACTAGAAAACTCCATTAATTCTGGATGTGAAGGTTTGATGCTAAAGGTACTTGACGCCCCATACAGAGCTGGAATGAGAGGAAGTAATTGGCTAAAGCTAAAACGTGAATATAGAAATGAATTAGGTGACAGCCTTGATCTCGTAGTAGTGGGAGCGTTTTTTGGTAGAGGAAGGAGAACAGGAAAATATGGTACACTATTGCTCGCAACTTATAATATCACGAATGACACGTTTCCAACTATTTGTAAGGTTGGAACAGGATTTACAGATGACAGTTTGGATCAATTATATCAAATCCTATCCAATAAAGTCATACTCAAAAAAAATCCTAAAGTCAGTAGTGAAATGGAAGCTGATGTTTGGTTTGAACCCGAGCTGGTAATTGAAGTTGTTGCTTCTGAAATCACACTAAGCCCCATTCATAAAACTGCACTTAATATTATAAGAAAAGGAACTGGTCTTGCATTACGATTTCCAAAATTTACAGGAAAAATTAGAATGGAAAAATCTACAGAAGATGCATCGACAGATGAAGAAGTGCTTTCATTGTATAAGGGACAGCTCAAAGTTGAAAAAAAATAGGTTATTTTAAGACCAGCCAGTAACGATTAATTAACCGTCAGTTTAACTATAATTCTTCTATGTATAGTGGTGAATTAGAGGTTCAGGCAAAAAGAAAGGCAATTGCAGTTCTGCAAGACGAAATAAATAGAATTCTAAACGCTGGACGAGTATTATCTGCACTTCCACGAATGTTAGTAAATAAGGATACAGCGGGAGTGAAGGATGCACTTGACCAAATTTCAAGCATTGAGGAGGAAGTGGAAAATCTTCGACGTAAAATTACAAGGGATGTATCAGATGTTGGTGGTTTAATCATTAACAGAGAAAACCTACTAAATACTTCTTATACGATGGATGAGATCGCTGGATACATAACTGGAATATCATTCAAGCTTTCAAATCTCAAAATCAAAACACTAAAGACAAAAAATCTAGACAAAGAATTAACTGAACTTATTGAACTTGTAGTTGATGAAATATACAAACTGAGTGAGATTATCAGAAGCTTAAACACTGATTCAGCCAAGTCAATCGAACTTGCTCAGGAAACACAAAAAATAGAGCGAAATATAGACATTAAATATCGTAAAATGACAATTGTTGCTTTGAATGAAATTACTATTACAAAAGAACTATTGCTGATCAAGGATGTTATTGAAGGAATAGAGGAAATGGCTGATAAATGCCAGGAAGTTTCTGATTCATTCATCTTATTAGCACTGAGTCTTTAACTTGAAAGGCGAACTGATAGAAAATAGAATTATTGTTTGGAATATTCAAGATTCACAAAAATTATTCAGTAATGGATATTACGGAAAGCCAATCGGTATTCCAAAACCAAATCCGGATGAAATCAATGTTCCTCTAGTCTTAGATCTTATTGAGGGGTGTTATCTGCAGGAAAGAGCCAAGATTAAGATTTACAAAGATAAAAAAAAAGTTTCAGTAGATGATGTAATTAAAATTTGCCAAAAAGAATATCATAATTTTGATAAAAAATATATGGTCTACAAAGATTTTCGAGAAAAGGGTTATGTTGTAAATCCTGGCATAAAATTTGGTTGTGATTTTGCAGTGTATCAAAACGGTCCAGGTATTGATCATGCTCCATACTTAGTTCAGGTTTACAACAGAAGCGACACTATTTCATCTACTGGTATCGTTTTGGCTGGCAGGTTATCTAGTAGTGTTAAAAAAAAATTCATACTAGCAATTCCTAGTGGTAAAACAAAGGTTGATTATTTAGCGCTTGACTGGTGGAAAGCCTAGTTAAGTTTCTTTACGTATCCAGCAATCTTATCATAAATTTCAAACAATTCTTTTGTGACACTAAAGTCATGACTGTTTTTCCATTTTCCATAAATTCGTATTCCATTATCTGTGGGATCAACATAGATTGTCGCATCGTTAATTGGTTGTTTTGTAATCATTTTATTCAAGGATAAATCAGCGTTTAGTTGTTCAGCTAGTTCGCCACCATCCCACGTTACTCCAGTTATTTTTTTTGAGCCAAAATGACCAGTAGTTTTAAGATTGGTTCTTGCCGTAAAACGTAACAATTTATCACCTGGATCCTGTTTCACAATGAAATGTGCCTGAAATCTGTCTTGGGCACCCCATGGCAGTGGATTAGGATCTTGCATTTTATCCCTTTTGAATTATTTGAACGGCGTCTATGTTCCTGCCTGAAATTTTCAGTGAGCCTTTGTTAGTAACCATTCTGGTTGTTTGCGAAAAACATCTACTATAGTAATCGCCCTTCTCAACATCATCCGTAGCTATCTCATTAGGTGAAGCATTTACACCTATTTGATTTAAAACATCAGAAAATTTTTCAGGCCAATTTTTAATTATAATAGTGTCAGATTCAGAATCTTCCATGCCGTATCTGATTCGAGCACTTAATTTAACATTTCTTGTTGGCATTGATCTATCTAGCAACCAAATAAATACATGAAAAACTAATTTTTTATCTCATGCTAAAATTTCAAAATAAAACTGTACTAGTTACCGGAAGTGGTACCGGAATAGGACAAGCTATTACAAAGAAATTTGTGGAGAATGGTGCAAATGCCATAATCCTAGGAAGAAGAAAGGAGCCACTAGAAGAAACTGCAAAAATGCTAGAGGAAATTATCAAAGAAAAGCAAAGTAACGCTACTGTCAAAATTTTTCATGGGGTTGACGTCAGTGATGAAAAAGCTGTTACTGGAATGTTTGACGCATTAAAAAGTGAAAATGTCAATCTGGATGTTGTCGTAAACAATGCCGGAGTTTCAGGTCCTGTAACATGTTTTGCACATGCACCACTCGATGACTTTAGAAGTACAGTGGACATCCATCTAACTGGAACTTTTTGGACATCAGTTCAGGCCCTAAAAGTTATGAAAGAAGGAGCAAAAATTATTACAATTTCAACATTTTTTGCGGAGGAAAGACCGTTAGAACAGCGACCTTACAGATTCCGAAGTCCATACACCGCATCACAGGGTGCAAAAAATAGGCTTGTAGAGGCAATGTCATGGGAGCTTCTAGAAAAGGGAATTGCATCAATCGGAACTAACCCTGGTCCTGTCCATTCAGACAGAATTTACAAGACAGTTTATCCCAAAGCTGCGTCTGAATTTTTACGTGTAAGCGGTTTTGAGGACCTATCGCCAAGCGAGGTTGAAGCCGCAAATAATGAAATTATAGGATTGTTAGGAGAGAATGATGAAACCATAAAATCTGGAATAAAAGCAGCCGCAGAAAAGTTAGGCAACCCGGAAACTACACTTACCAATTTACTAGCTAAAGTCAAAAGCATTGCAGAAAAAATTCAAAAGAACACATCAACAATGATTCCAGATCAGCAATTTTTATCGCAGGAACAGGTTGCAATAATGGTTCTAACACTTGCAGATAACGAACTATCAAAGATTCTCAATGGAAAAATAATTCCGGGT